>Ga0163161_10000175_pt1 | contig 59064 bp, 35 predicted proteins | sample S45metaG_FD_129847 | JGI IMG/M metagenome (GOLD analysis project Ga0163161, IMG submission 129847) | Switchgrass rhizosphere microbial communities from Kellogg Biological Station, Michigan, USA - S4-5 metaG | ecosystem: Host-associated > Plants > Roots > Rhizosphere > Soil | place: USA... | reverse complement strand
TAATGTAAACCGGGTAATAGTTTCTTCTTGTGGTAGTTATAGTAACAACCAGTACGGTGGTGGCTGGGGAGACTTTATTTTCCTCTCTACTGATGGAGGATCGACCTGGACCCTTAAGAATGGTACTAACGCTACTTATAACAATAATGGCATGGCATGGACAGGCGATGGAGCGGTTAACTGGATGGACTGTATCGAGTTTGACCAGTCTAATCCTTCAAAAGTACGGGTAATAGGAGGCGGAGGCGTATATACCTGTTCCGATATTACGGCTACGAATCCTTCTTGGAAGTGTGATGTGATCGGAATTGAAGAGACCGCATTCCTTGATGGGATAAGCATTCCGGGAGGGCCGTTTATTTCCTCTTTCGGAGACGTAACGGGCTTTGTACATGAGCCGCTGACTTCTTTTCCATCAGCAAAACTTTCTCCTCCAGAGAAAAATAACCAGAGCATTGCTTATGCTGCCGGTAACCCAAACAAATTAGTAAGAGCTTCTGATAGGGGAAGCGTTATTTACTATTCTGCTGATAAGGGGGCTACATGGACCGCTTCCGCTACTAATATGGGTACGGAAGGCAGGGTGGGTATCAGCGCCGATGGAGGTACGATTCTGCACCGCCCAGGAAATGGTTCCACAACTACGTACTACACGACCAACAATGGAGCAAGCTGGTCCAGTTCTTCGGGTGTATCGTCTCCAGACGCCATTCCGGTGGCCGACCAGGTAAATTCAAATTACTTCTATATCTATAATCCAGCGAATGGGCAGATGTTTTCAAGTTCCAATAAGGGGGTCAGCTTTTCAGTAGCAGGTACTCCTGGCACCAATACAATTCCGCCCTGGGAAGCAACAACGCTGATTCGCTCGGTACCTGGCTTGGAAGGACATATTTGGGTGCCTCTTGGAGGCAATGGTTTAAAATATTCTACAGACCATGGAGCGACTTATACGACTCTTTCCAATGTACCTTATTGCACAACGGTTGGGATAGGAAAGACAATAACCGGAGCCAGTTATCCTACCATTTTTATCTGGGGAACCGTGTCAGGCGTTACGGGGCTTTTCAGATCAACTGATAAGGGTGCTACATGGCTTAGGATGAATGATGATGCCCATGAGTTTGGAGGAACACCAATGCTGATCGGAGATATGAATGTTGATGGAAGAGTATACATGAGTGCTAGCGGAGGAAGAGGTCTAATTTACTGGGATCTTTCAGAACCTTCTGTTTCCTATGTTACTCTGGCCAATAGAGCTACCAACTTGCTGATGGATGGGATGTACAGGTTCGACAACGGTTCTAATGCAGGGCAATATGCTAACAGCGGTGCAACGGCACAACAATGGTCAATTGAAACGGTTGGAAACTATGTGATGTTAAAGAATCGAGCTTCAGGATTGTATCTTGATGGTATGTATAGAAATTCCAATGGTTCCGTTGCAGGACAATACAGTTATAGTGGCAGTGATGCACAATATTGGACACGCGAAACTTCAGGAAGCTATGTTAAGTTTAAAAACAAAGCCACAAGTCTATATCTAGATGGAATGGGTACCACGACCAATGGTGCTGATTTATTTCAATGGAGCCAGAGCAGCAGTTTTAATCAGCAATGGTCAATAAATATAGTAGGCAGCCAAAGTGCAAAAATGAATTCGTTGTCTAAAAATGATATTGAGGAGGACTCAAACTTTTCGATAGCGTTTTTCCCAAATCCATTTAGTAATGAATTTAAGATTGAAGCTACAAAATCGAAGGAACCAATTCGTGTTAGCATTTTTGATGTTACAGGAAAAAAAGTACAGGAAGCAGCATCCACTCTTGAATCAGCACATTTGTTAATGGGGGCTTCATTGCAACCAGGATTATACCTGGTGAAAGTTGAAGGAGTAAATTCAAATTTCTCAAAATCATTTAAGATTCTTAAAAAATAAATCGGTTCGTTCATTGGTAATTATAAAACCAAAAGTTATCCCGAACTATTTTGAAATAAAAAAAATGTTTTCAATAACTAGGGCGATATAGAGATAAGTGCTTATACCTAAGACTATTTGTCCAGTTGTTTTAAACGAATTATTACTTAATTCTAATCAATATTTATAAACTTAAAAAAGAAATTAACATGAAAAAAATCACACTATTAATTTTTGCTCTAACAGGGATGTTAGCCAATGCACAGCAAACTCTGTATGCCGAAAATTTTGAATCAAATGTTGCCATCCTCGGTGATGGTCAGATGCATACATTTAAACCATCTGCAAAAGCAGGAACATGGAGTGGTGGAATAGATCTAAAAACTGCTGGCGATGCCAATATAAGTTTGCGTCAAGGGTGGGGTGAGCAATATAATTTGAAAATAGAATCTAAAGGTGCTGCTGTTACCATACCTAATATCAATGTGGCTGGTTTTACAAATTTAAATCTGTCTTATGAACTTGTTGTTGAAGATGCAGGAAATGCTGTAGTACCAAAAATTGAAGCAAGTATTGATGGTGGTACTTCTTGGGTAACTCTACCTACAGTTGCTAGTGGGGGAGGGTGGTCTAAAGAAGCAAAATTGGTTGCTTTGCCTTCAGGAAATTATAAAACAATAAGCCTTAGAATAAATCCTAATACGTCGACTTCTAATGCTGTAATGTTTGATAATTTTATAATTACGGGGAAGAAGGTGTAAGTCTGATGTCATTAAGTTAAGCTTTTAGGAAATGAAATCTGTTTTATCTGCGTTTTTACGAAGTAAATCTGTTTTATCCGCGTCAAAATCAGACGCTGATTCTACTGATTCGCTAAAGCGAAAACGCTGATAAAAACGGATTTTTCTAATTACTTTCTTGATTAAACTGTTAAGTAATTTTATAGATTTCTCCTTAAACTTAATGACATTGGGTGTAAGCCTGACGACGAAACCGAACCAATTATGTGACAATTCAATTAAGGTTTATCCAAAATTCTATTGTCAATGGAATCTTTATTGAAATCAAGATTGTATATAGTTCATTTTGAAGGATTAAAACCAAATTACTCAGAATAATTTAAGATTCTTAAAAAATAAATCGGTTTGTTGAAATTTGAAAAAAGTATAAATATAAAGTATAAAAGACATATGAAAATGAACCGGTTTATAATGGTTTGTATGCTGTTTTTGAATTTTTTGACAGCTCAGGAAAAGTATGTATCCCCGATTAGGGAGGGTAACGAACCTGTTGCTGCCGGAAAATTTGCCCCAACATGGCAATCACTGGAGCAGTATAAAACACCAGAGTGGTTTCGTAATGCCAAGTTTGGAATATGGGCACATTGGGGACCTCAATGCCAGCCGGAACAAGGAGACTGGTTTGGGAGATTTATGTATAATGAAGGCGGTGATCAATATAAATGGTTTATTGAGCATTACGGGCATCCCTCCAAAGTAGGATTCAAAGAGATCATTAATGACTGGAAAGCCCAAAATTGGGATCCTGAAAAACTTGTGGCACTTTACAAAAGAGCGGGAGCTCAATATTTCTTTGCCATGGCAAATCACCATGACAATCTGGATTTATGGGATAGCAAATATCAAGAATGGAACTCGGTACGTGTTGGGCCTAAAAAAGATATTATAACAGGTTGGTCAAAAGCAGCAAAAAAATACGGACTTCCATTCGGGATTAGTGTACACGCTTCACACACCTGGACGTGGTTTGAGACCGCTCAGCGCTCAGATACCACCGGACCGTTTGCAGGAATTCCGTATGATGGAAAACTTACCAAAGCAGATGGAAAAGGAAAATGGTGGGAAGGACTTGATCCACAAGAACTTTATGCTCAAGATCACCCTCTTAGCTTAAATAGTGATAAAGATTTATTTGCACTATGGGGACAGTGGCATTGGGGCAATGGCGCATCAATACCTTCACAGGCTTACTGCGAAAAATTCTATAACAGAACCATAGATCTTATCAATAAGTACAATCCCGATTTGCTTTATTTTGATGATACTGTCCTGCCACTTTATCCTGTAAGTGATGCGGGATTAAAAATTGCGGCTGATTTCTATAATCGTAATATGGCTACTCACAACGGCAAACTGGAGGCTGTACTTTTTGGAAAAATACTGAATGAGGAACAAAAAAAATGCATGGTATGGGATGTAGAAAGAGGGGCACCGGACAAAATCGAAGATTTGCCATGGCAAACCTGTACCTGTATAGGAGATTGGCACTACAACAGATCAGTTTATGATAATAATGGATACAAATCAGCAGCTACAGTAATTCAAATGCTGATTGATATTGTAAGTAAAAACGGGAATTTGCTGCTTAATATTCCAGTTCGTGGAGACGGTAGTATTGATGAAAAGGAAGTTGCAATTCTTGAAAAAATCGCTAGCTGGATGGAGGTGAATAAAGAGAGTATTTTTGATACACGCCCGTGGAAACAATATGGTGAAGGACCAGTTTCAGATGCTATAAAGCCTGGTCAGGATCAAAGTTTTAATGAAGGAAAAACAAAATTGACAGCAAAAGATATTCGTTACAATCAAAATGGGAAAATTCTTTATGCAAGTCTTTTAGGAGTACCTTCAGAGGACATTAGCTTGAAATTGCTTGGTAAGAATAATTATAGTGGTAAAATTAAAAGTATTGAAATCCTTGGCAGTAAAGAGAAACTTTCATGGAAACAATCGGGAGAATCATTAGTAATTACAAAACCAAAAGTGATCCCGAACGATATTGCAGTAGTTTTTAAGATAAAATAAGCAGGGGACAAAATGGCAATTGATGGATCGGATTTATAAAATAGACAAATAAACAATAATAAATTAATGAAAAAAGAAATCAATAAAAAGCTTATTGCGGGTTTATTACTTTGGGGACTGAGTACGGTTCTGAACGCGCAGACGAACAAAGCGGGTAAGGCTAAAATCACGGTTGATGTAAACAATCCGGGGCATGCAATTTCACCTGTCTTGTTCGGTATTTTTTTCGAAGATATTAACCTTTCTGCCGATGGAGGATTGTATCCGGAAATGATAAGAAACCGTTCGTTTGAAGATGCTGATATCCTTCAGGATTGGAAGTTTACAAGTACCGATGGCAAAAGTTCGGTTTCGATCAGTAATGCCGATCTTTTCGCAAAACAAGTGATACCGCCATTAAACTCCTTAAATCGCAAAGCATTACTAATTGGAGCTTCCGGTTCTTTTAAACTGGAAAATTCAGGCTACTGGGGCATGAATATGGTGCAGGGCGAAAGTTATACGCTAAGGTTTGCCGCACGAGCTATCGAAGGTTTTTCTTCTCCTTTAAAAATAAAAATTCTGGATGCGAAAGGCAATGAAATATCAGCTGCTGAAATAAAAGGAATTACCGGAGACTGGGCGTATTACACTGCAAATCTGAAAATAAGCACAGGCGATCCCAAAGCAAGCCTACAAATTTCAGGTGAAGGCAATGGGAAACTATTTCTGGATATGGTTTCGCTGCTCCCAGTTAAAACATGGAAAAATCATGGCTTGCGCACCGATCTTTCCGAAGCGCTTGATGCTCTTCACCCCAAATTTCTGCGCTTCCCGGGAGGTTGCTGGGTTGAAGGTGACGATTTCAAACACATGAACCACTGGAAAAATACAATTGGGAACATTGATACACGCACAGCACTCTGGAATATATGGGGTTACAATGCCACTAACGGACTTGGGTTTCATGAATATCTTCAACTTGCCGAAGATTTGGGCGCTGAACCACTTTATTGTATAAACATTGGAATGTCACACAAAGAAGTAATTCCGCTCGACCAAATGGGACAATGGGTGCAAGATGCGCTTGATGCAATCGAATACGCCAATGGACCGGAATCTTCGGTTTGGGGAAGTCTTCGGGCTAAAAACGGACATCCGGAACCATTTAACCTGAAATATATGGAAATAGGGAACGAAAATGGAGGAACTCCTTATAACGAACGCTGGCCATTGTTTGTAAAGGCAATTCAGGCAAAATACCCGTACATGAAACTCATTGCCAACGAGTGGGCTGGTGGCCACCCTAACGAGCCAAAGCCGGAATTAGTTGATGAGCATTATTACAACAATCCCGATTGGTTTATCTGGAATTCAAATAAATATGACAGCTACGACCGTAATGGCTTCAAAGTTTTTATTGGCGAATATGCGGTAACTTCAGGCACAGGAAACGGTAACCTTCGCGGTGCAATAGGTGAAGCTGCTTGGATGACGGGCATGGAACGAAACTCGGATGTAGTTGTTTTGGGAGCTTATGCACCCTTGTTGTGCAATGCAAACCACAAAGCATGGCCGGTAAACTTAATTAATTTCGACAGTCACCAGTGGTTTGGCTTGCCAAGCTATTATGTTCAGGAAATGTTTTCAAACAACCAGGGAACGAACGTACTTCCTTTCTCTGTAGAGAATAATCCGGTCATTGAAACTCCCGTAGGAATGGGGTGTATTGGTTTTGGCACCTGGATGAATTCGGCCGAATTTAAAGATGTTGTGGTTACAGCTCCTAACGGGGAAATTCTGTTTAAACCCGATTTTGCAAAACTCGGTAAGGATTGGAGACAAACTGGAAAAGGCGAATGGAGTGTAAAAGATGGAGTTCTCAAACAATCGGCAATAGAACAAGGAGTGGGGATTTTTATGGGAGATTCTACGTGGAAAGACTACACGATCACTCTGAAAGCTCGCAGGATTTTGGGTGAGAACGGATTCCAGATATTCTTCCACAATAGGAATAATGATGAACGTAACCGTTTCGAAGTAGGTGGTTGGAACAATTCTGTTACGCACCTGGAAATGGGTATGTCTATTGCAGAAATGAAAGGAGAAGCCAACGCGGAACAATGGTATGATGTGAAAATTGAAATCAAAGGAGGTACCGTAAAGGCCTATCTTGACGGAAAGTTAATACAGGAAATTTCAGATAAAACTCTTCCTGTGAAAAGTTTAATTATGAGTGCTGTGAAAGATTCTAAATCGGGTGATGTGATTCTTAAAATTGTAAATGCTTCAGCCAAAGCAATAAAATCACAGATTGACCTGAAAGATGCAAAAGTTTTTACCGGGAAAGGAAAAGCCATTGTGCTTACATCTGCCAGTCCATTGGATGAAAATACAATGGAAGAACCTACTAAAGTTTCCCCGAAAACAGAAAATGTAAAATTTTCAGGAACAACTATTACACGTTCATTCCCTGGAAATTCATTAACGATATTGCGTTTGGAAACTTTACATTAGATGATGACAGGCAGTCAAAAAATAGAGTTAAATATAAAAAAGTAACTTTCTATGAGGTTTCATTATATAAAAATAAATAAGATTAATCTTTGGTGCTTGGCGTTACTTTCATGCTTTTTTAGTATTTCCGGAAGTGCTCAGAATTTATATGTCGGGGCAAACTATCATCCACATGATGATAAGAATCCTGAAAAAATAAAGAAAGACATTCAGCTAATGAAAGCTGCAGGGCTGAGTGTAGTCCGTATGGGACATTTGGCCTGGGATAGCTACGAACCATCGGAAGGAAAATTTGATTTTGAATGGTTTGATACTGTTATGGATCAGATGGGACAAGCCGGTATTAAAGTAATTTTAGACATAGCTATTCGACCTACGCCTATTTGGTTACATCAAAAATACCCTTCTATTGATGTTACAAATCCTGGGGGTAATGCACAATATCCCAACCATCGCTATATGGACGATGTTGGTGATCCGATGTTTCAAAAATATGCTTTACGCTTTACGGATACATTGAGTAAACATTATGCAAAACATCCTGCACTATTGGCTTTTGGCATTGATAATGAATCCGGTGACGGACCAATATCTTATTCAGAAACAGTAAGAAAAAGATTCGTAGTATGGTTGACAAAGAAATATTCTACGGTTGATAATTTAAACAATGCCTGGGCTACCCAGCGCTGGTCAAGGAGGATTAATCAATTTGATGAAGTTGGATTGCCGGTAACAGGACCTAAAAACGGTGCACCTGAAAAAATATTGGATTTCAGACGATTTATTTCTGATGAAATAAATCAGTTCTTATTTAAAGTCCTTGATAAAGTAAACCAGAATGCACCAGGTGTTTTAACCAATACAAATGCCTGGTATTATAGTTCAATGCGCTATTTTGACTACTCAGATATTGCTTATTCCGGTAAAATGACCCGCCAGGGCGAAGGCTTTTATCCGGGCAACACATTATTGACTAACTGGGGAGTTATAAATTCATTATTTGGGATCTCGCGTATTCAGTTTGAAAGTACAAATCCTTTTTGGTGCAGCGAATTTACAACAATGACAGCCGTACCCAATTCAATCCGTAAATCGGCTTATGCCAGTTTGATGTACGGCAATCAGATGGTTTGTGGTTGGACATGGCAAAGCATGCATTCCGGAGAAGAACAGTATCTGGAAGGTATGATCGACTGGGACGGAATTCCTAACCGAAAATATGAAGAGTATAAAAAAATCGCAACAGAATTTAAAAAAATCGAGAAGTTTTTTCCTTATAAATCCCAGGCAGAAGTAGGTATGGCGTTCTCGTTTCCAAGCCAGATGGCAAGCGATGCTTTCCCCGAAAAACAAGAGGACCAGCTTAAGGCTTGCTTTGACCTGTTTTATTTCCGTAACATGGATGCCCGCATTGTAGAGATAAGTAAAAGTACCTTGAATTATAAGTTACTTTTTGTACCAGGAGTGGCCGTGATGGATGAAAAAACCGCTGATAAGATTCGGGGATTTGTTAAAAATGGCGGAACGGTTGTTATGACAAACAATTCGGCTATTGTTGACGAAACTGGAAAGGTATTTTCCAGCACTCGTCCAGGCATGCTAAGCGATATATTTGGCATTCGTGTAGGAAGTTTCGAAGAGACCGAAATGTTGAATGAGATTTCCAGAAAATCCTATAAAGGAAAAAAAATAGAGTTTACTTACAATGGGAAAACTACTGATCTGGAATCAGAAAGGTTTGATATTATCGAGCCAAAAGGAGCACAGGTTATTGGAAGTTTAACCAGCCTGGACAAGGATTATCCCATAATGACCAAAAATAAATATGGCAAAGGCCAGGCAATTTATGTGGGGCTTCCGGCGAATGGCAATGTATTGAATCTCTTGCTTGATGATCTCATAAAGGAGCTGGGTATTAAAAAAGGTCCCGAAGTGCCTAATGGCGTAATGGCAAGGCAGATAGATAAAAAACATTATTTGTATTTGAATGTGACGGGAGAAGCCAAAGAAATACAGATGAAAACAAAATCAAGAAGTCTTCTTTTGGATAAAGATTATGTGGAAAATTTTACAATTAAGCCTTATGAACCGGAGTTTATTGAACTAAAATAAGGTATTGAGCTGTGCTTGTGCTGCGTGTGTATACTACGGTTATAGGAGTTCCAAAGGAAGATATATGCTTGAAATTACTTGGAAAAATAAAGATAATTTTAGAATTAAAAAGACGGTGATGCTTGGCAGTAAAGAGAAAATTATCCTGGCAAGCTAATCCGGAATCATTAGTTATAAAAAACACAAATAGTGTTCCTTATGATATTGCAGTGGTTTTTAAAATATTATTAGAGTAGTTATTTTTAAATTCATTAGGAAAGTTTCAAATAATAATGCAATTTTTCTAATATTCAAATTTCAATATGAAAAATAAAATAAAATATATTGGGTTGGTTTTGTTTGTTTGTCAGACGATTTTTGGACAATCATTCCTTGACAAGGCGAAGCAGCCCATTGCATTTTTAAATAAGGATGTTATTTTGTCTGAGTCCTGGATAAAGCAGCGGGAGACTGTCAATACAAAGTACATTTATCAGTTTGATACGGATAGGCTATTACACAATTTTAGGATAAATGCCGGAATTGAATCAAAAGCGAAACCACTTGAAGGCTGGGAGTCGCCTAAGGTGGGATTGCGCGGGCATTTTGTAGGTCATTATTTGTCGGCTTGTGCTTCTTTGATTGAAAAAACGGGGGATACTTTGCTTCAAAAACGTGTTAAATATATGGTTGATGTGCTTGAAGAGTGTCAGCAAAAACTTGGTGGAAAATACCTGAGCGCATTCCCCGAAAAAGATTTTACAACATTGGAGACACAATTTAGCGGAGTTTGGGCACCATACTATACCTATCATAAAATGATGCAGGGAATGCTCGATGTTTATAAGGTAACCGGAAATAAAAAAGCCTATACAATAGTCGTTAATATGGCTGCTTATGTAAAAGAGCGTATGGATAAACTTTCGCCTGAAACTATTGAAAAAATGTTATATACTCCGCAGGCAAATCCCGCAAATGAAGTGGGTGGGATGAATGATGTATTACAGAATTTATTTGAAATTTCTAAAGATTCAGCTCATTATAGATTGGCTTGTCTTTTTGACCGTAAATGGTTCAGCCAGCCATTGTATGAGGGGAAAGATATTTTGTCTGGTTTGCATTCTAATACTCATTTGCCTTTGATAATTGGGTTTGCCAAACGGTATGAAAATACCGGTGACAGCTATTACCGTGATGTTGTTTCTCATTTTTGGGATATGTTGGAACATCATCATTGTTATGTGAATGGTTCCAGTAGTGGTCCAAGGCCTATTGCTACAACTCCAACTGCTCAAACTTCAGAACATTGGGGAAAACCGGATTGTTTAAGTACAACTCTTACTGACAGAACATCTGAATCATGCGTTTCACATAACACTCAAAAAATTACAAGTACTTTGTTTCGTTGGACTGCCCAACCCGAATATGCTGATGTATATATGAATACACTTTATAATTCTGTTTTTGCACTACAAAATGCCCAAACTGGATGGAATGTTTATTCCTTGCCATTGGGTTCTCCTAATAAGAAGGGATTTGCCAGTCCCAATGAGTTTTTTTGTTGTAACGGAACAACTATTGAAGCGTTTACGAACTTAAATGCTAATATTTATTTTCATAACAATGATAACCTTTGGGTAAATTTGTATGTTCCTTCCACTTTGAAATGGAAATCTAAAGGGATTACGTTGTCACAGTCATCCGATTTTCCGGATAATTCAATTGTAAAATTTAACATAACGACTGATAAAACAACGCCATTTGCATTGAAATTATTTATTCCATCCTGGGCTGATAAACAAACTCAGGTTTTGGTAAACGGAGAACTCATTACAACTAATGCAACTCCGATGTCTTATTTTATAATTGACAGAAAGTGGAAAAATGGAGATAAGATAGAAATACGTTTTAATTATCATTTTGATTTAAAAAAAATGCCTGATAATCCAAATGTAGTTGCACTGTTTTATGGGCCGGTTTTATTAGCATTTCAAGTTAATGAAGAAACAATATTAAAAGGAAGTGAGCCAGATATTTTGAAAAATATATCTAAACGAGAGAATTCTATGTCATTCACATTGAAAAATAATGGAAAAGAATATACGCTTTTGCCTTTTTACAAAGTAAGTAATGAGTCATATGGAGTGTATGCGACTATCCGAAATGAGTATTAGGGATTAGCTTATGTGCTTAATACCAAATGATTTAAAACTAAAATAGAAAATTATAAGATTTGTTTTTTAACCTAATTAAAATAAAAATGAAATTTAAACTTACCTTGTTTTTGGCAGTTGTCTTTAGTGTTACAAATGCACAAACAACCCCAAAATACCACCAATGGGCATCAACACCACCTCTTGGATGGAACAGTTGGGATTGTTTTGGAACAACCATTACGGAACAGCAGGTAAAAGAACAGGCCGATGCGATGGCAAAATACCTTTTACCCAGCGGATACAACTATCTCACAGTAGATATTCAATGGTATGAGCCTGAATCAAAAGGACATGCTTACGACCCCAAAGCGATGCTCACCATGGATGAATATGGCCGCTTAACTCCCGGGCTGAAAAAATTTCCTTCAGCTGCTGATGGAAAAGGATTTAAACACCTTGCCGACTATGTGCACTCCAAAGGACTAAAATTCGGTATTCATATTATGCGTGGAATTCCTCGTCAGGCTGTCGAAAAAAATACGCCTGTACTCGGGACAAACGTAAAAGCCCAGGATATTGCCATTAAAAGCTCTACTTGTGGATGGAATCCTGATATGTACGGCGTTAATGCCAATAGCCCTGAAGGTCAGGCTTACTATAATTCTATTGTACAGATGTATGCCAACTGGGGAGTGGATTTTATCAAGTGCGACGATATTTCACGCCCTTATGATAATATACAAGAAGCAGAAATTGAGGCTCTCCGCAAAGCAATAGACAAAAGTGGGAGGCATATTCTGTTAAGTTTATCTCCGGGAGCAACGCCGGTTAAAATGGGCGAACATGTTATGAATCACGCCAATATGTGGCGTATCACTGATGATTTTTGGGATCGCTGGGGATTGTTGCAAGGCATGTTTGAGCGACTGGATGCGTGGACTCCTTTTCGTGGACCCGGACATTTCCCAGATGCCGATATGCTGCCTATTGGAATTGTTGAATTTAAACGCCCAACGAATTTCACCAAAAACGAACAATATACACTTATGAGTCTTTGGGCTATTGGTCGTTCGCCACTTATTTTTGGTGGAGATATGACCAAGCTAGACGATTTTACCAAGGAAATGCTCACCAATCCCGAAATGCTCAAAGTAAATCAACACAGCATAAATAACCGTCAGGTATCACGTGAAAAGAATTTAATAGTATGGACAGCCGATGTGCCTAACAGCAAAGATAAATATGTGGCCCTTTTCAACGCGCAAACCAGAGGAGAAAATCTTGATTTAAACAATGCCGATTATGTAAGTCCAATAATTGCCGGTAAAGGAAGTTCGCAAAAGGTAGAAGTATCGGTAAAAGGGGGTAAAAAACTTGTTCTCTTTGTGAAAGATGGCGGAAACACTAATGATTGGGATCATATCGTTTGGGTCGATCCAGTACTTCACGGCCCCAAAGGCGATTTAAAACTGACTAGCCTCAAATGGCTGGGCGCAACTTCGGGCTGGGGAGAAGCGAATGTCAACCGTACCTGCGACAATAACCCAATTATTATAAATAATGAAACACGAGAGGGAATTGGTGCTCATGCAGAGTCTGTGGTCGTTTATGAGTTGCCTGAAGGATATGATTCTTTTACAGCAACCGGCTACGTAACAACAGAAATAGGCTCAGTGAATTTTGGAGTTTTGGTTGATAAGGGAACATTAGATTTTCCAGACAAGGCCAATGTAAAAGTAAACTTTGAAGCTATTAATATAAAAGGCAAAGTAAAAGTGCGTGATTTGTGGAATCACAAAGATCTGGGAACTTTTGATGGGAGCTTTGAGCGTGAATTGCCGCAACATGGGGCAGGACTATATAGGATAACTCCTTTGCGTTAATACCTTCAAAAGTATAACTGAATTTCTTCTCGCCATGCAAAATTGGTTATAATATCAAATAAAAATTAGAAATATAAACACAACAAAATGAACCGTTTAAATTCATACAAAAAACAATATTTTGCAAAACAAATAGTATTTCTATTTATACTATTTATAAGCTTTTTTTCAGGATATGCCCAAAATAGCATGGAAAGAAAACAGTTATTTGATTATAACTGGAAATTCTTTTTGGGCGATGACGCTGAAGCCAAAACAAGCAATTTCAATGATACAAGCTGGCGTAATCTCGATTTGCCTCACGACTGGAGTATCGAAGGGAAAATTCATCCTAAAAATACTACTGGCGCAGGTGGCGGTTATTTTCCTTCAGGAATTGGCTGGTATCGTAAAACCTTTAAGGTATCTGATGAAATGAAAGCGAAAAAAACAGCTATCTATTTTGAAGGTGTTTATATGAATTCAGAAGTTTTTATCAACGGAAAATCGCTGGGTGTTTATCCTTATGGTTATTCATCATTCAGTTATGATCTTACACCATATTTGATTTTTGGAAAAGAAAATGTTATTGCTGTACGTGTCGACAATTCACAGCAAATGAACAGCCGATGGTACAGTGGTTCAGGAATTTATCGTCATGTTTGGATGATGGTTACAGATCCTGTACATGTTACAAATTGGGGTGTTGCTATTTCAACTCCCGAGGTATCTTCAAAAAAGGCAGTTGTACTGGTAAAAACCAAGGTAAAAAATGAAACAGAATCTGCTCAGAGCATTGTTGTAAAGACAGTTCTTTCAAACAACTCTTCAAAAAATATTGGAAATGGTCAGATGCAAATAGAGCTTCCGGCGCATAGTGATAAAGAAATAACGCAAACCATACAAGTGTCAAATCCTAAGCTTTGGACACCAGAAACTCCCTTTTTATATCAGGCACAGATTCAGATCGTAAAAGATAAAAAAGTAGTTGACAACACCAAGACTAATTTTGGTATCCGTTCTATAAAATTTACTGCCGAAAACGGGTTTCAGCTTAATGGAAAAACAGTGAAAATAAACGGTGGTTGTGTGCATCATGATAATGGCTGTTTAGGAGCTGCTGCTTTTGATCGTGCCGAAGAACGTAAAGTTGAGCTGCTTAAAGCCGGTGGGTTCAATGCAGTGAGAACTTCGCACAATCCCCCTTCTGAGGCGTTTCTTGAAGCTTGCGATAGATTAGGTCTACTAGTAATGGATGAATCTTTTGATTGCTGGAAGATTGGAAAAAACAGTAACGATTATGCAAAATATTTCGAACAATGGTGGAAAAAAGATTTACAGGCAATGATTTTGAGAGATCGAAACCATCCTTCTATAGTTATGTGGAGCATCGGTAACGAAATTGTAGAGCGAGGAAAACCTGAGGCCGTTGAAACTGCTAAAATGCTTATGCAGGAAGTAAAAAAAATAGACACTACAAGGCCTGTAACTTCTGCAGTTGTGAATTTAGACAAATGGGAAAACTTAGATTCTTTGATAAACGTACACGATGTTGCCGGATATAATTACAACCTGAATACTGCTCCGGACGATCATAAAAGAGTGCCTTCACGTATTATAGTTCAAACCGAATCTTATCCTAAAGATGCTTTTAACAATTGGAAACTCGTTCAGGAAAATAACTATGTAATAGGTGATTTTGTTTGGACAGCTATGGATTATTTGGGAGAATCGGGAATTGGACGTTGGTATTATTCGGGAGAAGTACCTGGTCAGCACTGGGAAAATGATTTCTTTCCCTATCATGGTGCTTACTGCGGTGATATAGATTTGCTTGGTTGGAGAAAACCCATTTCTCATTACCGTAGTATGTTGTACAATAATAACGAAAAACTCTATATGGCGGTTCGTGAACCAGCTCCGGAACCTTTGGAAATAAAAGAAACATGGTGGTCAGTATGGCCAACGTGGGAAAGCTGGACATGGCCTGTCTTTGAAGGAAAAACGGTTCAGGTTGAGGTATATTCTAAATATCCTAAAGTAAGATTATACCTGAACGACAAACTGGTTGGTGAACAAAAAACTAGTAAAGAAGAGCAATTTAAGGCTACTTTTTCAATTCCATATTCTCCCGGTTTGCTTAAAGCTGTTGGAGTAGAAAATGATAAAGAAGTAGCATCAACCATTTTACAAACTGCCGGCGATGCTGCAAAAATAAAACTTACAGCAGATCGAAATGAAATATTGGCCAACGGTCAGGACTTATCGTATATAACTATCGAAATAACAGATAAGGATGGAATATTCCAACCGAATGCTGCCAATCGTCTGGATTTTAAAATTGAAGGACCGGGAGTTATTGCAGGAGTTGATAATGCTGATATAAAAGACACTGAGCAATATGTAGGTAGTACTCGTAAAGCATGGCACGGACGAGCTTTGGTTGTAATAAAGAGCAATCATGAGGCAGGTGAAATTAAATTATCGGTAATCTCTAACGGATTAGAAGCAAAAAGTATAGTTATTAAATCAAAGCACAATAAGTAATATATGAAAGCATCAATGAAACATAGTATTTCTGTACTATTTGCTATTTTAAGTTCATTAAGTATAAATGCACAGGAAATAATTTCGCCTAACGGAAAAATAAAAGTTGTTTTGAATTTGTCTGAAAAGAATATGGAACATAATCTTTTTTTTAAGGCATTGTATAAAATTGAAAACAAGTTTGTAGAAGTATTACCGGATTCTAAATTAGGTATTAATCGTGTTGATGAACAATTTGCAGATAACCTGCGTTTGATTTCAACGTCAAAACCAGTTTCAATACACGATAAATATGAAATGGTTTGCGGTAAACGTCAGCAGTGCGAGAATTCAGGCACCGAAAAAACATTCAGCTTTCAAAATTCCAATCATCAGCCATTAGATATTATTTTCAGGGTTTATAATGATGGTATTGCCTTTCGCTATGTTTTCCCAAATCAATCAGACTCAAAAGTTAATGTCATAGGTGAAGCTACAACGTATGTTTTGCCTGAGAACACATCCCGTTGGATGCAGCCTTTCAATCTTGCTTATGAAGGTTTTTATCCCTTGAGCAAAACGGGTTTGAACATTGATAAATACCAGGAATGGGGTTTTCCGGCTTTATATAAAGTGAATAATCAACCCGTTTGGGCATTAATTTCGGAGGCAGATATAACAGAAAATAATTGCGGAGCAAAGCTGAGTAATTTAAAAAATACGAACCAATATCAGGTTACTTACCCTAATGGCCGTGATAATTTTAAGCAGGATGGAGTTAAGACTACATTACCTTGGAATTCTCAGTGGCATACCCTTATCATTGGTAAATTATCAGATATAGTCGAATCAACTTTGATTACAGATGTTAGCCAACCAAGCCAATTAAAAGATACTGATTGGATTAAACCAGGTGCAGTTTCATGGATTTATTGGGCAAACAATCATGGCTCTAAGGATTATCAAAAAGTAGCGGAGTACGTTGATTTAGCTGTTGAAATGAATTGGCCTTATGTATTGATCGACTGGGAATGGGATGTAATGACCAACGGAGGAGATATAAATACTGCAGTGAATTATGCAAAAAGCAAAGGAATAAAACCATTGATGTGGTATAATTCCGGCTCAATCTGGCTCGACCCAACACCAAATGACCGTTTACTTACAGCAGAAAAACGTGCCAAAGAATTTTCGTGGCTCAACAAAATTGGAGTCTATGGAATCAAAGTCGATTTTTTTGCCGGTGACCACCAGGATATGATGAAGTATTACATTGATATTTTGAAAGATGCTGCAAAATATCATTTAATGGTGAATTTTCATGGAGCAACTGTTCCTCGTGGTTGGGCGCGAACGTATCCTAATTTAATGACAACAGAAGCGGTTTATGGTGCAGAATGGTACAATAATGATCAGGTATTGACTAATAAAGCAGCAGTTCATAATACTACGCTTCCTTTTACACGAAATGTAATTGGTTCAATGGATTACACGCCTGTTACTTTTTCAAATTCGCAGCATCCACATATAACATCTTATGCTCATGAGCTGGCTTTGTCAGTTGTATTTGAATCAGGATTACAGCATTTTGCAGACAGGCCATCTGCATATAAAGCTTTACCAGCAGAACCAAAAAACTTTTTGAAAGAGATTCCAACTGCATGGGATGATACAAAGTTAATTGATGGTGATCCGGGCGAAAAAATAGTAATTGCCCGTAAGAAAGGAAATCAATGGTATGTAGGCGGACTCAACGGAAAAGGGGAACCTCAGACTTTAATTATAAAATTTGATTTTCTGGACAAAGGAAACTATGATTTGCATTTGATTAAAGACGGGAAGGACGACAAATCTTTTTCTTCAGAAACGATAAAAATCAAAAAAGGAAGTACAGTAAACGTGGAGTGTCTTCCTGGAGGAGGATTTGTTGGTGTGATAAAATAATTCAATAATACGTTTTTTTGATTTCCAAAACTTTGCATGTAATAGACGATAATATTAATAGAAAGGACCAAAAGAAATGCGTAAAAGAACAGAGAAAATAGTATTGAAAATGGAGAAACTGGCTATTGTGATTATTCTTTTTTTTGGGAATTATTTACAGGCTCAATCTGCTATGGTAAATGATGAGCCCCGAAACTTATTAAGTTTAAATGGCGACTGGCAGGTTATTACTGACCCTACAAACATAGGCGATTGGAAACAAATCTGGTTAGAGAGAAAACCACAAAAGAAGACTGACTTTATTGAATATTCCTTCGATGGCGGACCAGTTTTAAAAGTTCCGGGTGATTTTAACTCACAGTTATGTGAACTAACTTATTTTGAGGGAGTTGTTTGGTACAAGAAACTATTCGATTACAAACTCAATAAAGAAAAAAGACTATTTCTTCATTTTGGGGCAGTAAATTATTTAGCCACTGTATATCTTAATGGAGAAAAAATAGGCATTCACGAGGGAGGATTTACACCGTTTGAGTTTGAAATAACAAGCAAGGTAAAAAAAGGAAAGAATTCTCTAATCGTAAAAGTAGATAACAAGCGCCTGGAGAGCGGTTTGCCTGGTACGGGCTATGATTGGTTCAATTATGGCGGTATAACACGTGATGTTAATTTGATTGAAACGAATAAAACATTTATCGAAGATTATTCTATTCAGTTAAAAAAAGGAAGTCTGAAAAAAGTTTCGGGATGGATACAGCTAAATGGAACAGCTAAAAAGCAAAAGGTTACGATAAAGATTCCGGAGATTAACAAATCTTATAAAATGGAATCAAATGATATGGGATATGTCAATGTTGAGTTTGATTCAAATTTTAAGCTTTGGTCTCCTGAAAATCCTAAGCTTTATAACGTAATAATTGAAAGTGAAACAGATACTGTAAAAGATACTATTGGGTTTAGATGTATTGAAGTACGAGGGAATAAAGTGCTGCTTAATAAAAAAGAAATCTTTTTTAAAGGAGTAAATATCCATGAAGAAAATCCATATAAAGGAACTCGGGCCCATTCCAAACAGGATGCCTTAGTATTGTTGAATGCAGCAAAAGAATTAGGCTGTAACCTTGTTCGTCTTGCCCATTATCCACACAATGAGAACATAATTAAGGAAGCTGAAAAAATGGGCTTAATGGTGTGGAGTGAACTTCCTATTTATCAACATATTCAATTTTCGGACAGTCTTGTTCAGATAAAAATGGAGACTATGCTGAAAGAAATGATTCACAGAGACAAAAATCATTGTGGCGTTATAATATGGAGTCTTTCAAATGAGACATATCCGGGAACACCAAATCGAAATAATGCTCTTAGTGCGTTAACTCAAAAATGTAAGGCATTAGATTCAACCCGTTTGATTACCCATGTAGTCAATACACAATCATACAAGGATAACTCCTTTAAGGTGTGGGATACACTTTATGAATATTCTGATCTGATTTGCATTAACGAGTATATTGGATGGTATGATCCGTGGCAAGGTAAACCATCGGAGGTAAAATGGGACTTTGCTTATCCTGACAAACCGGTATTTATTTCAGAGTTTGGAGGAGAAGCAGTCTATGGAAATAATACTGAACCAAGTGATCAGGCTGCTTATTGGACAGAAGGGTATCAGGAACAAATTTACAAGGATCAAATAGAATTATTTAAAACTATACCAAATCTATGCGGAATCTCTCCCTGGTTGTTATTTGATTACAAATCATTGGGGAGGATGAACCAGGTTTATCAAAAAGGGTATAACAGAAAAGGATTGTTATCTGAAAAAGGAGAAAAAAAGAAAGCCTGGTATATTATTGAGCAATATTATAAAAGAAAATGAAAGATATAAATATAAAACAACCTCTTTTGACCTTCGTCTGTTTGATAATGATCAGCTTTAATTTTTTTGGTCAAAGCACACAAATCAATCTTTGGAACGGAAAAATTCCCGGAGCAATTCCTAATAGCGATTATAAACAGACAGTAGATTCAAAAGATAACTGGACAAAGATGAGGTTTGTTACAAACCCTGTACTTGATATGTATCCTGCTCCCAAAGAAAAAGCAACTGGAACAGCAGTAATAATATGCCCGGGAGGTGCTTATTTGGGGCTGGCAATTGCTCACGAAGGAGAGGATGTAGCCAAATGGCTCAACAATCTTGGAGTGACGGCTTTTGTATTAAAATACAGATTGCCGAGTGATGCTATTATGGTCGATAAATCTATTGGACCATTACAAGATGGGCAGGAAGCCATTCGTCTGGTTAGGCGTCATGCAAAGGAATGGGAAATCGATCCTGCCAAAATAGGAATAATGGGTTTTTCTGCCGGAGGACATCTTGCGGCTACAATATCGACCCATTTTAATGAAAAAGTCTATGAAACATCAGACCCGACTAGTGCTCGTCCTGATTTTTCACTATTGATTTATCCGGTAATATCAATGGAAGAAAGCATTACAAACAAAGGATCACAAGTCAATTTACTGGGGGATAATCCATCCTTAGAAAAGATAAAACATTTTTCAAATGAGCTACAGGTAAATAAAGAAACTCCCCCGGCATTCCTGGTTCATTCTATAGATGACAAAGCAGTTCCTGTGCAAAACAGTATTGACTATGCACTAGCTATGGAAAAGTACAATGTTCCCTGTGAACTTCATATTTATCAATCAGGAGGACATGGTTATGGACTTGGAAAATCAAAAAACACAGAATCTTCATGGCCGGAAGCTTGTCGCAAATGGCTTGAGGCAAGGGGATATATTGGAGAGAAGGAAGCACCCAAAGTAGGTTTTGGTGAATCAGTTAAACTAGGTCCTGATGACAAGCCTGCATTTGGTGATCCGCCAGTTGGTTTTAGAGATAAGCGCGACAATATAGCACATGGTACTATTACAACTGTTCAATATGACTCGAAAACACTTGGAACACATCGTGAACTGATGGTTTATACGCCTCCTGGTTATTCCTCTGATAAAAAGTACCCAGTGCTGTATTTACTACACGGACTTAACTCGGGGAATGGTCAATGGCCGTATTGGGTTCATGCTGATTACATAATTGATAATCTGTTGGCCAATGGAAAAATCAAACCAATGATTGTAGTTTTTCCTAATTGTAATACAAATGTGACTGTAGAAAAGCCTAAAAGTGATGAACAGGAAGAACGAAAAGGAGGATATATAGGATATGGAAAATCTTTCGAGGACGATTTACTTCTTGATATCATTCCCTTCGTAGAATCTCACTATTCAGTTTATACAGACCGAAAACATCGTACACTCGCAGGATTGTCGATGGGCGGTGGTCAATCCCTGAATATAGGACTTTCTCATATTGATACTTTCGCTTATGTTGGTGGATTTTCTTCGGCTCCAAATACCAATGAATTTGGAGGGCTTTCTGATACTAAGCTTTTACCTGATTTGATGGCCGCCAAAAAGAAACTTAAAGTGTTATGGCTTGCCTGTGGCAGTAAAGATGGTTTGTTTAGTGTCAGCCAGCGCGTGCACCAATACCTTAAAGAACAAGGCGTGCCACATATATGGAATGTAGATAATAATGCTCACGATGATACGGAATGGGCCAATAATCTGTATTTCTTTGCTCAGCATATTTTTAAATAGAGAATAGAGAATAGAGAATAGAGAATAGAGAATAGAGAATAGAGAATAGAGAATAGAGAATAGAGAATGGAGAATGGAGAATGGAGAATAGAGAATAGAGAATAGAGAATAGAGAATGGAGAATGGAGAATGGAGAATGGAGAATGGAGAATGGAGAATGGAGAATAGAGAATGGAGAATGGAGAAAAAAAATAAATAAATAGAATGGTAACAAAAGATTCTTCCAGAAGAGATTTTATTAAACTTATCTCAGTAGCTGGAATAGCTGTAACCGGATTGCCAATTGCTTGTTCAAATACGAAATCAGTAACAACAAAACCAAAAGAGAAGAACTTAGTATTCTTGTTTCAGGGCGATTCGATAACAGATGGTAACCGAGGGCGAAATGAAGACCCCAATCATATTTTGGGACACGGTTATTGTTTCTCTGTTTCAAGTAGAATTGGCGCTGATTTTCCACAATATGGCTTTAAGTTTATTAATCGGGGTATAAGTGGCAACACCGTGAGTGATCTTGAAAAAAGGTGGCAGACAGACACCTTAGATTTGAAACCAGACGTTTTAAGTTTATTAATTGGTATAAATGATGTGAACGCTTTAATAGAAGGAAAACAAGACGCGTTGGATGCAAAAATGTTCGAAAGCACCTACCGTAAATTGTTAGATTTGGTTGTGCAGCAAAATCCAAATATTTTGATAATACTAGGTTTACCGTTCTTTTTTGCTTCGGGCTGGCGCAAAGATCAATATGCAAAGTGGCATCCCTTGACAATTGAAAGAGCTGCAATTATAAGAAGAATTGCTGCAGATTTCAATGCTGTGCTGGTTGATTATCCTAAAGTTTTTGAAGACGCGAGGCAACATGCTCCAATTGATTATTGGGTTTGGGATGGTGTGCATCCAACAGTATTTGGTCATGAACTGATGGCTCGTGAATGGATCAGACAAGTTAGTCATCGTTTGACTTTTTTAAAGCAATATAACAATAAGTAAAAATTATGAAAAAGTATTTAATGGCATTAATGTTAATAATGATCTCCGGAATTACCGTGAAATCACAAAATGCCAATTCGTATTTTCCCGATAAAAATCTGGTAACAACTGGAATTTATTATTATCCTGAGCAGTGGAACGAAAACCAGTGGGAACGAGATATAAAGAAAATTGCTGATATGGGTTACGAGTTTGTTCATCTGGCGGAGTTTGCCTGGTATAAAATGGAGCCCGAAGAAGGAAAATTCGATTTTGCGTGGCTGGATAAAGTGGTTGATTTATGTGTGAAGAACAATCTCAAAGTACTGATGTGTACACCCTCAGCAACTACTCCTACATGGATGCGTGTGAATTATCCCGAAACCTTCATTATGAACAGCCAGTACATTCGTGCCGAGAATGGTACAAGAGGATTAGGTTCGATTACTAATGCCAAATACCGCAAATTTGTAGAAAAGATTGTGATTGAAATGGCCAAACGTTACGGACAGAATAAAAACGTAATTGGATGGCAGCTTGATAATGAGCCTCCGGCAATTTCTGATTACAGTCCTTCTTCTCAGGAAGCTTTCAGGCAATGGCTGAAAAATAAATATAAAACCATTGATACTTTGAATATGGAATGGGGAACAGCCTTTTGGAGCCAATGGTTTACGAGTTTCGATCAGGTGATCATTCCTAACCCCGATTTGGTAGGCTGGTGGGGTAACAATCCTCATGCATTGCTTGATTTTAAACGTTATCTGGCCGATATGCAGGCTGAGTTTCTGGATTTTCAGGCTGATATTTTGCGAAATTCTATCTCGAAGGGACAATACATTACTACAAACTATACTGCTGTTTGTACAGGATCTGATCCAAGACGAACTAAGAAAATGGATTTTGCGACCTATACAGCTTATCCAAATGGAGGCAGCGATAATATTGGAGAATTAGGTTTTCGCTTAGGCAATAGTAAAGTCGTTCTTTTTGCAGCTGAGTATTATAAATCAGTTGGAGGTGTTTCAGGAGTGATGGAAATGCAGCCCGGACCCGTAAACTGGGGATCTTATAACCCACTTTTAATGCCTGGTACAGTGCGTTTGTGGTTGTATCACAGCTTTGCAGCAGGAGGTAAACTTGCTTGTTCTTACCGTTTCCGACAGGTCTTGTACAGCTCTGAGCAATACCACGCTGGTGTAATTCAGACAGACGGGGTGACGCCATCGCAAGGAGGAGAGGATTATATTCAATTTATAAAAGAAATAAAAGAGCTTAGAAAACAATACAAACCAAATGCAAAGATGCCTCAAAAACTAGCAGCCAGATCAACTGCTATTCTTTGGAATCTTGAAAATTACTGGTCTGTCGAGAGACAAGAACAAACTTTTCAATGGGATACTTGGAACTATCCGATTAAATTCCTTGAAATGACAAAATCTTTTGGGGCTCCCACTGATGTAATTTCTGAAACAGCAGATTTTTCTAAATATAAATTTCTTATCGTTCCGGCTTATGAGTTGGCTGATGCTGCATTAATAAAGAAATGGAACGATTATGCAACAAACGGAGGTCATCTGATCATTACCTGTCGTACAGCTACTAAAGATCGTGCCGGACATTTTTGGGAAGGGGAGTGTGCAGCTCCTATTTCTGATCTTATTGGTGCGCATGTCAAAGCCACTGATATGCTTTCTGGTTCTGCCAAGGGAGAAATTTTGATGAAATCGTCTCACTATGGCTGGAACAATTGGGCAGATTTACTTGAAGCCAATAAAGACACAGAAGTACTTGCTGCTTACACTAATCAATTCTATAAAGGTAAAGCTGCAGTGGTAAAACGTAAGCTAGGAAAAGGAACTGTTACCTACATAGGTGTAGATACGGATGACTCAAAACTGGAGAAAGATATCTTGCAGGAGATTTACGCAAAAGCCGGTGCTGCTACCGAGGATTATCCGGAAGGAATATACGTTTACTGGCGTGATGGATTTTATATAGCTGTAAATTATTCTTCAAACGATTATACATTGACAATACCGGCAAACTCTAAAGTACTTGTAGGGGAGAAAACACTGAAACCTGCAAGCGTTTTGGTTTGGAGCGAATAGTTAATTCCGGGAAAACAATTAGAGATGAAAAAATTTAGACAGTTTAATAATTAATTGATGTATGGATAAGATTTCAGTAGATTGCGCTGTTTTTTGTTATGAAGAAAATGATCTTAAAGTTCTTCTCGTAAAACAAGATAAACGAATCGGCCTTGCAGAATGGGGGCTTTTATCGGGTATAGTTAAGAATACGAATGCTACTGATGATACTGTACATGGTCTGTTGAAAAAATTCAATATTCATTCTACTATTTTTTTTAAAGAAATTAATTGTTCAATTTTCTATAATATGTCTGAGGCACGTTTACGATATTATGCTTTAATAGATAGTGAACATTACAGAATCAATTTTGGATCTGATCTTCCAATTCAAAGATGGTTTAAGTTGAATGATGTACCGGATTTAGTACATAATCATAATGCGGCCTTAGATTTTTGTTTGGATGATTTAAACCGCTCTATGGAGAAAGAATTGTGAGATTTTAATATTATCATATACACTGGTTTTTCTGTGTTGGAAAAACCAGTGTATATAATCATTGTTTCTCAAAATGAAATGACCGTCTAAAATTCTGCCACAAAACTTTTTAATTTTATACATTTTACGTGTATTCTATCTTGTAGTCACTGCTTTTTTTTGTGGTAAAAAATGTATTTCCTCCAGTATTTAAAGATTTAGTTCTAAAGCATTATTTACATAATTACTTAAGGGTATAAGTTTTTGTGGCTATAATAATGAAGGAATCTGATTTTTAAATACCTCTTTTCTTTTCCTTTGGTTGACAATTAGGTAGCTATAATTTATATCAAATACGAAACAATCTCGTTGAAATGCAATAACTGTCGTTGAAATGTAATTGTGTAGGATTTTTTTTGTAGTTTGGTATAAGTTAAAACTTAAAAGGCTGCAGATGAAATCATTTAAAATTTTTTTAGTTGAAGACGACCCTTTTTTCGGAGAGACTTTAAAATATCATCTTAAATTAAATCCTGATTTTGAAGTGTTTTTATTTAAGAATGGGAAGGAATGTTTGGATAATCTGTTTCAGAATCCCAACATCATTTGTTTGGATTTTGGTTTACCAGATATAACCGGTGATTTGTTACTTAAAAAAATCCATCAGACAAATAATAAAATTCCAATAATTGTTATAAGTGGTCAGGAAGAAATTGAGGTTGCTGTAGATTTTTTGAAATCAGGAGCCAAAGATTACATTGTAAAAAATACTTATACCAAAGAGCTGCTTTGGAATTCGATTATTAAAATCAGGGAAAATTTAAAACTCATTGATGAGGTAGAGGAATTAAAAGAAAAGTTAAAGCAGAAATTTAGCTTTGAGAATACCATATTAGGGCAAAGTGAGGCAATAAAAGCTGTTTTAAATAAAATAAATAAATCCTTAACAACAAACATAAATATCTCTATTACCGGAGAGACTGGTACCGGTAAAGAAATGGTAGCTAAGGCTATACATTATAACTCTGATCGAAAACACAAACCATTTGTAGCCTTAAATATGGCGGCCATTCCAAAGGAATTGATTGAGAGTGAGTTTTTTGGTCATGAAAAAGGAGCTTTCACCGGAGCGAATCAAAGATTGATTGGTAAGTTTGAACAGGCTGATGGAGGTACAATTTTTCTGGACGAAATTGCTGAACTGGATTTAAATCTTCAAAGTAAATTGCTTCGGGCATTGCAAGAAAGAGAAGTTACAAGACTTGGCGGAAAAGGAGTTATTAAGTTTAATGTACGACTCATAATTGCCACTCACAAAGATTTAAAAGAAGAGGTAAAAAAAGGAACCTTCAGAGAAGATCTTTATTATAGAATTGTAGGACTTCCTATAGAGTTACCGCCTTTAAGAGAAAGAGGTCACGATGTTTTACTCCTTGCAAAGCATTTTATTGAGCTTTTTGCAAAAGAAAACAAATTGAAAACAATTAGTATTTCAAGAGAGGCTAAAGATAAATTACTCAAATATAAATTTCCCGGAAATATAAGAGAGCTTAAATCAATTATAGAACTAGCTTGTGTAATGTGTGAGAATAATGAAATTTCTGTTGAAGATTTAACTTTTTCCAGTATAAAAGACAGTGATTTTTTCTTGTCTGAGGATAAAACTTTAAAAGAGTTTACCTCTGAAATTATATTGCATTACTTAAAAAAAAATAATGAAGATGTTATCAAAACAGCCAAGCAATTAGACATTGGAAAATCTACGATTTATAACTTAATTCAATCGAGTCAAACTAAAAAAAATGATTTAAATGAAAGTAGCTACAGTTTTATTTGAAAACAATTCTTTTGTGCGAGAATTGAATAATGATAATTTAGATTTCAACGATTTGGACTTAGTTTTGGGTTTTGGTTCAAGAGATTTATTATCAGATGAGAAGGTTTTTGATCAGTTAAAAAATAAATTTCCAGATTCACAATTGATTTTGTGTTCTTCAGCTGGTGAGGTTTATGAAAATGAAGTTTTAGATAATACTATATCTCTCACTGGGATTAAATTTTCTTCAACTCTAATTAAAACTTACGAGGTTGATATAACTGCTTTTGAAAATAGTTTTCAGGCGGGGTCTTCTCTAATTGGTAAATTTGATCAGGAGAATTTAAAATTGGTTCTAATACTCTCAGATGGTGGCAAAGTAAACGGAAGTGAGTTAGTCAATGGAATGAATGCGGTTAAAAAAGATGAAGTATTAATTGTGGGAGGGCTTGCTGGTGACGGCTCACGATTTGAAAAAACTGTTGTAGGATTGAATACAACTCCAATACAGGGAAAAATTATAGGTATTGGTTTTTATGGCGAAAAATTACTTGTATCTCACGGATCTTTAGGAGGATGGGAAAGTTTTGGATTAGAGCGAATAGTGACCAAATCTGAAAGCAATGTTTTATACGAAATTGATGGAAAGAATGTATTGGATCTCTATAAAATTTATTTAGGAAAATATGCTGAAGAATTGCCGGGCTCTGCATTACTTTTTCCCTTGTCAATAAAGATTGACGGAGTTGACGAGCCAATTGTCAGAACCATTTTATCAATAGATGAAACGAATCAAACCATGACCTTTGCAGGCGATGTGCCAAAAGGCAGTAAGGTACGTTTTATGAAAGCCAATTTTGACAGATTAATAGATGCCGCAAGTGAGGCAGCATCCTCTTGTTTAGAAGTAAATAGTTTTAATCCAAAATTAGCTCTTCTAATTAGTTGTGTTGGACGAAAATTAATCCTGGGAACCAGAATAGACGAGGAAGTGGAAGCTGTTTCTTATATTTTTGGTGATAAAACAATTCTTTCTGGTTTTTACTCCTACGGAGAGATCTCACCCTTGAAACCATTTGGCGATTGTATCCTTCACAACCAAACAATGACTATTACCTGTATTAATGAAATCGATTAGTTATGGATATTCATAAACTTTTGCAAAGACAAATTACTAAAAATGTACCTCTAAGTCTTCAGAATGATCCTTCATTTCAATCGTTTATAAAAACGGTTAATGACTCTTATTTATCCTTTGAAAGAGACAAGGATTTAATGGATCATTCATTTAAAGAGAGTGAAAAAGAATATAATGAGGTAAACGAGAATTTAAAAAAAGAATATGAATTAAAACAACATTCTATTTTAAATCTCTATGAAAGTCTTACAGAGTTAGATCAAGGTTATGGATCAATAAACGAAGAGGAAAAAAATGATCTTCTTTTTATTTCAAAATATGTAGGAGAACAAATAACTAAAAGAAAAGAAACTGAAAAAAAATTATTTGAAACCGTTCAATTCCTAAAGACATTATTAGGGAATTTACAATCAGGAATTTTAGTTGTAGACAATAACGATACTATTTTATTTGTTAATCAATATTTATGCGATATACGCAGTATCAATGCTTCTCCAGATGAAATGATTGGTAAAAAAACAAGTGAATACATAAACGAGGCCAAAGCATTGTTTAAAGATAGTTCTACTTATAAAAAGAGGATAAATGAAGTTTTATTAAAAAAAGAAATTGTACTTGGTGAAGTACTTGAAACGGTAGATAATCGTTTCTTTGAAAGAGATTATATTCCTATTTTTGTTGAAAATCAATGTATTGGACATCTTTGGAAATCCACAGATGTGACACAAAGAATTAAAAGTAAAAATCTGTTAAAACAAAGTGAAGAGCGTAATCGTATTATAATGAATTCTTCATTTAATGCTATTATTACGATTGATCTTAAAGGAAAAATAACTTTTTGGAATAACCAGGCCGAAATTATTTTTGGATGGAGAAAGGAAGAGGTTTTGGGTAAAACATTAAATGATACTATAATTCCTCAACGACATAGTAAAGGACATCAGGAAGGGCTTGAATATTATGCAGCGACGGGCATGGGTAGAGGGCCTGTTTTAAACAAGCAAATAGAGCTTCCGGCAGTAAATAATAAAGGACATGAATTTCCTGTGGAAATTTCAATTATACCCATAGAACAAAATGGAGAAGTATTTTTTTGCTCCTTTATTCAGGATATTTCAGAGCGAAAAAAAGTTGAAACTAAATTAAAGTTTCAGGAAGAAAAGTATCGCAATATTATTGCCAACATGAATTTAGGTCTTATTGAAGTGGATAAGAATGAAGTAATTCAATATGCAAATCAAAGTTTTGCCAATATATCAGGATTTGAAATTGATGAACTCATTGGCTCGAATCCTTCCAAGACGTTTGTACTTGGAAAAAATATCGAAAAGTTAAAAGCTAAGAATAAATTGCGTGAGCAGGGAATTTCTGATGTGTATCAAATGCCTGTTAAAAATAAAAGAGGTGAGTTAAGATGGTGGGCTATTGGTGGAGCACCCAATTATGATGATAAAGGTAATCTGGTTGGTTCTATTGGGATTCATCTGGATATTACAGAGCAGAAACTGATGGAGGAAGAACTGGAGAATGAGAAAATTAAAGCTCAGCAAGCCTCAAAAGCTAAAGAGATATTTTTAGCCAATATGAGTCATGAAATACGTACGCCACTTAATGGTATAATTGGTTTCTTGCGCGAATTGGAAAGACAGCAACTTACTGATTTGCAAAAAAAATATGTTGAGAATAGTACCGTAGCTTCAAAACATTTACTATCAATCATTAATAATATCCTGGACATATCTAAAATTGAAGCAGGGGAAATGTCTCTTGAAGAAGAAGATTTTATTTTTAAAGATGTAATTAATAATGTAGTTGCAGTTCTTGAGCCCCTTGCCAAGAAAAAAGGGCTAAAGCTTATCTCACAGATTTCACAAGATATTAGTACTGCTTTAAAAGGAGATTTTTTAAGATTAGAGCAAGTTTTATTTAATCTGGTTGGTAATTCTTTGAAGTTTACAAATAAAGGAAAAATATATCTGAAATGTGAAATTATAAAAGATACGAAAACCTTTCAGAGACTGCAAATTTCTGTAGTGGATACGGGAATTGGAATGGAGCAAGGTTTTGCAGATATCATCTTTAATAAATTTTCTCAGGAGGATAAAGCGATAACCAGAAAATTTGGAGGCACAGGCTTGGGAATGGCGATTACCCGGGAATTGATTCAATTGATGAAAGGTGAAATTAAGGTTCAGAGCGAGAAAGATCTGGGTACTACAATTAGTTTTATATTAAACTTTGAAAAAGGAGATATCAATAATGTTAAAAAAATCCAACATGAGATTAATGTTGATATCTCAGGAATTACTGTTTTATTAGTAGAAGATAATATTATCAATAGAATGGTTGCTATTAATTCTCTGAATTATTTTAATTGTCAGGTAACGGAAGCCACCAACGGTTTAGAGGCGATTGAAATTTTGAAAAACAAGAAATTTGATATTATCCTGATGGATGTCCAAATGCCTGAAATGGGTGGTATTGAGGCCACTATAAAAATACGGGAAGAATTGCAACTACAAACACCTATAATTGCCCTTACAGCCAATGCTTTTAAAAGTGAAGTTGAAAAATGTAAAAATGCCGGTATGGATGATTATATTACCAAACCTTTTGAAGAGTTTGATTTGGTAGAAACCATTTCAAGATTTACCAATAAAGAATTTAGTAATATAGATAAACCTGTTGTTGAGAGCAATGAGAAACTCTACGATTTAGAAGTTTTGCAAAAAATTAGTAGAGGGAATCCAGAATTTGTATCCAAAATGATTATAATTTTTATCGATCAAATACAGGAAATACTTCCAAAGGCAGAAGCCGCAATATATTCAGGTAACTTTTTATTGGTGAATCAACTTATTCATAAGATCAAGCCAAGTATCGAAAGTATGGGAATAGCAGGTATTAAAGATGAGATTAATACTCTGGAAAAAATTACAAAAGCACAGCCTGTAAAAGAAAAAGTCACCCATTTATTTTTTCAAATAAAACAAACCTTGCTTATAGTTGTAGGCCAGTTGCAGAAAGAAATTTTAGATTGATTTTCCAAAAATTGGAAAATTTTCTGTTTTTTGGAAAATCATATTTAGATATAAAAATGTAAATTGTTTATTTGTAAGTGTTTATGTTTTTGGCTTGACTATGGATTACCTGTTATCAGATATAAATAGGATAATATGGATAATCAACCACAATTTAAATTTTTCATAGTCGATGAGGATGTTTTTAGTGCTAATATGTACAAACAATACCTCATGAACATGAGTTTTACGGATATTACCTATTATACAAATACCAGAGATTGCATTGATAATTTACATCAAAATCCGGATATCATTTTACTGTATCATAACCTGGGGGATATTAATGGATTTAAAGTGCTTAAAAAAATTAAGGAATATAATTCTGGTATATACGTGATTATAATCTCCGGAGAAGAAAATACTAAAACTACAGTTGACGCTTTAAGGTTTGGCGCTTTTGATTATGTAATAAAAGGAAATGATATTTACGAAAAAATGAATTTAATTATAAAAAAAATCATTACTGTTAAAGAGCAATTAAAGGCAATTTATCCGGGATTTATTAAACGTTTACTCTCGATTTTTTAATACGACTTAAAGTGTCATTTTTTCAAACTATTAATACATTAATCATAATGCAGCTTTAGATTTTGTTTGGATGATTTAAACCGTTTTATAGACAAAGAATTGTGAGGTTATATTGATTCGATAGTTAAGGATTTATACATTTTTAATTATTGGACTATTTTTTTAAAATCTGGTTCATTATTTTTACAAACCCAACACAGGAAAAAGAATTAACCAAATGAAAGTAGTCCCACAATTATTATATAAACATAAAAATGTTCGAAAAATAATGGTTGACGGACTATCATGTATTGTTCATAAAACAGTTGATACAATAGATGTTAATACAGATCATTTTCTCGCTTCTCATGTTTTGTCCGTTGTACTTAAAGGTGAACTAAAGCTGGAAACATACTATGAAGGAAACAGGTATTTTGTAGCAAAAAATCAATTAGTATTTATTCCAAAAGGAAGGTATATGATTTCAGATATTATACCGAAAAATGGTGAATTTGAAGCTGTATTTTTTTTCTTTGAAGCAGAGCTCTTAAATGAATTTTTACTAATTATAAAAAAGCAAACAGAGTTGGTAGTAACGCAAGATCTTAATTTAGTACTTAAGTATACAGATAAAATTAGGGTATTTACTGAAAGCATTCTGAATTTATATACGGAAACAGTCAGTAAAGAGGTTACTAAAATTAAACTTTTAGAACTGCTTTATCTTATATACAACTCTGAACAGGAAAAAGAATTTTTACAAATACTTTATTCATTAAATAATAGGAAGAAAAGAAATATTGAGGGATTAATGCTGGAAAATTTTGATAAATCATTATCGATAGAAGATTATGCGTACTTAACAGGCAGAAGCGTTTCCTCTTTCAAAAGAGATTTTCAACGTCAGTTTAATACATCCCCAGGGAAATGGCTCATAAAAAAAAGGCTTGAAAAAGCAGAACATCTTTTATCTTCTACTGATCAGCCAATTCAGCAGATTTCTTTTGAAGTTGGCTACGAAAATGTATCTCATTTTGTTAGTATTTTTGGCAGACATTATGGTTTGACCCCAAAACAATTTCTTATTAAACACAGAATAAGTAAAACAATTTAACTTTTGAACTAAAAACGATAGAATTGACTTTAACTAATATTTTGCTTTTTTAGGAGCAATTATTTTTGCTTAAATTTTAAAATATAAAAAATGAGCAAGGAAAAAGAAAGTGTTAAATCGGAAGGAAATGTTAATCTGGATGGTTCAATCGTTTGGCGAAAATTAATTGGTTTTGGCGGTACAGAAAAATTTGTACCCGAACTCATTGAAAAAGTCATAGTAGAAGGTAATGGTATTGGTTCAATACGAAAAGTTTATATTAAAGGTGGGGGCGAAATAATTGAAAAGCTGACATTAGTTAATTTTGATAAAATGGAAATGAGATTTAGTATTATTTCTACACCAATGCCCATTGAAAATTATGAAGGAATCTTAATAGTAACCAACATAGATAGCGGTAAATGTTCTGTTTTATTTGAATCCACATATGAAGTGTTTTCAGAGCAAAAAGTTGAAATGAATAGTGTTATTAAAAATTTTCAAACCGTTTTTCTATCAAATTTAGATAAATAAAATATCGTACTAACTTCAATTATACACCATCCCGTACAATTTGTTTCAATTACGTCCGCAATGCGGACGTAATTGAAAATGTCTCTTTTGTCGTCAATTGCTGTCTTAAATAAATTGGATTAAATGTTTTTTATCACTTCGTAAAGTTGCATCATGATGCTCTTATTTTTGTTTATGTTGTATGAAAATTTTCAGTACACCATCATAAATGAGTAGTATATTATTTAGCCAATTGATATCCAATTACTGTTTTATCTAAAGTTGGTACTATCAATAAGTTTTCGTTTGCAATATACTCAATGTCGGCAGTAATGATTTTTTCTTTACCCAAATCAATAATTAGTGTTTTACTCCCGTTTGAATCGATATGAAACAGTTGTCCTTGCCAAGCCCCGGACACTATATATCCGTTTTCACCATCACTAACAATACCATCTAAATTATCAATCCCATTAAAAATTTCTTGAGACTTTTTAGTCAATTTGTTTATAGCAAAAGCAGTTTGATTTTTCATATTCAGCACTAAGACATCATTTTTTGTGCACAATAATCCATTTGGTTTAGAAAGAAAATCAGATTCAAGCCATACTTTTATTTTTTCATTTGATATTTTGTAAATCTTATTATCAAAACAGTCAGAAACGTAAATATCTCCGTTGGTATCGGATGCTATATCATTAAAGAATTTGGCAGAATCAACTTTATATATTTTTTCTATTTTAGCCGTATTGGTATTAATCTGAACCACTCTGTTAATGTCTGCGACGTATAATTTGTTTTTATATAAACTCATACCTTGTGGATTATCTAACCCGTCAATCCATTTCAATGTCTCTATTTCTCCATTTGTTTTAATTCTTGAAATAAATCCATTTCCATCTTTGGCAAGGTATTCACCATTTATATTAGAGATATAAATAATCTTTTTTGAAGAATCATAAAGTGCCGATTCCGGTTTAAAAAATAGGGAATCAGATTCCCATACTTTTGTGATTTTTTGGCTAAAAACGATAACAGGAATTAATCCAACAAATAACAAGAGACTTATTTTTTTCATTATTCAATATTTAAATGGTTACACTATATTTTGTGATTACCGTTTGTTGTAGAAATTAAATCTTGCTCCTTTGATGCGAGGGTCTTAATTAAATAATTAATTCCCCATTCTAAAATCCGTAACACTTTTTTGATCCAGACTAATTTCTTCAAAAACACTTTGGGTTCCTTTATCTACAGGACATTGTGTACTAATTCCCATCCAGATGGTTGTAGGATAGTTGTTTTTATACAAACGAACCATCTGCCAGTTTTTTTTATCCAAAGAATAGTAACTCGCTACAGTACGGGTATCAGATGATATTTTCATATATATCGTTGGACTTTTGACAACATCATGATTGTTATCATCAGATGTACCAATTGTACGAACAGTTACAACACGATGATTGCCACGCTCATCTTGCTCAAAACAGAATTTCTGATAGAAATTATCATTGACATAAATATATAAAACACCGGCATTGTATAATCCTTTCTCTGTGAATTCAGGCGTTACTTTAGAGATTAAAGTAAAAGGTTTTGTATTATCGACTTTCGACAGCAGAATAGGAGCATTATTATTGGATAATTCTCCATTGGGATCAGAAAAATAATCTTTCTTTTCGCCAGCACGAAATACTACTTTACCATTAGAATCTACTTTTGCAAGCGTATCAGCACCATTAACTGATTTAGTAAAATGAATATTAAGAAGTTTAATATCACAAGGACTGCCATTTACAAAAGCAGAGTCTGTTTTTGTATTGTTTTTTGAAGTTACAGCAGCTGCTTCTTTTTGATTATTGTTCCCGCAACTTGTTAACAAAGTTAATCCCGATAAAATGTACAAACCATAAATTTTTGATTTCATAAAATGTTTTTTTAATAGAAAAATTATATTTTAGTTAATCAAAAATACCACTGCTTGCTAAAAGCTGCAATACGTAAAATTAACCATTTTAAGTTCCATTTATGTCAAATATATCCGTTGAGAATCAATTATCAGCTACTTTATTAGAACAAGCATTTTCGATAGAAGAATGCAATGATATAGAAACATTCAAACAATTAGTAGCAGGTTATGTGAGCCTTGATCAGTGTGTGGCAGTATTGTCTGATTTCCAGGCAGATTGTAGTTATATTTATGCCGGTAATTTCGGGAAAGTATTTGGATTACCTTCTGAAAACTCCGTTATTGATTCTGCTTTTGAAGAGTGTATCTTTACCAAAATTCATCCGGATGATTTAATTGAACGTCATATATTAGAATTAAATTATTTTCAATACCTCAAAAGTCTGCCTTATCAGGACAGTCATAAATACAGTACATCAAGCAGAATACGAACTAAAAATACAATCGAGAACTGTGCTTATATCAACCACAGGACAATTTACTTAAAAAGTTTCAGCAACGGGAGTGTCTGGTTAGCCTTATGTCTTTATGCACCTTCAGCAGACATTCATCCCCGCTTGGGAATTGACGGTAAAATAGTGAATATTGAAACCGGTGAGGTTATTGCGATCGAAAAATACAAGCATTACCAGCAAACATTACTATCTAAAAGAGAACTGGAAATCCTGACGCATGTCGCTAAAGGAAGTAATAGTTTGCAAATTGCAACACAGCTCAATATTTCAGTTTATACCGTTCGTCGCCACAGGCAAAACATAATAGAGAAAATGAAAGTAGCCAATACCACCGAAGCTGTAAAAACGGCAATGATTATGGGAATTATTTCTATTTAAGGAAAACTATTTTTAATGGAGATTGATTCGGATACATCCGATGCTTTTGGCTTGGCTTGTTTTTATAATCATCGCCTACTGATTTAAAAAGACAAATTTAAGTAAGTAACTTTCTCTTTCCGAATAATAAGAATAAGATACTTTTCATTCTTTGGTCAAGCGAAGAGCGCAAAATAGAAAATGCCTTGGTTATTTGTGCTTCAACAGTTTTTATGGAAACCTCAAGATGTTCTGCGATTTCGATATTGGTTAAACCTTCTTTTTTACTTAAAATAAAAACCTCTTTGCATTTTGGAGGCAGGTTTTGAATTTCTTTATTGACTACATTTATCATACGCTGCAAAGACTCTGAATCATCGTCTGAAACAATCGAATTTAAAGCATCGTAATATGATTTTTCTAAAGAGAATAAAGACTGATTTTTGCGATACAAATCTATAAATTCATTGTATACTAATTTGTACAGAAAGCTTTTTACGGTATGATCTGACTTTAATCGAGTGCGTTGTTCCCAAACTTTGATAAATACATTCTGCACAATATCCTCGGCACTATAAACATTCTTTACAAGGCTGTTTGCATATAGACAAAGTTTATGATGATACGTATCAATGAGGTAAGCATAGGCTTGTTCATCTCCGTTTCTTAGAGATTCAATTAGTACATCGTTTTGGTTGTAATCCTCGCTTTTCATGGAAACAAATATATAAATTTATAGTTTTTATGGTCTAAATCGTTAGTCTTTTCGTTAAAAATGCCTTTTTTTTCTGTTTTTCATTGAATTTTATTACAAATAGAAAACGATTTAAAATCGCAAAGATATAGTAATTTGTTTATTAATTATATGTAATTAATAGAGTTATTGTCTTTTTTGTATTGAAAGAAAAATATTTCAAATAATAAAAAAAACAGCAAAATGAAAAAAAGATTATCAAATTGTTAGGGTTTTGTTTTTTAGCTTCGTAATAATATTAAAAAAGAATAAAATGACAGAGAAAAAGTCAGAGCGACTAATTGTGAAATTTATCACAAATCAGGCAAGTCAGCAGGAAATAGAAACCTTGACTGAATGGCTGAAAGAAGAAGAAAATCAAGTTGTATTTAAGGATTTTGTAAAAACCAATTATGCAATAGATTCTGCCATGAATAACTTTGATTCTACTGAAATAAAAAGAATACTATCAGAAAGAATTCAAAAAGAAAATAATGTTTTTTATAAAAGAAGATTTTCATCCTATTATAAATATGCGGCTATTTTAGTTTTGGCTTTAGGAAGCTTTTATTTCTATAAAAATTCAAATGCATTTCATTCAAAACAAAATGTTGTAGTGCCAAGACAAGATGAAATTGTTTTACAATTAGATAACGAATCAGTACAAACCATTGATACATCAGAAGCACGAAATGTGACTGATAAATACGGAAATATAATTGGAAAACAGGAGAAAAACAGGTTGGTGTATTCAAATAATTATTCCAATGGAGAATTGGTTTATAATACCTTGAGAATTCCATACGGTAAAAAATTCGAAGTGCAATTATCAGACGGAACCGTGGTGCATTTGAATGCCGGAACTTCATTGCGATATCCAATTCAGTTTTTGAAAAATCAAAGCCGCCAGGTTTATTTAATTGGAGAAGCTTATTTTGAAGTAGCAAAAGACAAAGCACACCCTTTTACGGTAAATACGCAAGAGGTAAATGTGGAAGTTTTAGGAACTAAGTTTAATGTGAATTCCTATACCGAAGAGGTAAGTACAGATGTCGTTTTGGTTGAAGGAAAAGTGTCACTTTACAAAGACAAAAAAGCAACCGATAATCAAGTGTATTTAACACCGGGATTAAAAGGTACATCAGTAAGAGGACAACAAAAAATTACAACAGAAAGCGTCAATACAGATTATTATACGGCTTGGGTAAAAGGAAGTCTGGTTTTTAAAAATGCTTCATTTAATGATATTATCAAAAAACTCGAGCGTCATTATAATGTGACTTTTATCAATAAAAATAAAGTACTTGGAAGAGAAATTTTCAACGCCCGTTTTGATAATGAACCCATAGAAGTTGTTTTGAAATATTTCAGTGATAGTTATGCGATTGATTATGTGATCGATGAGGATAAGATTACTATTAAGTAGAAGGTATAATTGGGTAAGAAAATAGAATAAGGAAAATAGAATAAGGAAAATAGAATAAGGAAAATAGAAAAAGGAAATATAATTTAAAATTAAAAATGCCTATGTAAAAAACGTTCAGAAAAAAATGGATCGTTATTTAAAAAAAAACCGGAAAATGCGCCAACATTTTCCGGTAGAATAAAATGCGATCAGTTAACCTAACCAACCACAAATAAAAACATTTAAAAGTATGAAAAAAGTATTGAACAAAATCAGGTTCGACAAGCCTTTTTTGAAATTTGATTTGAAGATGAAATTGACTACATTATTTTTATTGACCACTTTGACAGTGATGCAAGCGGGAGTAAGCTACTCGCAAAAAGCAAAAATGTCATTTAATGCCAGTGATATGACCGTTGGGAAAATAATTGAAAAAATTGAATATACCACCGATTATAGATTTGTTTACAATGTAAGATCAGTTGATTTAGATCGAAAAATAGACGTCAGACTAAACGATGTATCTATAGAAACGATTCTAAATGCGATTTTTAATAATACAGGAACTGATTTTAAAATTTCAGGAACACATATTATTTTAACACCTAAAAAAGCTCCGGTAGAAAAACCAGTTGTACTGCAAAAAGTAGTAGAAGATTTTATTGTAAAAGGTAAAGTGACGGATGAAAAGGGCGTTCCATTAGTTGGCGCCGCTGTTTCAGACAATGGTTCAGGCAGAGGTGTACAGACGGACTTTAATGGAGAATTTCAAATTATTGCTGTTAGCAAAGAAACTACTTTAGCTTTTGCATATCTGGGATTTGTAAGACAAGAAATAAAAGTAGCCGGCAGAAGCGTTATTAATGTTGTCCTTAAAGAAGATACACTTGAATTAGGCGAAGTTGTATTAACTACAGGTTATCAAAATATCTCGACAGAACAAGCCACGGGATCTTTCTCTAATTTAAAAGCAAAAGATTTTCAAGAACAGCGATTAAGTAGTTTAGACAAAATTTTAGAAGGACGTATTGTTGGATATCAGGATGGTAAAATTCGAGGTACAACCTCTATGAATGGTTTAACCACTCCATTATATGTAATTGACGGTTTCCCAATAGAGAACACAAAATATAATCAGTATTATAGTTTAGAAGAAAATCTTCCAAACTTAAATTTAGAAGATATTGAAACTATTACAGTTTTAAAAGATGCAGCAGCGTCGTCTATTTATGGTGCACGTGCAGCAAATGGTGTTGTAGTAATTACCACTAAAAAAGCCAAAGCCGGAAAAACAAATATTTCGTTTTCAAGCAATTTAACAGTAACTCCATATAGAAATTATACCGGAAATCTTACAGATGCAGGTGATATTATTGGTCTGGAAAAAGGCTGGGCAGATGCAAATCCAAGTTTGAAAGGTGCAAATGCAAGTACTTATGCAAAATCATTGTTGCAAAATGCAGTATTTACCAGTCAGGGAATGCAGACTCTTTTAAATGGTTATGCAGGAAATATTTCTCAAACGGATATGAATAATCGCTTAAATCAACTGGGCTCGCAAGGATACAGATATTATGATGATATTGCCAAATATGCAAAACGCGACCAATATTTTATTCAGCATAATGTAAGTTTAGGCAAAGCAACTGAATCGAATACTTTTAATGCTTCGTTGACTTATAAAGGAAATAAATTTGAAGACCGTTATTCTGATAATCAATCTGTTGGAATTAATTTGAAAAATTCAACTGATATTACAAGCTGGTTGTCTTTAGATTTAGGTGCTTATATCAATTATGGAGAAAGTAATACACAAACTTACGATCCTCTTACTCAGAAAGATTATAAGACTCAGATGTACAATCAATTAGTGAATAACGACGGATCAAATTTTACTTCTATAGCGGCATCTCGATACAATAATTTCACGCTTCAATCCATGAAGACTTATGGTCTTTACAGCATGGATATTACGCCAATGGATGAATTAGGGCGAAATGTAAATGAAACTAAAAACTTCCTGAACAGAACTTTTGCAAAGTTTAATGTAAAATTCAGTAAAGCATTTACATACAATGCAATGTTTCAATACGAATATGGTGTAGATCGTGGTAGTTTATTGAGAGATAAAGAATCTTATAGTGTTAGATCTCAGGTAAATAGTTTGGTAACCATTTCTCCTTCAAATACTGCAGTTTATAATTTGCCATATGGTGACATTTTAAAAGAAACAAATCAATTTTCTAATGCTTACAACTTCCGTCAGCAATTAAATTTTGATCAGACTTTTAATAAAGTACACGATGTAACTGCAATTGCAGGTATGGAGATTCGTCATTCAAAAATAGAATATGGTGACAATACCCGTTATGGCTGGGATGAACAAACCTTGTCATTTACCCCAGTAAATCAGGCAGATTTGCTAAAAGTTTACGGATCTGTTTTTGGAGGCTATATGGGATTAAATGATTTCTCTGCAAATCGTGAATTGGTAAACCGTTATGTTTCTTTTTACACAACTGGGGGTTATACTTATGATAGAAGATATTCATTAACAGGAAGTTTGCGTTGGGATCGTTCTAACCTTTGGGGAACAAACAATAAATATCAAAATAAACCAACGTGGTCTACAGGAGCAGCGTGGAATATTGATAAAGAATCATTCTTTGCAGTCGATTGGATAAACTCACTTAAACTTCGTGCTTCATATGGTATTGGAGGAAATGTTGCCAAAGATGCAGCGCCTTATTTAACAGCTTCTTATTATGCTAACCCAAATGTAGGAGGAAATCAGGGTTATGTTAATTCAAGACCAAATCCGGAATTATCCTGGGAAAAAACAACAACAACGAATATTGGTGTCGATTTTTCATTCTTCAAAAATAGATTAAGCGGAACTTTTGATGTTTACAACAAAAAAGGACAGGATTTATTAGCAAACAGTAACGGAATCCCAACAGAAGGATTTGGTTATTCTACCTATAAAATAAACAATGGAGAAATGACCAACAAAGGTATCGAAACCACTTTAAGAGGAACAATCGTAAAAACTCCTTCTTTCTCTTGGGATGCTTCAGTGCTATATGCCTATAATAAAAACAAAGTCGATTACGTAAAAGTTGAAGCTCCTGTTTATTATCTGCAGTTAGATGTTCCATATGCGTATCCTAAAGTTGGTAATAATTACAATACAATTTATGGTTACGAATGGGCAGGTTTAACTGATAAAGGTTTGCCTCAGGTTTATAATGCAAAAGGCGAAAAAGTAATTTATAATCCGGCAGATTTAAATGCAATTCATGATTATGGTTCAACCGTTCCTACACACAGCGGATCATTTCATACGGCTGTAAACTACAAGAATTTCTCACTTTCGGCATTGTTTATCTATGAGTTAGGACACAAAATCAGAAATACATTTTTACCAATGTTAGAGAATAATTATTCTTATGGAATAGGTAGTTATGTTACAGATATTACAACTGTAAATAAAAATATTGAAAACCGTTGGCAAAAACCAGGCGACGAAGCTTTTACCAATATTCCTCGTGCGGTTTACGAGTACGAAGCCGATTTTACATCAGATTCTCGCGATATTTATCGTTATGCAAATATTAATATTCTTGATGCCTCAAATATCAGATTAAGCAATATTTCTCTAGCCTATAATTTGCCTTCGTCTGTTATAAAAAGAGTAAAATTACAAGATGTTCGCTTCAATCTGAATGCTGAAAATGTATATACTTTCGCTAAAAGCAGAGACGCTAAATATCTTTTAAATGGCTTTCAATCTCCAAGTTTAGTTTTTGGTGTAAACATTAACTTCTAATTTAAAAAAACTACACTATGAAAAATATATATATAAATATACTTTGCATTTTAGCACTAGGATTGGTTTTAGCTTCTTGCTCCAACTATTTAGATGATGCGCCAAAAGGATCTAAAATCCCAACAACATTGGCAGATTATGAAGCTTTTCTTCGCGATGAATACACCAATCAAAGTGTAGATATTGCACAAGCTTCGACTTTGATCAACGATAAGTTTATCGATATTGCAACTCTTGCAGCGCAGCGTTTGACAAAAGCCAACTATATGTGGGATGAATCTGCAGATCGTATCCAGTTAAACCAAGCAGACGAAAGACAATATTATGGACAATATGCCGGTATTTCGACCTTCAATTTAATTATTGCAAATGCTTTAACAACAACAGAAGCAACAGAAGATCAAAAAAGAGCAGTTTGGGCAGAAGCAAAAATTTTACGTGCAATGTCGTACTATAACTTAGTTAATTTTTATGCAGATACTTATGTGGCTTCAACTGCAAAAACAAAATTGTCTGTGCCTTTAATTACAAGTGCCGATATTAATGCGCCAAGCAAACAAGTGACCATTCAGGAATTGTATGATTTTATTTTGAACGATGTAAAAGATGCATTGCCTTACTTGCCAAAAGTTTCTCAGACAGCTTTGCATCCTAATTTAGGAGCAGGTTATGCATTTTATTCCCGCGTTTATTTGCAAATGAATAATTATACAGAAGCCTTGAAATACGCTGATTTGGCTTTGGCCGAAAATAATAAACTGTACGATTGGGTTGCTTATTACAATGCTAATAAAGCGATAATTGATATTCCTAATTCTTATACTGCAACGCCATCTCCAATGGGATATGACTATGTTGAGAATTACACATACCGTCATGGCGAAAGAACCTATTTGTCTACAGAATACAGTATTCCGGTAGAACGCGCACAACGTTTTGAAGCTGGAGATGTTCGTTTTAAATCCCGTTGGAAACTGAGAACAGTTGGTGCCGATACGTATTACAGAAGAACCTTGTCAGGAATGTTTAATTATGGCGGAATCACAACTGTAGAAGTTTATTTGATTAAAGCAGAATGTCTGGCTCGTGCAGGACAAATCAGTGATGCATTAGACGTTTTAAATAAAGTACGTAAAACGCGTATTGAACCATCTGCTTATCAGGATATTGTAACTGCAGATAAAACAGTTGCCCTAAACGCTATTTTCAAAACGAAGTATAATGAACTTATCCTGACCATTATTCCTTTTGCAGATGCACGTCGTTTAAATGCTGAAGGCACATATAAATTGAGTTTGTCAAAAACTGCTGGTGGAGTAAATTACGCATTAGCAACAGATTCTCATTTATGGACAATGCCATTTCCTCAAGGAGCTACAAAAAATCCAGGAAACGGAACTATAACTCAAAACGTAGCAAAATAAAAACTTTAAAGCTTCCTGATTAGGACTTTCGAAAAGGAAGCTTTTACTTAAAATATCAATCAAAAAAATGAATACAATTAAATTTAAAGTAATTGGATTATGCATTTGTTTATTTGCATTTTCCAGCAATATTCAGGCGCAAAAGAAAAAGCCAGCAGTTGCAGCAACCTCTTATAATCTTGAAGGAAATATAACAGGACTTGAAGAGGGAACAACTATAAAATTAATTCCCGGAGCAACACATTCATCGGAGTCTGCAGTTGCTGAAACTACTATTAAAGACGGTAAATTTACTTTTGCAGGAAAATTAAATGAACCTCGTTTGTTTTATCTTGAGTTTGGCAAAAACAAAGGATATATTACGGTTTTAGTCGAAAATTCTAAAATAAAATTAACAGCAGATGCTGAAGTTTCAAAACAGGAAGATGAGAGAATTACTTTTAAAAACGAAGTGATTACAGGTTCTAAAACGAACGATTATTACAAAAAGCAAACTGCATTTAAAGAAGAATTAAACAAAGATTACCAAGACTATCATAAAGGAACCGAAGAGCTTTCAAAATCATATTCTAAAGCCAGGACAACAGGTGATAAAAAAGTAATGGACTCTATTGGTAATACACCAGAATGGAAAACTTTTGAAGCAAAAGAAAAAGCATTTTTCACAAAAGTACAGTCAAGTTCTGAGGATTTAATTTCCAGGCACAAAGCAACTTGGTGGGGACCTTTTTTTATGATGACCCAGTACAGTTATTTTACTCCGGATCAAAAGCCAGTTTTTGAGCAATTTTCACAAGAGGCTAAAAAGAGTTACTATGGACAATTGGTAGATAAAGATTTAAATCCAAAATCTTTAATTGGGAGCAGTATTGCCAATTTCAAACTAAACGATAAAGATGGTAAACCATTAAGCGTAAAAGAAATCGTTGCAGAAAAAAAATACATTTTAATTGATTTTTGGGCATCGTGGTGTGCACCGTGCCGTAAAGAAATTCCTAATTTGAAAACCGCATACGCCAATTATGCTGAAAAAGGATTTGAAGTTTTGAGTATTTCCATTGATAAAGATCAAAAAGCGTGGCTTAAAGCCTTAGCACATGAAAATATGCAATGGCATAATCTTTTAGATGATAATAAAGTGAGTAATGCATTTAATGTTAAAACAATTCCGGCTACTTATTTAGTAGATAGTAAAGGTATTATAATAGGTGATAATTTAAGAGGTGCAGCATTAGAAGAAAAATTAAAAGAATTATTCAAATCGTAGTTAGCAATTAAAAATTTAAAACACGAAGATTTACATAGCGATGTGAATTTAAAGCTATAGAAAGCCTTTTTAAGTTTTCTATAGCTAGATTACTAGGTCTTTTAAAAAAAAATCCACAGACTTTAAAAAATAAAAAAATAGCAATATGAAAAATACAATCTTTAAATCGGGTTTAGTGGCATTGGCGCTTATAACCACAATTACCTCTTGTTCTAAAAAAGAAGGTTTTACAATCAACGGTACCATTGCCGGATTAGATAAAGGAATGGTTTATCTGGAAAAGACAGATGAAAAAGGCGACAAAAAAATAACAGACTCAGCACAAATAGCAGGCGGAGCCTTTGTATTTGAAGGGAAAGTTGAAGAACCTTTGTTATATAGTATTAAATTGAAAGGACAGGATTATGGTATTTTTCTTTTATTAGATAACGAGGAAATTAAAATCGAAGCTAAAAAAGATTCCATTTACAAAGCCAAAATTACCGGAGCGACTCAAAACGAAATTTATCGATCTTATTATGATAATGAATTCAAAGAAATACAAAAAATAGCTGGTCCGATTTATAAATTATCTGACTCATTACAACAAAATGGTAAAGTAAAATTAACTACGGAACAACAAACCATGATGGACAAAAAGTGGAAAGACCTTTCTGCTTTTGCTGATGGTTTAACAGATAAATATATCATAAAGAATAAAGATAAAATTGGCGCAGCTTTAGTAATCAGCGATCGTATTGTATCATATGGAACGCCTGAACAATTGAAAAAATACTACGCTGTTTTGTCTCCTGAGATTCAAAAATCATTTTACGGAAAACAATTAAAAGCAACAATCGATCTTAATGAGAAAACTGCAATCGGGGCAATGGCTCCTGAATTTTCGCAAATAGATGTTAACGGAAAAGAGATTAAATTATCAGATTATAAGGGGAAATATGTTCTTGTTGACTTCTGGGCAAGCTGGTGTGGACCATGCCGAAAAGAAAATCCAAACGTAGTTTTGGCTTACAAAACATATCACGAGAAAGGATTTAATGTTTTAGGAGTTTCATTGGATGATAAAAAGAAGCTTTGGGAAAAAGCAATCGAAAAAGACGGCTTAACCTGGACACACGTTTCAGACTTAAAAGGATGGAAAAATGATGTTGCCGTTTTATATGGTGTAAAACTAGTACCAACAAATTATTTGATTGGTCCTGACGGAAAAATCATAGCTAAAAACCTTAGAGAAGCAGAACTTCAATCTAAATTGAAAGAGATTTTCAGTAAATCATAATAAATCCTCAACGCATAGAAACTTAGTTTTTAGTTTAAATTAAAAATTAAAAAGAACTCTGACAAAGCATTGCTATGTTTGTTTAAACAAGTGAAGCGCTTTTTTTAGGTCTGCAATAGCTATTTTTCTATGCGTTAAAATTATTTAATCCCAATTACAAAAAATGAAAAAGTATATCTTTCTGGGCTATTGCTCACTAGCTTTCTGTACCCTAATTTCAGCGCAAAGTAAATCTGTTAACTTTAAGAAAATAAAAGAGTTAGGCGGAATTGAAGAGTATTTGTACCAGCCCAACGGGATGAATGTTTTGCTCTTGCAGGACAACGCCTCGCCGGTTGCAACGGTGCAAATTGTCTATCGTGTGGGTTCTAAAAATGAAGTTTTAGGAAACACAGGATCAACGCATCTTTTAGAGCATTTGATGTTCAAAGGAACAGGGACTTTCAACAAAAAGAAAGGAAGTAGCATTACTGATGTTCTGCAAAATACCGGAGCACAATTAAATGCTACAACCTGGTACGATCGTACCAACTATTTTGAAACCCTGCCAAGTGATAAAATTGGTTTAGCGTTACAAATTGAAGCAGACAGAATGCGAAATTCGTTATTATTAAAAGAAGATAAAGAAGCTGAAATGACAGTGGTCCGTAACGAATTCGAGCGTGGCGAAAACGACCCGAACAGTTTGTTAGATAAGGAAATCTGGGCAGCAGCTTATATTGCGCATCCGTACCATCATTCGACCATTGGATGGAAATCAGATATAGAAAAAGCACCAATCGAAGTATTACGTAATTTCTACAATACCTATTATTGGCCTGATAATGCAACTTTAACCATTATTGGAGATTTCAAAAAAGAAAATATATTCGAATTAATTGAGCAATATTTCGGTAAAATTACCAAAGCACCAAAGGTTATACCACAGCCATATACCGAAGAGCCTCAACAATACGGGCCTCGTAAAATAGTGGTGAAAAAACCCGGAGAATTAGGTGTTGTGAACAAAGCCTATAAAATTCCCGGAGCTTTGCATGAAGATTTACCGGCTTTGAATATTTTAGGCGAAATCATTGGTTCCGGACCATCAGCGATTTTAAATAAAACCTTTGTAGATACCCGTTTGGGAATTTACACTTATGCGAGTGCTACAAATTTTAAAGAAGTTGGACTCTTTACAATTGGAGTTGGTTTTCCAACCACTTCGAAACATGAAGATATTGACACGAAAATAAGCGAAGTGGTCGCTAAAATTCAGAAAGAAGGCGTGACTCAGGATGAGGTAAATCGTGTTGTGGCCAAAATCAGCGCACAAACTATTTTAGCTCGTGACGGTTCGGGAGTTATTGCATCTGAATTGAACGAAGCCATTGCGGCCGGAGATTGGACGGATTATATTACAGGAGTAGAGAGATTGAAGAAAGTTACTCCTGCAGATGTTTTGCGTGTCGCTCAAAAATATTTAGTTGAAGACCAAAGTACGACCGGATATTTTATTCCCAAGCAAGCTGGTGCACAAAATAAAGATGCGGCTCAAGCCAATAACTTTATGCCTGAAAATGGACCTTTTTATTACAGAGATCCAAAACACGGAGACGATCACCAAGAAACTGCTGAATCCATTTCATCAGAACAAACAAATAGTAAGAAAGTAATAGTAGGCGAGAATGTAATCGAAAAAACAGCTTCGGGGTATAAAAGAGAAAAAGTAGCAGGAATTGATGTGGTTTCAGTTAAAACTTCGGCTAAGGATTTCGTGACCGTTGCAGCAAGTATTTCATTAGGAAACTATGCAAACGAAACAAAAAACACAATCATTTCGTCATTAACGGCATCTCTGTTATCTAAAGGAACAACACTTAATGACAAGTTTAAATTCTCTGAAAAACTACAAAAATTAGGAGTAAACATCAATATAGGTGCTTCAAATACAAAAATCAATATTGGCTTTAAGTGTTTGAAAAAAGATCTGGATCAGGTAATTATTCTTTTAGCAGAAGAATTACGTTCACCATTATTTGATACAAAAGAATTTGAGAATTTAAAGCAACAATTCATCGGAAACACACAACAAAGTTTAAACGATCCAAACGAGAGAGGAAGCATTGCTTTGTCGCAGGCTATTTATCCAAAAGCAAATCCAAATTACAGTTTGAGTGTTGAAGAAGATTTGGCCAACATTAAAAATGCAACTCTGGATGAGGTTAAAGCTTTTCATAAAAAATACTTTGGACCGGCATCGATGCACTTGGTAATTGTGGGAGATACTGAAGGAGCGAACTTAAAGGCATCCTTAGAGAAATCATTCAAAAACTGGAGCGGTGGAGTTGTAGAAAACATGAAGATTGAAGAAGCTGTGAAATCGTCCTCAAAAACAGAAGTCATTACCATTGCTGAAAAACCAAGCGCCGAATTATTCATCGGACAATACACAGGTTTAAAAAGAGCAGATGCGGATTATATTCCGTTTTATATTGCCAATTATACTTTAGGTGCTGGTTTTGCTGGCCGTTTGATGCAGACGGTTCGTGATAATGATGGTTTGACTTATAATATTTCATCCAGTTTGGGAGGCAATATTGCGACTGGAGGTTATTGGTTTGTTAATGCATCATTTAATCCAACTTTATTTCAAAAAGGATTAGATGCCACTATGATTCAGGTTAAAAAATGGGTAAATGACGGAATAACTTTAGAGGAATTAGAAAACAAGAAAACCAATTTAATTGGAAGTTTTAAAGTTGGAATGTCTACTACAAACGGAATGACCAGAACGATTTTAAGTTTTGTAGAAAGAGGTTTGGAACCAAATTATATAGAACAATATCCAAGAGATATCGAAAAAGCAACACTTGAACAAGTTAATAATGCGATTAAAAAATACATTCAGCTGGATAAAATGATTGTTATAAAAGCTGGTTCACTTGATAAGGACGGTAATCCTTTACAATAAATTTTAATAGTCGTCTTTCATCATTTTTATTTGGAATTGAATTAGTTATTATTTCTGTGAAAGACCTTAAAGAGCTGTTTGCCGACAGCTCTTTTTTAAAAATATCAAATCAAAAAAAATGAAAAATATCATAATTACCATAATGCTGCTGGTGAGTGTCAGCATGTTTGGACAAATGTATAATCCAGTTAAATGGACAACTTCTGTAGAAAAAATTACAGAAAAAGAATATCTGCTTAAAGCGGAAGCCAAGATACAATCAGGTTGGCATTTATATGGGCAATATATTGAAGAAGGCGGACCATCGCCAACAGCTTTTACTTTTAAAAATGAAAAGAAAAACTTTGAATTAGTAGGTAAAACAACTGAGGAAAAGGGACATGAAGTAGTGGATAAAATCTTCAATATGAAAATTAAATATTTTGAAGATAAAGCAATTTTCACGCAAAAAATAAAACTTAATTCAGAGAGTAGTGCAAACATTTCTGCTGAGGTTGAATTTATGGTTTGTGATGACAGTAATTGTTTGCCGCCCTCATCAGAAGAATTATCATTTAAATTCCCAAATGCAAAACAAATGGGTTCCGCTGAAGTAAATGCTGTTCCAAAAGATTCATTAAAAGAGGAGAAAGCAATTGTTGCTACGGAAAAAAAGGGGAAAATAGAGGCCGGAAACCCAATCAAAAAAAATGAATCAAGAGGATTGCTGAGCATCTTTATAATTGCTTTTTTATCTGGTTTTGCGGCTCTGTTGACACCTTGTGTTTTCCCGATGATTCCAATGACAGTAAGTTATTTTACAAAGCAAAGCAAAACCAAGACTGCCGGAATTAGAAATGCTTTGATTTACGGATTTTCAATCATAATTATTTACGTTTTATTGGGATCGATTGTAACAGCTATTTTTGGTGCTGATTCCTTAAATGCCTTGTCAACAAACGTTTGGTTCAATTTAATTTTCTTCATTTTATTGGTTGTATTTGCCTGTTCTTTTTTAGGTGCATTCGAAATTATGCTGCCAAATGCATTGGCAAACAAAGTTGATTCACAAGCAGACAGAGGAGGGTTGATTGGAATTTTCTTTATGGCTTTGGCTTTGGCAATTGTTTCGTTTTCTTGTACCGGACCTATTGTGGGGACTTTATTGGTTGAAGCTGCTTCAAAAGGAGGTATTGCACCAATCGTTGGAATGTTAGGATTTTCAACCGCGATTGCATTACCATTTTCTTTATTTGCCGCTTTTCCTGGCTGGTTAAATGCTCTTCCAAAATCTGGTGGCTGGTTGAATACTGTAAAAGTCGTTTTAGGATTTTTAGAATTGGCTTTAGCGTTTAAATTTTTATCTAATGCTGATTTGGTTTTGCAATTACATTGGTTGGAAAGAGAAGTTTTCTTAACGATTTGGATTGCTGTTTTCGGAACATTGGCTTTTTATTTATTCGGAAAAATTACATTGCCGCATGACTCTCCTTTAAATCACATTTCAGTTGGAAGACTCAGTTTTGGCTTGTTGGTTTTGAGTTTTACGATTTATTTGATTCCGGGATTATGGGGCGCACCTTTAAAATTAATCAGCGGATTTGCCCCACCAATGCAATACAGTGAATCGCCTTACGGTGTTGGTTTTTCCAAGAATTCCGGGACAGGAAGCGTGTCGGTTTTGCCTGAAGGAGCTGAATTTGGGCCGCAGGATATCATCACTTTCCACGATTATGATAAAGGAATGGAATTCGCTAAAAAAATGGGAAAACCAGTTTTATTAGACTTTACCGGATATGCTTGTGTGAATTGTCGAAAAATGGAAGAATTGGTTTGGTCGGATCCAAAAATTTTGGGAGTTTTAAAAAATGATGTGGTTTTGATTTCATTATATGTAGATGACAAAAAAGACTTGCCTGAAAAGGAGCAATATGTTTCTGAAACAACAGGTAAAAAGATTAAGACCATTGGGAACAAATGGAGCGATTTACAAATCAAAACCTACAAAGCCAACGCTCAGCCATTTTATGTAATTGTAGATCATAACAGCACTAATTTGGCAGAACCCTCTGCTTATAATCCGGATATTGAGAACTATTACAATTGGTTGAATTCGGGAATCAGGAATTTTAAAAAATAAGTTTTTTAAAAAGAGAACAATGGAAACTATTTTAGATAAAACAAAAGTAACGCAATTGGAGCAGTATTTTTCTAAATTTAGAGCAAATACAATTGGTGTTAATCATACATTTGAATCGGTTTACGGAAAGCAAAAATTATTATACGCAGATTGGATTGCCAGCGGAAGATTATACCATCCGATCGAAGATATTATGCTCCATAAAATAGGACCGATGATTGCCAATACGCATTCGTTTTCAAGCGAAACAGGCAAAGCTTCTACTTATGGGTATCAACATGCAAGAGACCTGATTAAAAAGCATGTAAATGCTAATGAACAGGATTGTCTGGTTACAACCGGAACAGGAATGACAGCTGCTTTATCAAAACTACAGCGTATTATGGGACTTCGTTCTCTGGATAATATTTACAATATAAAGCTGAAATTTGATGATGAAAGACCGGTAGTTTTTATTACCCATATGGAGCATCATTCTAATCAGGTTCCTTGGTATGAAACCATTGCCGATGTAGTGGTTTTGCCAGCTGATAAAAACAATTTGGCTGATCCGAAGATATTGTCACAAGAACTTAAAAAATACACGAATCGAAGTTTGAAAATTGGCTCATTTACGGCTTGTTCCAATGTGACTGGAATTATTACACCGTATCACGAATTAGCTAAAATAATGCACCAACATGAAGGGTATTGTTTTGTTGATTTTGCTGCTTCGGCGCCTTATGTTTCTATTGATATGCATCCCAAGGATCCAGAGGAAAAATTAGATGCGATTTTCTTTTCTCCACATAAATTTTTGGGAGGTCCGGGAACTTGTGGTGTTTTGGTTTTTAATGAAAAATTGTACCAGTCTAATTTTCCTGATAATCCCGGAGGAGGAAATGTAAAATGTACAAATCCTTGGGGAGGTTATCATTACAGTGATGCTATCGAAATAAAAGAAGATGGTGGTACTCCTGGTTTTTTGCAAGTGATGAGAACGGCTCTATGTTTAGAATTAAAAGAGCAAATGGGTATTGAAAACATGAAAAACAGAGAAAAAGAACTCTTAGGGCTTTGTTATTCGGAACTTCAAAAGATTGAAGGTTTATCTCTTTTAGGAGATTTAAATACCGAGAGAATTGGCTGCGTTTCTTTTACCATTGAAAATATACATTACAATTTAATCGTCCGGATTTTAAACGATCGTTTCGGAATTCAGGTCCGTGGGGGCTGGTCATGTGCTAGTACCTATGCGCATTATTTGTTTGAGATTGATCAAGAAAAATCGGCTACCATTACAAAGGGAATTCTTGAGAAGAATTTAACTGATAAACCTGGCTGGGTGCGTATATCATTACATCCAACAATGACCAATGAAGAACTTTTGTTTATTTGTGATGCAATACAAAAAGTAGCTTCTTCTTATCAAGAATGGCAAGAGGCATATCAGTATAATCGATCTAATAATGAATTTGAAAGTATTCATAAAGAGAGTTCGATAGCTGAGCAGGTAAAATTTTGGTTTTGTTTAGATTAATGCACTTAATTTAGAGCTATTTTGTTCTGGACTCCATAACTTAGAAACCTTCAAAGTCGCATGATTTTGGAGGTTTTTTTTAGTTTGAAAACTAAAGCTATCTTTTTATAACCTTGATAAACTCTTAAACTAACCGGATTAAAAACCATTAAGTTTTACAGCTAAACTTTTTAAATCTTGTTCAAGAGAACGGACGGTTGCCTGTAGTTCATTTAGCATATTAGCTCTTGAATGTAAATCATCCGCAGTATAGATTCCGCCGTCATCAAAAAAAAGCTTTTGCGTTTCAGCATCCATTTTTCCGTCAAAATTGTATTGCAACCACCTGTTTTTTATACTTTCCTGCAGGTCATTTTCTCCGGAATTACTAAATTGTTTTTCGTTTAGAATGGTCCAGATTGAGTTAGGATATGCCTGGTTTGAATTATCATTGTACCAAATATTACCTAAGAGGTTCCTTTGAAGTTTTAGATCAATTTTTTTACCTTTTGGAGAAATAGTCAACGCTCCCAATCCAGCACTTAGCAATCCGCCACTCACCCCAATGATATTACTGGCATTATTGTTTTTTATCAAAACGGTTGCCACAGTAGTCAGCGCTCCTAAAGTAACTGAAGCTACTGTTAGATTTTTTGTCTTTTTATTATTGATGTTGTCAATAAAATCAGCTAATTTATTGATGCGTTCACCATTACAGTCTAATTCTGAGGCTAATGCATTTATTTCTATGCTCGTAAGTATTAGGCGGTCAGTAATTTTTTGTTTTAAAACTAACCTTTTTAAGGTATCTTTTTTTATTTGAAGATACTCCGCTAAATAAGTTTCAAGTCCAATAGCTTTGCTTACTAAGATATCATGCTTTGATAAATTGGTTTCTAAAATACTATCTTGTTTGGGAACTTTATGTTCTGAATTTTTAAGCTGAGAATAATCATACTGAATGGTTGGCTGACAATAATTATTTGTCAAATAATCAATTTTTGTACTCTTTAAAACCGTTGAGCATGAAGAAATAAGTATTAATATCATCATTAATGCAGTAAATATTTTCAGTCGCTTCATGTTGATTTTTTTTCGACATTATAATTTATTACCTCAATTTACTTACTTAATAAAAGTTAGGCTTATTTATAGCAGAATGTTTTCAGCTAAACGAAAATACAAATTAAAATTCTAATTATTTATGTTTTAGTAAGCTTTGCCGAAGGAGATAAAAACATTCTTGCCTATATTTTATTTCCTTTTTGAAGAAATATTGCACCTTCCTGAATTCTGAGCCTTGCCTATTTGTAAATCTTCATATAACTACTAGTTTCCAAAGTCATCTGATTTTGTTTTTAAGAATGCTTTATGAATAAAAATACTTGTAAATTTTTATTGATGATATTTTTTTTCTATTAAAAAAATATCAAATTACTATTTTAACCATCTTTTTTTTCGAATTTCCCCCCTTCCATATATTGTGACACTACTTTACTTTGTATTTAAGTTGTGAATATTTTTTTGTTAAATATAATGTCAGCTTAATTCAAATAGATTTATCTATACCTATTTATAATCCTATTACATTTTACTAACTAAACCAATAAAACCTATGAAAAAACCTTATGATTAATTGTGAAAATAGATGATGCATAAAAGAATCCTAACTAATTTTTGATAAGTTTTTCAAATTAGTGTCAGCCTTTGAATATTGTAAAGGCCTTTGCCTGACTTACGTGCATGCGAAAAGGTAGATTTTTTATATAATGCCTCACAAGAGAATTCAGAAATTAATTTAACAATTTAAACTATTTTATTTCAATGAAAAAAAGATTTGTAATAATGTTTGGTATTATTTTATCTGCCTGCTCTACAGACGACAAAGCAGTTGATCAGGTAAGTGCAATGGAGAAAACCTCTGATGTAGTACAAAGTGGTAGTTCTTCTGCCAAGGTTGGAGCAGCGTCGATTGCCGGACTGAATTGGGCAGACGGGCGAGATAATTTTGTAGACGGCTGGGTTATTCCATCAGGTTTAGAAGCGGGTGATAGTTATGCTACAGTTGCGGCAAAAACAGATGCAATATTAAATGGCTTTACAAGTAAGATAAGTGGAGTAAATACCATACGTATCCCAATTAATCCACCTTCAGTTTCAGAGAGTTGGTGGGCTAGTTATCAAGGAGTGATAGATAAAGCAACCAGTAAGGGCTGGAAGGTAATAATTGCCTGTTGGGAGTCTTCATCATCAAAAGATGGTATGATCGATAATAGCACAGCTTTTTGGAATATGTGGACTACTGTTGTAAATAAATATCAAGGTAATGCGAATGTATATTTTGAACCATTCAACGAGCCTCATGGTTACACTTTAGCACAATTAACAACTATTTATGCTCAGTTTCTTTCTACTTATCCGAATGTTCCAAAAGGGCGAATAATCTTGGGTGGAACAGGATATTCGGAAAATGTTACCGGAGTTGGAGCAGATAGTCGTTTTAATGGCTGTTTACTGGGATTACACAATTATGCTTATTGGGCAACCAGAACAGTTACCCAATGGAGAGCCGACTGGCGCAGCCGAATAGGAAGTTATGGTAGTCGTACAGTGATAACTGAATTTGGAGCTACAATGAACTCTGGAAAAGATTATCAAAATGGTAATCAGTCTGATAATGAAATTGCCTATATAGTTGCTACCAGTGATGTATGTAGAACAGACAATATTGCCAGTGTATATTGGCCTGGTTTGAGAGATGGAGATTCTTATAGCTTATTTACCAGAGGAGGAAGCGGAACAAATATTACAATTAATACGGTTAATAATTCTGGTGTATTTCGTATAAGATACGGCTGGGGGGAGAATTAATCGAAGTCTATTTTAATTTAAGAAAGTCAGTAAGCAATAAAATGGCCGGAATTTCGTCCGGTCATTTTATCTTTATTTAATTGCATTTTGAAGATCAGGGTTGCCTGACGAGTAATCTTTAAGATCTTTTGAGTTGCTGAACGAGTTAATTCGCTTGGTATTGTAATATTGATTCAAGAGAAACGACAATAACTGTTTGAATGTAATACCGCAACAAAAGAGGTAGTTCTTTGATACAAAAGAATAACATAGCACAACGAGATTTTAGCGAGGTTTGCCTATACAATTTTTTATTGCATGAAGAGTTGCGTTTAAGTTTAGTTTGCTTTTAAAACTAGGGAGCCTGATAGTCTCCCTGGTTTTTATTTTTTTTTAACAACACAACAAAGAACTATAATTATTAATCGTGACAAAACAGAATACGCCGAAGATTTGACTTTTGCAGGAACTTTTAAAAAATCAAATTTGATAAGTTTTGATTAAATAAAAAAGCATGGTAGGATTTATATAGAAAGTAAAACTTTAGAATAAGATAGATGACAACAGAATTTTGGATAGAGAAGGGATGGGGGGAATCAATTGATAATGCGACAGTCGAAGATGTTAACTTTGCTATTGAAGAAATAATTAGAATAGAGGATGAATATGGTACTTTCTGGGTTGGCCATACAGAGAAGGAATACGTTCTAAAGATTCATAAAAACTTAGATTTGTTTTTCATTTACGGAAAAAATCAAGATAAGCAAATGCAAATTAAACTTGGGAATTGGGATGAATTTGTACACTTTTTTAAGAGGTATTATGCTAAGGATTTCGTAGGGTTAAAAAAAGAAATAAAATTGATATTATTATCAAATAGTCGGCTGGATATGGAAACAAAACTCGAAGACTGAGTAAAGAGGTACTATCTGGTTATTGTCATGTCTCTAAATTAGCAACTATTAATTTTTTGTAGAAAAAAAGGTATCCACTCCAGTTATCCTAAATTCTAAAAAGAGAAATTACCAGAAGCAAAAGATGTTTTTTAAAATAATCTACGTTACATCTTATTTACTTTAATGATTAAAATTTAAATGATGCTTCTTATGTTTTTAATCAGCTCAATGAATTATACTCTTTTATTACTTAATTGATTATAATTTTATAATGAATTAAGTAATAAATGTATTTGATAGTATAGGTTTTTTATTTAATACAATTTGTGCACTCTTGTGATACAAAAGGAAACGTTGTGTGGTATTGTTTTCCTATTACTTTGTTTACTTAAGAAAACATTTACTAACCATTGACCCATTTTTTAAACCATGAGAAAAAAAACTACTTGTCGTTTTTGGCTATTTATCTTTTGAAGCTCTTAGCAAAATCAAGTAAGTTCTATTCTCCATTATTATTTTATTCATGAAAAAAAAAATTAAGATCCTTTTTGTCTTCCTAGTTTTGCTTGTGCAGGCCGTTGGTTTGGCGCAAGCCCAAAATCCAATCATTTTTGCCGATGTGCCTGATATGTCTATGATCAGGGTTGGTAAAAATTATTATATGAGCAGTACCACGATGCATATGAACCCGGGTGTGCCTATTATGAAATCTACAGATCTTGTCAATTGGAAGATCATCAACTATGCTTACGATACTTTGGCAGATCTGCCGGCACTAAATTTGACAGACGGTCAAAACGCATATAGCAAGGGCTCGTGGGCAAGTAGTTTGCGCTATCATAAGGGGATATATTACGTAACCACTTTTGCATACACCACAGGTGAAACCTATGTTTTTAAAACAAAAGATATAGAAAAAGGAAATTGGGAACGAATTTCTTTTAAACCGGCGTTTCATGACAATTCCTTGTTTTTTGATGATGATGGCAAGGTATATTTAATTCATAACGCAGAAAAACTAAAAATTGTTGAATTAAATGAGGATCTGACAGGAGTTAAACAAGGCGTTCCGGAGAGGGTTCTTATCGAGAACGGCAGCGCACCAACAGGAAAAGAAGTAGGTCTTGGAGCAGAAGGATCTCAATTATTTAAAGTAAAAGGGAAATATTATCTTTTTAATATTTGTGCACCACGCGGTGAAATGCGAACTGTAATTATACATAGGGCAGATAATATCAACGGCCCTTGGGAAGGAAAAGTTGGCTTACAGGATAGAGGAATCGCTCAAGGAGGATTGATAGACACTCCCGATGGACGTTGGTTCTCTTATCTTTTCCGCGATTTTTCTGCCGTTGGCCGCGTTCCTTATCTCGTTCCTGTTAAGTGGGAAGACGGTTGGCCTGTATTAGGAGAAAACGGAAAAGTCCCGCAAAAGCTTGACCTGCCAGCCAGTAAAGGTTTGATTCCGAATTTGGTTGCTTCTGATGAATTCAATCGAAAAAAAGGAGAAGCAGCACTTCCTTTAGTATGGCAATGGAATCATAATCCGGATAATGCGCTCTGGTCTGTAACTGAAAGAAAAGGATTTTTGCGCCTCAAAACAGGAAGAATCGACACTGATTTTCTTCAAGTCAGAAACACACTTACACAACGCACTATTGGTCCAACAAGCTCAGCTTCCGTTGCCCTGGAGGTTTCCAAAATGAAAGACGGTGATTTTGCCGGATTCTCAGCTTTCCAAAAAGAGTATGGATCTGTTGGGGTTAAAATTGATGGGGGTAAAAAGTCGATAGTAATGATTACTACTGATAATGATAAGCCAGTCGAAGTAGAGCGAATTCCGTTGGATCAGGACCAAATTTACTTCAGAATCGATTGCGATTTCACCGGCATGAACGATGAAGCTAATAATCTTTACACTCTTAATGGGAAAGATCAGGCTAGTTTCTTTTACAGCCTTGATGGAAAAGTTTGGAAACCAATAGGTAAACCTTTGAAGATGAAATACAGTATTCCGCATTTTATGGGCTACCGTTTTGCTTTATTCAATTACGCCACAAAAGGAATAGGCGGTTATGCTGATTTTAATTGGTTCAGAATTAAATATTAAGATAAGTTATGATAACAGATAAAAAATTTACAAGTGAGTTTCTAATTAGAATCACCTTAATAAAAGAAACGTAAAAGCAAAGGGAACGATTGTCAATTGATGCTTTTCAGTTGGCAATAAACGTTCTTTTTCAAAATCCTGTTCAAAGCAAATGCCCCAGCATTTGAACTGGATTTTTGAAAAACATTCCAATAACTTGGGATGGAACCGTTTTTATTTATGCTTATCCTGTCAAATACGGTGTATGGCCAGCAGCGTTTATTTATCCTATCTTCTTGCTGCTGATAACACTTACAAAGACAGGGAAGATTTTACTATAAAAACAAAGAACAAAAGATAATTTTAACCTACAAAAATTAAAGCTTATGCTAAAAGAATTAAAATTTATGAATATTCATAAATATCAAGTTATTAAAATGTTTGTATTTGTATGGGTTTGCTTCATTTCCCCTTATGAATCTTATGCCCAATATACATGGAAGAATGCCCCCATAGGCGGCGGAGGGTTTGTGACGGGAATCATTACTCATCAAACATCCGGCGATAAGTATTGCCGAACGGATGTGGGTGGAGCCTACCGCTGGGATGCAGCCAACAATAAATGGATTCAACTACTCGACTGGCTCAACGAGTCCGAAAGTGGATTTATTGGCGTGGATGCTTTGGCACTTGATCCGCAGAATGCTAATAATGTTTACATGCTTTGTGGCACTGAGTATATGAGCAAGGGAAGAACGGCT
>Ga0163161_10000174_pt1 | contig 59101 bp, 33 predicted proteins | sample S45metaG_FD_129847 | JGI IMG/M metagenome (GOLD analysis project Ga0163161, IMG submission 129847) | Switchgrass rhizosphere microbial communities from Kellogg Biological Station, Michigan, USA - S4-5 metaG | ecosystem: Host-associated > Plants > Roots > Rhizosphere > Soil | place: USA... | reverse complement strand
TGATGTATCTGGTTTTCATCGCAATGTTAGCAATGAATATGTCAAAAGAAGTTTTATCAGCTTTTGGCTTAATGAATGAAAAATTTGAAAGCGCTAATACCTCTTCAGAGCAAACAAATGCTGATTTATTGGTGTCTTTAGATCAAAAAGCTGCTGAAGCAAAAGGAGAATTCGCAACTGCTGCAGTAACTGCTCATCAGGTTGAAACAGCTTCAAAAGAATTTTATGCATACATCGGATCTTTAAAAGGAGATGTTTTAAAAGGATTTGAAACTGACAAAGAAACTGGAAAATTGCCTTATGAGTCTATGGACAAAGGAGATAATATCGACGACTGGTTTACAGGAGAAGGATATACTGCTAAAGGTAATGCTGTTATTTCTCATATCGAGAAATATAAAGCTGCAATGAAATCTGCTTTATCAGACAAAAAATATGCTGCTATTTTATCTGAAGTTGAAAAGAAATTTGATGTTTCAGATGTAGAGAATAAAGAAGGTTTGAAAGACAAATATCTTGCTTACCACTTTAAAGGTTTCCCGGCTGTTGCTTCATTAGCTAAACTTTCGGCTTGGCAAAATGACGTTCAAAAAGCAGAATCTGATGTTTACAGTGCTGCTTTAGGAAAAGCTGCTCTTGCTACTTCTTCTTATAATAATTATCAGGCAATTGTTGTTTTAGATAAAAATGCTTACTTCCAAGGAGAAAAAGTTACAGGTAAGGTCGTTTTAGGTCGCTATGACGAAAATACAAAACCAGAAAGTGTAACAGGAGCTTCTTTAGATCCTGCTACAGGACAGGCTAAAATTAATTTAACTGCTGGTAATGTTGGAGAACAAGCTATTAATGGTCAGTTTAATTTTGTTGAAGATGGTAAAAAAATTAATTTGCCATTTAAAGGGAATTACGTTGTAGTACCAAGACCAAATTCAGCTACAATTTCTGCAGATAAAATGAATGTTGTTTATAGAGGTGTTGTTAACCCAATCTCTGTATCATTTGCAGGTGTTGCTGATAACAAAGTTGTTGCCAGTGCTCCGGGATTATCCTCAGCTGGTAAAGCAGGAAAATACAACATGAGCCCGGGTTCAGGTACTGAAACTACAATTTCTGTGACTGGTACATTACCAAACGGAGATAAAGTTACAGATAAGAAAACATTTAGAATTAAAGGTATTCCTAGTCCAACGGGTACAATTAGAGGTGAAATGGGAGTTGTTAAAGGACCTAGATCTAACTTAGAAATTGCTACTATTGGTGCTAAATTACTTGATTTTGATTTTGAAGTTGGTTTAGATGTTGTTGGATTTAACTTGAAAATTGCCGGACAGCCTACAGTTGTTGTTTCTGGTAATAAGTTAAATGCTCAATGCAAACAAGTTCTTTCAAGAGCAGGTAAAGGAGATCAGGTTACTATTTCTGAAATTAAAACCAACCTTGCCGGAGCTGGTAATTATTTATTACCAAGAACAGCACCGGTAATTTATGAAATACAATAATAAACATAGGTAATTGTTTTTTCGGAAATAAAAAAGGTTTGATGATTTTAATTTCATCAGACCTTTTTTTGTTTCTACAATCTTGTCATTCCTAAGGAGCGAAAGATCGCACTAGCAGATCGACAAAAATTGGTTCTTTACTTTGCGGAGTTTCGAGTGTGATCCTTCGTTCAGGATGACAAAAGCATACGTGCACAATCTTATTTATTTTCATTGTATGGAATTTAATGAAATATCGTTTCATGATTTTTTTGAATAGACTCCAGCTTTAGCTGGAGATCAAAAGAGTCGAATATAAAAATAGGCTTTAGCCGAAATACGCTAAGATTTCGGCTAAAGCCATATTGCATATCATTTTATTACCCCCAGTAAAGCTGGGGGCTATTCATACTTTTTGTTGGCAATTAATTCTATACCTGCAAGGTTTTGAAAACCTTGCAGGAATTGTAAACTATAATTTAGAAGAGGTAATTTCTTTTAATTCTCCATTAACCTTAACTTTCACTTTGGTTGGTACAGGAGATAAAACTTCATACTTCGTTACTTTACCTTTTTCCCATTTGATGTTTACGGTGAAATTTCCTTCGGCTTTCAGTCCTTTTACTTCGCCTTCGTTTAACCAAACGTCTGGCATTGCAGGTAATAATTCTATAAATCCGGCATGACTCTGAAGCAACATTTCGCCAATTCCGGCGGCGGCTCCAAAATTCCCATCAATCTGAAATGGTGGTCCTGCAGAAAGTAAATTTGGATAAACTCCTCCTCCTGCTCCATAATTGATGTTCGTTGCAAGTGTTGGTCTTAATATTGTTTTTAATAACCTATAGGCTTTGTTTCCTTCTTTCAAACGTGACCAAAACAACATTTTATAGGCGATTGACCAGCTTGGTCCGTCATCTCCTCTTACTTCAAGTGTTTTCTTGATTGCTTCTACAAGTTCAGGTTTGTTTTCAGGAGTTATTAAAGATCCTGGATATAAGGCGTACAAATGTGAGATATGACGGTGCTGAGGATCTTCTTCTTTATACGGTTTTAACCATTCCATTATTCTTCCGTCAGGACCAACAACTCCCGGTGGCGGCAATAATTTTAATTGTTTTTCCAGTTCAACACTTAAATCATTATCTAAACCTAGTTTTTTAGACGCTATTATCACGTTGTTAAACAATTCATGAATAATCTGATTATCGATTGTAGGTCCCATACAAACGTGAGAAGCCTCTCCGTTTGGTAATAAAAATGAATTCTCAGGCGATACAGATGGCGAAGTTACCAACCAACCCGTTTCTGGATCTTTCACCAACATACTTTTATAAAACTGAGCTGCTCCTTTTAATACCGGATAGATCTCAGCCAAATATACCTGATCATTTGTGTATAAATAATGGCTCCATAAATTGTTACACAACCACCCCGATCCCGATTTTGTGATTCCCCATGAAGCACTTTCGCCAGGTTCTGTAAAACCCCAAACATTTGTAATTACGTGCGCTACCCAACCATCTGCATTGTAATACGCTTTGGCCGTTTTTTCTCCGTTTGGTACCATTGCTTTAGTCAGATCTTTTAACGGAAGATTTAATTCTGATAAATTGGCTGTTTCTAATGCCCAGTGATTCATTTGCACATTTACGTCTAAATGATAATCTGCGTTCCAAGGTGTTTGCACGTTATTTGCCCATAATCCTTGCAAGTTTGGTGGCAACAATCCTACTCTGGTGCTGCTAATACTTAAATAACGTCCGTATTGATAAAACAAAACAGGAAGTCCGATATCTGCATCTGGTTCTTTTATAAAGGTATCTAAACGCTCATTTGTAGGTAATGCTTTTTTCGCAGTTTTTCCGAAATTTAATGTCACACGATTGAACAATTTTTGATAGTTTTCAATGTGATTTTTCTTCTGATCCTGGTATTTCTTTTGCATTGCTGCATCCAAAATTTTATCTACTGAAGTTTCGAAATTTTTATCTTTATAATCTGTTCCTGCAGATATAAAAATCACGACTTCGGTTGCATTTTTTATTTCGATTGTATTATTTGTATACAAAGCATTACCATCTGTTATTTGAACTTTTACTTTTGCTTTGTATTTCATTCCTTTTCCGTCAGTTCCGTTGTTTAACTGCCCTGTCACTACAAGCGAATTATCGGTACCATTTACGGTTTTAAAACGTTCCGGTCTGTCTAACTGAACAGTAAAATTTAGCTTTCCTTTTTTACTTGAAGTCAATTTGATAAAAGAGGCATCATCACCAAAACCTGCAAAATATTCACGTTTGTAAGTTACACCATCAATTGTAAATTGAGTCGCCGCAACTGCCGTTTGTATGTCTAAATTTCTGGTGTAATTAACGGGTTGAGATTTGGTTTTATAATCAAATTTTAGCGTTAAATCTCCCAAAATCTGATACGCACCAAATGGTACATCAGCTCCATTTCCACTTCCGGAACCAGCTCCTTTACAGATAAAATGTTCGTCAATCAATTTTTGGGCATCTTTATTTTTATTGGCTAATAACAGTTCTCGTATTTGTGGCAAAAAAGAATAAGCTTTATAATTGTTAGCATCTTGCGGAGATCCACTCCATAACGTAATTTCGTTCAGAACCACTTTTTCGGTTGTCACTCCGCCATCAGGCATAATTCCTAAACGACCATTTCCTAATGGTAATGTTTCTTCCCATTGAGATGCTGGTTTGGTAAACCATATCTCTAACGGATTACTTTGTGAATAGCCCAAAAAGGGCAATAATATAAAAAGCAGTACTTTAAATTTTCTAATATTCATAATTATAGGTTTAAATTATTCTATATATTCTGCAATCCCGAAGCTTCGGGACAAAACATTGTCGGTTTAAAATTATCTTGTAATGCGCAGCTATACACTAATAATTGCGGGCAAAATCTGAGTTCCTAAAATAAAAACTACTAAACTTCATATTGCTATTTTATGGACTTACAACTTGTAAATAATTATATAAATGAATGCCATTTTGGAATAAGTATTTTCTAACAGAAAACTCACTTAGTACTGTTATTACCTAAATCCAAAATGGCATTGCAAATCAAAACTGTGATTAACCAAAAATCAAATGACCAAAAAATAAAATTACATTAAAACTATTTTTAAGGATATTAATAACCCGGATTTTGATCAGCATCGCTAATATCATCATTAAGCTTGATCTCTCCGATAGGAATAGGATAACGGTTATGAAATGCAGCAATTGTACCGTTTTGTTTTGCCCATTTGTTACGGGCACCTACTAATTCCACCAATTTTCCTGCACGAATAAGATCCATTCTTCTCCAGCCTTCAAAAGCTAATTCACGCATACGTTCGTCAAGGATTCTATCTCTGAATTCTGTTTGAGAAAGTCCGCTCCAGTTCATTCCTGTTGGCAATGTTCCTCCAAAAGCTCTTGTACGAACTTGATTTACATATCCTTCAGCATCGGAAGTACTTCCTAATTCATTTAAACATTCTGCGTAGCAAAGCAATACATCTGAATAACGAATGTATGGTTTGTTTTTTCCTGAATTCCAAAATGATTGTTTTCCTTCTACACGAATATCTTCAAATTTTTTAATGTGTGGATCCAACTCATCGCCACCAAAACCAGCCGGAAGTGTTGGTTTAACCCCTTTATAAGTAAAATCATAACGAATACTTGCGTCTTTACGCATATCACCTGGTTCCCATATTCCGCCATCCGTTTTATCTTTATAGCAATATTGAGTAGGAAGTATAAGATCATAACCGCCAAAATAAGCATATTGGTTTATGTTTGCTAAAACTCTTGAACCTGTTTGCCATTGTATCTGGTTATTATCAGGCCAGTTATTAGTATACTGCCATTCATATAAGGATTCTGGAGAATTAGCGTGATCCGGACTAAAAACATCTGCATAATTAGGCAGTAAACTATACTTCCCGGAAGTAATAACTTCTCCAAACCATTGCTTTGCTTTAGTATAATCGCGGTATCCTGAAGCCTCAGGAGCATATAGATATACTTTCCCTAAAAGTGCCTGAGCTACTCCTTTTGCAGGAAATGCAGGATTGCTTTGTGTTACAGGAAGTTTTTCAACTGCTCTTTCTAAATCGGCAACTATATAAGAATAAACCAAAGCCAGAGGCTGACGTTTTAAACCAAATTCTGCTGTTTTTGCTTTATCATTAATAGGTATTTCTCCCCAATATTGTGTTAGTTCAAACATTAATGTTGCTCTTAAAAAACTAGCTTCACCCATTAAAAGATCACGTTTTGCACTATCGTCTTCGGTATTGGTTCCTAATGCTCTAATAGTTTGCGCAGCTACTTCAATTACTGGCCATCTGTCATTCCACAATTGTCCAATTGCCTGATTCTCCTGACTTAGAAAACCATTGTACAAATCAAGTCCTGCCTGGTTTGCATCTCCGGTTACCTGCAAAGCACCTTGTTGCGCTTCGTCTGTACCAAGAGAAGTATAAAGTCCTGCACGGTCTTTTTGCATATTCCTCCAATTCGTTATGGCTCCTAAGAGAACTGGCTCTATTTTACCTAAACTGCCATATGCCTGTGCAGCAGTAAGTGAACTTTTAGGCTCTTCATCCAAAAAATCTGAAGAACAGGAAGCTGATAATATTGCTAGCGCCATAAAGGCTATAATTTTTGCTTTCATAAAATAATTTATTAAATTAATTTGATTAAAGAGATACATTTAATCCCATAACTATCATTCTGGATATAGGATAAGAATCTCCTCCCTCTGGATCATAACCTTTATATTTCGTTACAATAAATAGATTTGATCCCGTTACATAAAACCTTACATTTTTAAGAAAAACACTTTCTGCAACTTTGTCTTGTAATGTATACGATAATGTAAGTGCATTTAATCTTAGGAATGAAGCATCTTGTATTGCTTTATCTGTCTCACCCAAAGTATATCTTCCTCCTCCATAATAGGCTCTTGGTACATCTGTATTGGTATTCGTAGGAGTCCAACGATCCAAAAGATCTGTATGTGCTGCACTCATCCCTCCTGAGTTCATATAACTTTCGTAGGTAGAACTTGGTCTCTTACCTCCTATTGAATACGAAAAGACTGCATTTAATGCGAAACCTTTATAATTAAGATCTGTAGAAAAACCTCCATAATAATCAGGATTCAAATCACCAACCACATACCTGTCTTTATCGTTTATTACACCATCGCCATTGCGGTCTTTAATTTTAATGTCTCCAGCCTGAACAGTTCTACTTCCATAATTTACTCCACTAAGGTTTTCTCCCTGCTGTGCAATACCATCATATTGAAACACATAAACAGTGTTTACCGATTGGCCTAAGAAAAAGTTCCCGGTACGTTGGATCTCATTGTTACTATAACCACCCAAGTTGTATATCTCTGTAGCATCTCCATAAAGTTTTGTAACCTTATTTTTTGCCGATGATATGTTGGCAGAAACATTCCATTTAAAATCTTTGTTTTTAATAATGTCACCGCTAAGTTCTAATTCTATACCCTTATTAGTTGTAGAACCAATATTATCCAGCTTATATTTATATCCTGATGAAACCGGCATATTACGCAGCATTAACAGATCGTCATTATTTATATGAAAATAATTAGCACCTGCAGTCAGTCTGTTATGAAAGAAACCAGCATCTAGTCCAACATTAAATTGTTTTTGTTTTTCCCATCTTAAATCAAAATTATCAATGTAATTATCAGACACATAAGTCCCTGAATTATTACTAACTTGAGCATTATATAATGCAAAATATCTGTAAGCATCTACATTTTGATTACCCACTATACCATAACCTACACGAAATTTAAGTTGATTTAACTTTTCAAATCCTGAAAGGAAATTTTCTTTAGCAATATCCCAACTTCCTGCTATTGAAGGAAAGTTCCCCCATTTGTTATTAGGACCAAATTTAGAAGAACCATCTCTTCTTATTGTTCCTGTAATATTATATTTACCATCAAAAGTATAGTTAGCTCTTGCGAAATACGATTGGTTTGAATAATCTGTAAAATCCGACTTTAACTGCGTATTATCCTTTTGATAGGCACCTGATAATGCCATATAGGTCAAATCATCACTAACAAATCCACGAGCTCTAACCTCAGTGGTATTAGCTGAATTACTCATTACAGAAAATCCTCCCATAAGATTTATGTCATGTTTTGCAGCAAAAACTTTACTATAACTTACGGTATTATCCCACTGATAATTCAATTGTGAATATCTATAATGATGCGCTTCCCCATCCATAGAATTTCTAAGTGACTGTCCTGTAGTACTTGGCACATAATCAAAATTTGCCTGATCTGTAACATCTACAGAAAGTGTCGTTCTGATATCAAGTCCCTTTACTGGTTTTAGACTTAAAAAATTACTACTTGTAAGTCTATTACGTGTACTTGAATTTATGATATCAAGACTTTTTATCGGATTATAAAGATTCTGGTCAAATACTTCACCATATCGAAGATAAGTAGCCTTAGAGTCTATTGGCAATAGTGGATTTGCTCCCAGTGCCACACCAAAGGCACTACCCTCCTGATAATTGGTCTTGCTTCTTGAAAAAGTAGTATTGGTACCAAACTGCAGCCATGATTTTAAATCCTGCGTAAGGTTAATTTTTCCGTTATATCTTTTAAAATCAGAGTTTTTAAGAAGTCCCTCCTGGTCAACATAATTAAAACTTACAAAATAAGTTCCCTTTTCTCCTCCTCCGCTAAAACTTAAATTATGATTCGTTTGAAAACCTGAACGCGTTACCTGATCCAGCCAATTGTAACTTTTGCCCGTTCTGTAAGATTCCAATTCATAAGGTGCAAATACGGTCGAACCATCTGACTTAATTTGATTAACATAAGCAGCACGATCAGCCCCGGGATTCTCATCCATATAACGATTCGCATAAGCATCAACTCTTAGATCAAATAATTGTTGACCATTCATCAACGGTATAGTCCTTGCAAATTCAGATACACCTGTCCATGTATCATACTGTATTTTTGCTTCTCCTGATCTTGAACCTTTTTTTGTAGTAATTACTATTACTCCATTAGCAGCTCTTGAACCATATAGTGCAGTAGCAGAAGCATCTTTAAGAACTTCCATACTTGCAATATCGTTAGGGTTAATGTTTTCAAAATTGCTATCAGTAACCAACCCATCTATTACGAATATTGGATTACCGCCAAAGTTTAGAGAATTATTTCCCCTAATTCTTATTGAACCTGTTTGACCAGGCACAGCACTTTGTTGTACATATACACCTGAGGCGCGCCCTTGTAGCGCCTGTACTACATTTGGCGTAGGAACCTCTCTAAGCTTATCACCGGAAACACTACTTACAGCCCCCGTTAAATCACCTTTTTTCATTGTAGCTCCAACTATTACAACTTCATTTAATTCCTGAGAGCTTGGTTTTAAAGAAGCATTTACAACCGACTTATTTGCCGCAATACTTAGCGTATTAAATCCGATGAAACTAAATTCTAAAGTTGATCCAGTTTTAACATTTGATAGTTTGTAACTACCATCAATATCTGTTACAGTAGAGGTTTGAGTACCTTTTACAATAACTGTAGCTCCTGGCAATGGCAAATTTTCATTATCTGTAACTTTACCGGTGATGGTTTGGGAATAAAGTGTACCGGCGGACATCATAACGACTAAGAAGCATAAGTATCTTATTGCAATTCTCATAATGATTTGGTTTTTAGTTAATAAAATTATTGAGTTAGTTTTTTTTTTATATTGAGCACTTAAATACGAGAAAACGAATTGACTTATACTATACTATACTACAACACTACAAACATACAAATATTTTCATAACATCCAAATTATGTTTTAAGAATTTGTTATTTTTTTGCGGGATTTATTTCGGCATTTATATAAATAATAATATTTAAAAAGAATAAGAGAAAAAAAGTAAAGAAAAAATCAAGAAATCTCAGACAAAAATAAAGCACATGTGCCCTAAAAAAGGGAAAATAAGTACGATATAGGGATTTTTATTGTACAGAATTTATTTTTAAGCAACTTGAAATAAAAAAGAAAAAAAATAGAAATAAACGAAAAAATTATTAGTCAAATCATTCTTAATAAATCTTTTGAGGACTTTTTAATCATTTCGACAGAGGAGAAATCACACGCGTAACTCGACAAAGATTGGAGATTTTAGTGACAGAGTTTCTAGGGTGATTTCTCCTATGTCGAAATGGCAAGATTGTGATTACTTTGCGTTTCAAGGGATTGAAATCCCTTGCTACAAAATAAATCATTCCTTCGGGATTTTATAAAGAGTTACGAAGGAACAACGAATATTGCAGGGATGTCCCGAGGCTTCGGGATCAATCCGTCCATCGCAATCAAAATCGATAATTATTTGAAAGAAAAAAAGACACACTGCTATGCGTCTCTACATTAAAAATCTAATTCTTCATACACGTTTTATCGTACGTTAGACCTGACTTGTTTTAAAAACCTGTCAGGTCTATTATATGGAACACAAAAAAACAAAATAAAAAAAGACGTGCAAAAGTGCGTCTCTACGTTAAAACCTTTGTCCCTCTGAACCTCAGAATCTTTGAACCTTCCTCAAAAATTAAAACCTTTGTCCCTTTGAACCTCAGAACCTTTGAACCTTCCTCCTACGCTATCCCCCATTTCGAGAATAAAACAAAGATACCAACCATACCTATCAACAGTGCAGCAAAATACCAATAACGGTTTTTCCAAGGCGATAATTCAATAGATTCCAGTTTGATTTCGGTATAGTTATAATTGGGATAAAACCTGGAAGCCACCAACATGCATATTGTTGTAAAAACAAATAATAACGCCAACATGTGCAGGTAATGCAACTCAATTTGCAGAATATAATTAAAGATTATATAACTTAAAATAAAGAATATCATTCCGATTTTAGCGGCCTGTGGCGGAACTTTTTTGGAAACAAAACCAACCAGAATAATCGTAAAAATCGGCAAGCAAAACATTCCACCAAGCTGTTGCAAATACGTATAAAAACCTGCTTTGCTAAACATGATAAACGGAGCAGAAAACATGGCTAAAGCCGAAATAATAATTTCGAATTTACGTCCTGTATAAACCAAATGTTTCTCTGTAACTTCTTTATTTCTTTTTTCTAACCAAGGCTTGTAAAGGTTAAGCACAAACAATGTGCTGCTGCTATTTAAGCCTGCATTAAAAGTACTGATTGCCGCGCCCAGAACTACGGCAGCAGTAAGCCCAATCATAATTCCCGGCAAGGTATCTTTTACAACAAGAGGGAAAACTTCGGCAGTATTTTCAAGGTTTTTATACAAATGAACTCCAATCAGTCCAGGAATATTGATAATAAAAGGACATAACAATTTTCCTAAACAAGCCAATCCCATTCCTTTTTGACTGTGCGAAAGACTTTTTGCCGAAAGCGCCTGCTGTACAATAAACTGCTCCATTCCCCAATAGTACAGGTTCATGATAAACATTCCCGTAAAAATAGTACTCAGCGGTATTTCATCTTTTGGTCCTCCAATAGCGTTTAAATGTTCTTTATTCTGCGAAAGCATAATATGCAAACCTTGTGACCAATCGCCATGACCTAGAAATTTGAATCCAAAATAAGGGAAAGCAATACCAATAGTCAATAATCCGATACTTAAAATAGTGTCACTTATTGAGATCGCTCGCAAACCTCCAAGTACAGAATAAGCGCAGCCTGTTAAGCCTATCACCCAAACCATAATCCAGATGTTTTGCCAATACGTTAATTGTAAAGGCAATAAAAAGTTAAACATCCCGGTAAGGGCAACTGCACCACCGTATAAAACCGCGGGAAGTAAATTGACGATATAACTGCACAAAAAGATAATTGAAACCAATCTTTTGGTCGATTGATCGTAGCGTTTTCCCAGATAATCCGGAATTGTCATCGCTCCGGTACGAAAATAAATAGGCAAAAAATACTCAGCAACCAATAACATCGCCAGCACAGAACTCACGCCCCAAGCTATAACGCTCATATTATTGGTATAAATAGATTCGTTTTCGCCTATAAATTGATTCGCACTTATATTGCTTAACAACAATGCTCCTCCTACTATGAAAAAGTTATTGTTGTGATCTGCAAAAAAAAGTCCATCTGTGGTTTGTACCTTTTTTTTACGCGTTTTTATTGCTGAAATAAAAGCAATAAGACCTGTAATTAGTAAAAAACTAACAATGGACAATACACTCATAAATTATAGCGAATTTCGATCCACAAGAACTGTTGGAATAATCTCCTGAATCTTCTTACGATTCAAGACAAAATTTGCTGCTTTCTTTCCCATTTCAGAGAAATCTGTAGAGAATGTGGTAACTCCGTCAAAAATGATTTCCTTTACGATATCATCATTATGCGAAATAAACCCAATATCTGTACCGATTTTAAGGCCTTTTACTTTAGAATCTTTTAGCATTTCCCAAAGTTCAAGGTTGTGAATCGTGAAATATACTTTTCCTTTTTCAAGAGATCCTGAAACGTATTCTTCTTTAATTACACCTTTGATATTATAATCTTTCATGAATCTTTTAAACGAATTTAAAATTTCATCAGGTTCAGCAGACGATGGTTTAAAGAAGAAAATGATCTCGTCGTACTTCTTAATCTTATCTTTTAGCTGTACAAAAGCATTGTATGACGAATCGCCAAACTCTTGTGCAACATAATTGTAATCTTCATCTGTTTCTATGTAACGATCTACAAGCAAAACTCTGTTGGTTGGCAATTGTTTCAAAACTGCCGGAGTTTTTGCATTTGGAATCGGAGCGATAACAAACATCCCGTATTTTCCCTTCATATTTTGAACAATACTTTCGAATGTATCAAAATTATTATGATGAAAAAAGATATCCAACTGAACATTTTTTCCAAGACCTTTTCTGAAATTTTCATAAAATGTTTCCTGAAAAATATCAAATGCAAATATTAGTAAAGCTACTTTTAGCTCTTGTTTAACATCATTTGTTGCCACAAAATAGCCCAATCGATTTTTAGATTCGATGATTCCTCTGTGTACAAGTTCTTTATATGCCTTGGCAATTGTTTCTCTGGCAAAACCTAATTCGCTTATAAAAGTATTTACCGATGGAAGTAAATCACCTTTTGTGACTACCTTTTCATCAATGGCATTGATTATTCCCTGAACCAATTGTTCATGTTTAGAGAAGGAATTTATAGATTCAAGATTTTTTATCTGTTGAATAATTTGCTTCATAAAACGTTATAATGGGTATTTAATTAGAAACATATTACAAATATATACTAATGTTCGAGATTAAGTTTAGGCCTTAGTAATTTTTAAAACAACACTGGTATTCGAAGAATTTACATTTGGGTTAATTCCAACCTGCATTAAAAAATCGCCAGAGTATGTTACGGTTTCTACCGCAGCTTTTTTATCCGGATAAATGTTGATTTCTTCTACTTTATAGTTTTGTCCCGCTTGCAATCCTTTTAATTTTATAGGAAGATGCGTTCCTGCTTCATATCTTGAATTTACCAAATAGCTAAAAACTACCGCTTCATTACCATTTTTATTCACAAACATCACAGAAGCTGCATCGTTACCCCAAGGATTTTGTAAACGATATTGATCTCCTTGCCAGATTGTAGTACTCAAAGCGCCGTAGTTTTTTATCGCTTGTTGTGCATAAGCCAAGTCTTTCTCATTTAGATCTTTAACCACAATATCAAAACCTAATCTACCCATCATGGCAACATCAGTACGGTATTTAATAGGCTGTTTTCCCCAATCTGTAACGTGCGCTGCAATTGTCAAAGCAGGATAAAAATACGAGTATTCCCATTGCATATATACACGTTCTAACGGATCTGTATTATCACTTGGCCAGAATTCTGTAAAATATTTCAATGCGGCATAATCTACTCTACCGCCACCGCCAGAGCAAAGCATCATTGGTACTTTTGGATATTTTACACGAATACGTTCCAGAACTTTATAAAGTCCGTTTACATAATCTGTATAGAAATTATTCTGTTTGTCTTTTAAATTAGAAGAATAAGCATTGTAAATCACCGCATTACAATCCCATTTGATATAAGCTAATTCTGGATTTTCGGTAAAAAGATTGTCTACAACTCCGTAAACAAAATCCTGAACTTTTGGGTTTGATAAATCTAAAACCAATTGATTACGAAAATAATGTTCCGCTCTTCCCGGTTGTTTTACAATCCATTCCGGATGTTTTTTATACAAATCACTCGCAGGATTTACCATTTCAGGCTCAATCCAGATTCCGAATTTTACCTGATTGTCTTTTGCCGTTTTTACTAAAGTACCAATTCCGTTTGGTAATTTCTTTTTGTTAACATCCCAATCTCCAAGAGCCGCATCGTCGTTGTTACGAGGATAATTGTTTCCGAACCATCCATCATCCAATAAAAACATATCTACACCCAGTTTTTTACTATCGGCGATAAGCACTTTTAGTTTGTTTTCGTCAAAATTAAAATAAGTCGCTTCCCAGTTGTTTAGCAATGTCATACGACTTCCTTTTCCGTCTAATATTTTGTAATTTCTTGACCAATCGTGCAAATTACGGCTTGCATTTCCTTTTCCTTTTGAGGATAATGTGTGCCAAAATTTAGGCGTTGTAAATATTTCGTTTTTAGGCAAAGAATAATTTGCCGCAGCATTGTTAATACCCGAAATAACACGAAGATTATTCAACGGATCTAATTCTAAATCTGTTCTGAAATTTCCTGACCATTCCAAACCTGCAAACAAAACTTTTCCTTCGTCTTCAGTTGCCGGTTTGTCCAGAGAAACCATAAATACTGAAGGTTGAAATAAATTGGCACGAGAGCCTAATTTAGTATCTAAAACTTTAATTCCGTGAGTTAATTTTGTTTCCTCAGGCTGCATTTCTTTTGCCCAATCACCATGATATTGGTTTAGATAAAAATTGCTGTATCCTTTCAAATATAAATTTGCCGAAGCGTATTTGTTCAACGTAATATTTGATTTTTCGCTATGCTGAATTGTTGTCCATTGTTCGATAACATCAGTGTCATAATACGCTTGGATAAACATATGAACTTCAACCGGATATACAGGATCTTTAAGCGTAATTTCGGTTTGAGAAATTCCTGTACTTATCGTTGATGTTTTATGCGTTACATATAATAAATCTAGTGAAGTATTTCCGTCAGCATGCGTTACGGCAATTGCAGGTTCCAGTAAATTTTTAGATCCTGATGGCGTATAAGCTGCATTGTAAATGCCTGAATAATCTGTTCCCTGACGAAACTGACCTTGAACTTTTACATACTCAAAATCGTTTGCCAATTTCTCTCCTAAATAAATGGTGTTCAATTCTTTCCCCGGAGTTACCTGCAAAACAAGTGCATTACTTTTTGTTTTTACCGAGATAATTTGTTGCGCCGTTATTGTGCTGCAATAACTCGTCAGAATAAAAAATGCGATCGTAAAAGACTGCCTTAATGATGTAAATTGTTTTTTCATTTTATTATATGTTATTTTCTTATTTCTTTCCTTGTGTAATTCCCGCCCAATTATCTGTTCTAAAAGATGATGCTGGTAAACCTGATGCGTTTGTTAAATTTCCGTCAGGATTATCAGCCCAATTGTAGCGAACTGCAACCGGATTTGGAACATCTTGTGCGTAAACTTCAACTTTGCCATTTACTATTTTTGCCATTGCCCAATAAAACTTCTTATCAGCTCCAGCAATCGAAAATCCTTTTAACTCGCTGTTTTTGGCTTTGATATTTTCATTAAAATCAAAACTTATTGTAACCACATTTTCTTTTATAGAATAGGATTTATAAAGCGGTCCCGAATAGTCAATTTTAGTATTATAAACTTTTGCCAAAGCTATATTTGCCAATCGCCCCCCAACATCTTGTTTGTTTTTTGGGTGAATATCTTCCCCGTTTCCAATATCTGTTGTCACCGCCATTCCGGTATTTGGTAATTTCAAAGCCATGAATTGTGCTTCACGCAACTCTGCCCAATCAGATTCTGCAGGTTGTTGTTTTTGTTCTTTATAATTTGCCAATTGAACAAAGAAAAACGGTAAATTTTTATCTTTAAACTTAGTTCTCCAATCGTTTATCAGCAACGGAAATAAAGTTTGATATTGATGCGCTCTTTCGGCATTGCTTTCGCCCTGATACCAGATAACCCCTTTTATTTTATAATCTAACAATGGTGCAATCATCGCATTATAAATTGCACTTGGTCTGTTTTGTCCTTGTGCCAAATACGGTTTCACAGGCAAATCTTTACTGTCAACACCAATACTATATTTCCAATTTCCGGCTAATGAAATAGTTTCTTTTCCTGATTTCAAAGAAAAGTTTTCATCGCCATAAACACCACCGTTTCCTGCACCGTCAAAAACTCTGATTGTAACTGTATTTTCTCCTTTTTTCAGATATTTTACAGGAATTGTATAATGACGTTCTACATTATAACCTTTGGTTTCACCGATATAATTACCATTAATCCAGATCATATCGTCATCATCTGCAAAATAACTTAGACTAAAGTCTACACTATTATCTGTAACTGTAAACTTTTTTCTAAACCAAACTACTCCGTCAAAACTGCCTAATCCGTTACTATCAAAAAACGATGGTAATTTCATGGTTTTCCAGGAAGAATCATCAAAATTGGGTGTTGCCCAAATTGCTTTTTCATCCTGCATTCCTTTATCTGTATTAGCAAGATTCTTTTCCCAAACTGTCAAATCAGCATTATATTTTTGCAATAATGCATCTCTATCAGTTTCTGATTTCATTGCCTGAATTTGAGCGTCAAAATCATGAATTGTAGTTAACGCTCCAGAACTTGTCCAGGCTTCAACTAATGTTCCTCCCCATGAAGAATGAATTAATCCTATTGGAATCTTCTTTTCATTATAAATTTTTCTGGCAAAAAAATATGCCGTTGCACTAAAATCATCAACTGATTTTGGACTGCAAACATTCCATCCGTCGTGTTGAACTTTTAAGGTATTTAATGGTAAAGTACTTTCTATATGTTCTGCCTGCAATAATCGTATTTGAGGATAATTAGCGTTTTCTATTTCTTCCTTATAATTATTGATTTTTCCCCAACCTTCAAGAGGCATTTCCATATTACTTTGTCCGGAACACAACCAAACTTCACCAATTAAAATATTATTAAGCGTTTTAGTCGCTCCATCGTTTATCGTAATCGTAAAAGGTCCTCCATAAACGGGAGTTTTTAAAACCACATTCCATTTGCCATTTATGACAGTGGTTTTGTATGTTTTTTTATCCCACGATGTTGTTATTTCTATCGATTTTCCGTCGCTTTCTCCCCAAAACGGAACTGCACTTTTTTGCTGCAAAACCATATTATCGGTAAAGAAAGAAGGCAATAATACCGTAGCATTAACGCTATTTGACGATAGAATAAACAGCGTCAATAACATAAATACTTTCTTAAAAAAATGTTTTTTCATACGCATTTCTATTAACGATTTATTATTTTAAACAAACGAGCATCTTTGGAACCAAGACTTATATTTAAACTATTTTTTACCTTAATATTTTCAGTAGTAAAAAGATCCTGTGCTTTATAATTTCCATTTTTTATGCCTAATCTTTCTAGCGGAAGTGCATAATTTTTAGGTCTGTTTCCGTAGTTCAAAACAGCTATATACCACTCGTTTTCTATTTTTTGTTCGAAAACTTCGGTCGTAAATTTCCCTGTATTTCCTTCTACTGGACGAAAAGCAACTCCATGAGCAACAATTTGAAGCAATTCTTTGTTCTGAAGCCATTCTTTTGCACGTTTGCTCGAGATTCCGTCTTTGCCGTAATCGTCACCCGTAATCAATGTTCCGGTAATTACTGCCGAAATTAATCTTGCGCGATTTTCCCCTTCTGTAACATCGGCAAAAACCACATGATCTGCATCTATATAATTGTAAGCATACGTTTGCCACCAACCATAATTGACACTATTTAAAGTATATTGAGTTTGTTCTATTGTTTTCCAGGCATCACACGCAATACGACGAACATGCGCGTAACGTGATGTTGCTATGTTTGGAGAAATCGCCGCATAAATCAACATTTGTCCGTCAAGTGCATTCACTAAATGTTCCATTCCAACTTTGTAAGCCTGCATTCCCGTCGTAACATTTTTGTCATAAAACGAAGAAGATTCCGCGGCAGCGTGACCTAAAAAGTCGATTTTAATCATTTTAAAACCACACGCTTTTAGTTTATTAATCACATAATCAACACGTTTAAGTGTTCCGGGATGTGTAGGATCGATGGCACGAGCACCGTCAAAATCAAAATAAGTATTTCCTGTTTTTGTCCACATTTCACCAAAAGTATAATCACTACCTTCGGCTTTGCGATTTGGACCATCTTTCCATCCCCAATCTGTAAATGGCGCCCAATAAGCGCCCGGCTCAAGACCTTTACTTTTACAATAATCGGCGAATTCTTTTAATTTGCTAAAATCTCCCGTAAAACCACCTTTGACCATATTATCCCAAAAAGAATCCAGATCTATAAAAGCGGTATTTCCAACACGAAATTGCGGAACTGAATTAGCAAAGAAATCAGCCACTTTCGTAGTATTATCATAATTGATTTTCTCCATCAAAACTCCCCAACTGTTCCAGCCAACGGGAGTTGGTTTGTCCCAATTAAAAACAAAAGGCTTTTCTACAACACGATTTGTTTTGGCATATTCTTCCATTCCGTTTCTCCAATCTGAGTAATATCCAACAAAGAATTTCGGAGACAAAACCTTATCTCCTTTTACAAGACCGTGCGCAATACTATCGCGTGTTACTTCTTTTTCTGAATATCCAGCCCAAGCCGAAAATAACGGTTGTTTGTTACTATTGATAGTTTTTACAGCACTTTTCCAAACAGTATGTTCAAGAGAACCTATTATAAAACCATTTCGGGAAGTATTATTAAAAAGGATTCCAACTTCTGCACTTGTGTTCTGAGAAATGGTATCTAATTTTTTTGAATTGTAACTTATAAAAGCGTCATTATCATAAGGAACAAAAACAGTTTGCAGATTTTCTATTTTATCAAAACCAACTTTTCCTAAATCAAAAGGCGAAATATAATTGGTTGCGATTTGTTTTCCGTTTCCTAAAATTTCAATTTGAGTTATAAAATAGTCCTTATTATTATAAGTTAGAAAACTTTGGATTAACGTTGGATTATTTTTATCTTTATATGTAAGCATGTATTTTAATCCTTTTCCTAAATTATCATTAATCGCTTCTTTTGATAAAACAGCCGCCGAATAATCCGTAACCGAAATTGTTTTACCATTTACAACAACCGAAGCTTTTGCTCCCGAAAAAATATTTTTTCCGGATTGGCTTACTGCAATTGTTTTTTGTTGAACATCATAAGTAATAATTCCGCTTTTACCAAAAGTCATCTTAATGTTATTCTGGGCTTTCGCCGAATTGCAAAAAATGACCATAAATAAAACGGACAAACACAAGTTTTTTATTAGGAAAAGATGCTGTTTCATTAAATAAAGTTTTGGTTATTATACTATTCTATACTACAATAATACAAATTAAAATTAATTCCACAAGAACTTCCAAAAAAAATGTTCGATAGTTCGCATAAAAACAATCCTAAACATCAGAAAATCAGACGATATTAAAAACAAATAATATTATACTTTTTTGTGAAATAGTCAATTTGACAATAAATAGTACTAAAGTAATCTCTAAAATTTACTAAACAAATAAATGAGTGGTTTGTTTTTTTTCAGCCACTCCCGATAACCATAGGGAAAAAGAATTAAAATGATTACAAAATAAAATCTGCTCAATCTGCTCCCGATAGCTATCGAGACTGCGAGAAAAATTCACCAAATTCCCAAACATAAAAAAGGAGCTTTAAAACTCCCCCAATATTCTATATTCTTTCTTCTTTAATCTTTCTTCTTTAATCTTTCCTCTTTAATCTATATTCTTTAATCTATATTCTTTAATCTATATTCTTTAATCTATATTCTTTAATCTTTCTCCCCTATTCTAACCTATCCGTTCTTTAAATGTTTTGCTCTTAATCTACTTAAAAACTCTGGTGTGATTCCCAAATAAGAAGCTATATATTGTTGTGAAACCCGCTGAGATAATGCCGGATAAAGATCCAGAAATTCTACATATTGTTCCATCGCAGTCGAAGAAATGGTTTTAAACAAACGTTTCTGCAATTTCGATAAATGTCTTTGAATCATTAATCGAAACATTCTTTCTAATTGTGGAACTTCATTGATCAGATTTTCTTTCGCTTGACGAGTTAAAACCAACAATTCACAATCTTCCAGTGTTTCAATATACATATCACTCGGCACCTGATCTTCAAAACTGGTGATATCACTTACCCACCAATCTTCGGTTGCAAATTGCAAAGTGAGTTCGATTCCGTCACGATCAACAAAATATTCCCGAATGCAGCCTTTATTTATATAAGCTTCAAAATTGCAGATTTCGCCGGCGTGCAACAGAATTGTTTTCTTAGGGATTTTTCTCAATTCGAGACTGTTTTCAAAAATTTTAATCTCTTGCGCTGATAGTCGGGCAAATCTGGAAAGATAATCATGTATTTTTTCAAACATCTTTAAAACTGGTTTAGTAGGATTGTTTTTGGTAACAAGTCGTAAATATAAGATGTATTTGTTTAAGGTGTTTGTTGTGTTTATTTTTAATACAATTAATATGTAGACAACAAATTTTCGCAAAAACGCAATATTAATTTATAGACAACAAATATCCGTAGAGACGCACAGCAGTAGGTCTCCGCACAGATTACATACAAAAAATCACAATCCAAAACCAGTGCCGTTAGGTACTAAAGGCCGGCAGAAAAAAATGTGTTCGTAATTCGTTGGCGTGCCGTAGGTACGCATGATTAACGTTTTGTTGCGTACCTACGGCACGCTAAATATATTCCAATTGATATTTCTTCTACCGATCATTTATGCCTAACGGCACATTTTTTTTAAATCTTTGATTTGCTACTGATTCGCATGATTTATATTATTTTATTATTTCTTGATCTAGTTTAAGAAATTAGGTAATTTAATATTTGATCTTTGAAAATTAAACACCCTATAAATATACAATCCATGAAAGATCAAGTTCTCCATTTAAGAATAGCCTTAGCATTATCAGCAATTGAAGATCTGATTCCCAATTACATGAAAATAGAAGAAGATAAAGCAATCTCAAACGGCAACGTTGCAATTTGCATTATCGACGAAGAAGGTACCGTTTATGGTCAAATGTATGGAAATGATAAAGCGCGGAAAAGACAATCGTATAAAATTGCCTGGACAAAAGCGAGTCAGGTTTGGCTTACAGGAGTTAAAACCGGAGATTATGAGAGATTGGTTTTTAACAAAATTGTAGATGAAAACGCTAACGGAATTGAAGCTCCGGATCTTATTGGCTGGCACGGCGGACAACCTATTATACTTAATGACGGGACGCAGCTTTCTGTTGGTTTTAGCGGTTTTAGAGGTACAACAGATTTAGAAATTGTAACCAAAGCATTCAAGAAAATATAGCACTTATATGGTAAAAACACAATTCAAGTATTTCTACCTAAAACCAGTTCATACTATCTTTATAAATTAGCGTCACAAAATGATCGCCATTTTTAATTCTCTTATTAAAGACGTTATGAGCAATTTCCATCTTACTGCACTTTTACCAATACAAAAAGAATTTCCACACTATTTACCAAATAGAAATTTTCTTCCATTTAATGGAAAACCAATGTATCAATATATGATCGAAAAATTACTGAAATTCGATCAGTTTGAAAGTATTGTCATCAATACAGATTCTGAGGAAGTGAAGGAATATTGCAAATGGAACGGCAAATTAAGAGTTATTGACCGACCAAAACATTTGATTGGTGAAGATGTAAAATCGGATCAAATCACGGCTTATACGCTTGAGAAAATTTCGGGCGAACATTTTATCGAAATTCAAAGTTTTAATCCATTAGTTACCCATTTTACGATTGAAAGTTTTATCAAAATGTATATCGATTTTATTGTTCCGGGAGAATATTATGATTCCGTTTTCAGTATTCAGCGTTATGAATTGAGAAATTTTGATATCGATAAAATGGAAATGAGAGATGACTTCCCATTTTCAATAATCGAAAACGGAATTCTTTATGGATTTAACCGAACTACTTTTCGCAAACATCAAAAAAAGCTCGGAAAAATGGTTATGCTATCTGATGTAAAAGAAATTGAAAATACACTTTTGGATTCTGAAACTAATTATGAGTTAACCAAATTAGTTTTTGCAAATCAGGATAAGTTTCCGGCTATTTTTCATAGTGGAGTTTAAAAAAACAGAAGCAAGAAGCAAGAAAAAAGAAGGGCATTTCATTACAAATGAAATGCCCTTCTTTATGAATTTTAAAGCTATTTACTCAAAAATAAACTTAGAATTTAAACGTAACATTTGCTGTAATACGAGTTGGATTTTGAGCTGCAAGTCTGTAAGACCAATATTTTTCGTTGGTTATATTGTCTACTTTTAAACCAAGTCTATACTTTGGCTGATCGTAAAAAAGTGAGGCATCTAATACGGTATAAGACGGAATCGAAAATTTGAAAGTTGCCGTATTTGTCTGATGATATTCACTTCCGTAAATTCCTCCAAAACCAACTCCAAATCCTTGTGCACTACCAGTTGTAACTCTATAACTTGCCCATAAGTTTGCCGTTGTTGGTGATCCTGCCGTTGATGGTCTTAAACCTTGAACACTTGCATTACTCTTTTCGTATTTACTGTCATTATAAGTATAACCTGCGACAATATTTAATCCGGAAATTGGGTTGGCAATTAACTCTGCTTCAAAACCTTTACTCACCTGAGTTCCATCCTGAATTGAGAAGTTGGCATGATCCGGATCATCACGAGTTATGTTTGTCACTTGAATATCATAATAACTCAATGTTGCTGATATTTTGTTAAGATCAAATTTAAAACCTCCCTCCCATTGATTTGCTTGGTTTGGTTTGAAAGTATTACCATAAAAATCAGAGCCTGAAACGTTACTAAAACCATTCATATAATTACCAAATACAGATATTTTTTCTTTCATAATCTGGTAAACTAATCCAAATTTTGGAGAGAAAGCTGTTTGGTTATAATTCCCTGCGAGAGAATCTTTACTTGGATAATAAACTCCTTTATTTTCGTATTTATCAACACGAATACCACCCATTGCTAATAATCTGTCGGTTACATTTAAAACGTCCGAAACATAAGCGCTATAGGTAACTTCATCGTTTGATACATAATTGTTGAATTTAGCAGTAGCAAACATTGGCGCCACCTTGTCTACATTAAAATTGTTATAAGCATCGCCTGGTTTTTTATAATCCATTGAAGGCATATTAACAATTGCATCATTACGTGTTGCACGCAAACTATAATAATCTACACCCGCTACCACTCTGTTTTTAAGTTTTCCGATATTAAAAACTCCAATGAAATTCTGCTGAATATCTGTTCCGTAAAAAGGCGATTCCTGATATGTAACTTGCTGTCTTAATGCAGTTGGAGAAGTCATTTGCAACGCCACTACATAACCATCAGATGAAGATCTTGTTCTGGATAAGACAGTTTGAGAAGTCCATTCGTCAGACATTTTATATTTTAACTGAGCAAAAACATTGTATTGCTGGCTCGTGTAATTAATGGTATTGTTTGCAAATGATAATTTATATGGAATATCAAGGTCCTCAATACTAGTTGCTGCTCCTTTGCCAGCAAATGGGGCAAGTCTTGTTGGCGAAGTTGCTTTGTATAAACTAAATTCGGCATCAATTAAAAGCGTTAATCTATCGTTGATTTCATAAGAGAAACTTGGAGCAATAGAAAAGTTCTTATTGAATCCTGCATCCTGAAAACTTCTTTCGCTATGAAAAGCCGTATTTACTCTTAACAAAGCTGTTTTATCTGCATTAAGCGGAGTATTAATATCTGCTGTGAATCGATTTAAATCCCAACTTGCTGCCGAATAGGAGATTTCGCCTTTAAAACTGTCAAAAGGTTTTTTGGTAACACGGTTAAATAAACCTCCAAAAGAGGATAATGTACTTCCAAAAAGTGTTGCAGATGGACCTTTGATAACCTCAATGCGCTCTAGATTTGAAGGATCAATTGTTGTGTAAGTAAAACTACCAACACCGTTTCTAACAACTTGTGGAGTTGGAAAACCACGAGACATTGAAGTTGTACGACCTTGATTTCTTACTTCGGCAATACCGGCTCCGGGAACGTTTTTAAAAGCACTATTGTAATCTGTAATTACTTGTTCCTTCATTAATTCCTTGCTTACTACGATATAAACCTGAGAGTTTTCAATGTTTTTCAAAGGCATTTTTGCAACATCAAAACTTTCTTTTTTGGCAAAACGATTTCCTCCGGTACGAATCACAACATCTTCAAGATTCTCAACAGATGAATTTACTCTTATATCTACAACCGTCAATGGAGCTTGTTCTGTGACCTCGGCAGTTTCAGTAGATGAGGCATATCCTGTCATGGTAACTTCAAGAGTATATTTACCAAAAGGTACTTTTTTGAACTCATAATTGCCGGATGCATTTGTTACGGCGCTCTTATTTATTTCGATCAATTTCACTACAACTCCCTGACTGGCATTACCATCATTAGTAATAACGCTTCCCGAAATTTGTCCGCTTGTTGCTGTTTGAGCCTGAATAAATCCAACATTCAAAAGAGAGAATATCAGGATAAGTATTGTGAAATTATAATTTGCTTTTTGTCTTTTTCTTTGGTTTTTCCCAGCGATAAAGGAGGAAATTTGGGGTAATGGTATTTTCATCGTATTATTCTTATTTAAACTGATTCTAAATTAAAGCGCAAATGAACAATATTTATTTTAATCTATCAAAAGAAAAATGTTCTTTTTTTAGAAATAAATCACTTAAAATAAAAGAGGGAAGTACGTCTAAATAAAAGCTGCAAGTTTATTCTCACCAGAATAAATTACTGCCTATTTCCTGAGTTGAGTTTAAATGTGATTTGTCGTGTTTAAAAAGTTTTATGTGCAATCAAATCTGACAAATTTCAGGTCGATCTATTTATCAGTGAAGCAACTAAGAATTACAAAATAACAAAAACAGGTATTTTTACCTACAAAATATTTATCTTTATTGAATACTTTCGATGCATAAATAAGGATCTTCATTTATTAAAATTAAGCACGAAGATTATCTACACGCCTCATTATAATAAAATTACAATTGACAAATTTCTTACTCAGAAAATTCAATCCTTTCAAATAATACAAACTAACATCAGCATATAATTATGGAATCATCTGAAATTATTCTTAATCTACTAATTGGAGGACTCTTAGGTCTTGTAGGCCAAATGCTAAGATTTCTGGTTGGTTATAAAAAGCTATATGACGTAGCTTCTAAAGAAAATATAGCGCCTTCTGAAATGTTTGACACAAGCAGATTTGTTATTAGTCTCATTATTGGTTTTGTCGCAGGTGTGGTTGGAGTGGCTTCCTTATGGGATTTTAAGGCTACTCTTTTTGGTAACAATCCAAAAGAAACCGTAATGACCCTTATCGGGATAGGTTATGCCGGAACCGATTTTATCGAAGGTTTTATCAAAAAATCTATTCCCTCAAATACTACAGAATCCGTTACCAATGATGGAAAAGCACCTACTCCCGGAGCTTCTGAACAACCAGGATAATTTTATACCAACCCCAAAAACTTAACCAACATGAACAAATTTACAATCCTCCTATTTACGCTATTCTTATCTATAAATTGTAGCCTCTATGCGCAAGACAACTATATAACTGAAGCAAATCTCATTAAAATTGTTGCTGCAAAAATAGCACTTAAGCATAATAAAATAAAATTCACAGTTAACAACGAAGGTGTTCCTGAGCCATTAACTAGTAACGATAAAACCGCTTTTAGCGCACTTCTTGGTAATAAAAGTACTCTTGAAAAAATAGTTAAATCCAGTTCAAAAACGAAAAAAACTAAAAAAACTAATTCTCAGCCAGAGCCTGGTGGCGACGATCAACCAGCGGAAAGCGATAAAAAAGACACCGAAGAAAGCACAAACGAAGAGAATGAATTCGAGAAAAGCGCAATGGAAAATGAACTTAAGTATATTCTCTTTATTGCAAATACAGATGATCCCAATGAATTACTAAAGATAGCTTCTACGTGCCCAAAGCAATTTGAGTATTTAGAAGACGTTTCAAATTTGGCTGCTATGGATGCTTCAGGGCCAAAAACCAACTTTGCCTTTTCGGAATCAGAAATAATATATGGTATTGTCGATTTTACCATCAGCCGTGCAAAAGAACAAATGGTCGAAGTATATCTTTCAAAATGGTATAATACATTAAAAGATGATGAAATAACCAGAGAACTTCTTCCGCAAACGCTGGGAGTTTTAAATGCTTTTAATACAACCGAAAGTCTGAATCTTGCTCAATACGGCGATAAATGGAAAGCTGCATTTCAGGAAGATCTTCGCAATTTCCCTGTAAAACTACAAAATGAAGAATTCATAGATGCTCTTCTAACTAGAGTAAACGTAAGCGAACCTTCAAAATCTGAAGTAAAAGCTACAATTACTGGTGGAAGCAAATTGGTTTATGATCTTTATCTCAAAAAACATCTTGTAAATATTCTTAGCGATATGAGTGCCGGCTATGTCGCTGAAACTACTCCTAAATATGAAGTGTTTAAGAGATTGACAGTATTATCAGATATTCTTCTAAAAGCTGGTGGTACTATGAATAATAATGATACTTATGTATCGACTAGTCTGGAGGATATAAACCGAATGGATCCTGCTTCTTGGAAAATTTTTGTAAAACTGCTTTGCATCAGAAACTTAGACGGAATCAAATATATCTCTGGTGACAAAAGCGATGAATTCCTTGCCCAACTTTTAATAGATTCAAATATTAACAAATTTTCTGCCTTATATCGACAAACCCTTAATACTGTAATTACTTACCAAAAAGCAGTGAATAATGTAGCAAATGTGCAGGCAAACGAATTAAATTTTGAAGAGAGCAGAAAGCTTTTCGAACTAAGTTTTCAACTTAGTGATCAAGTCATAAGTTATATTCCACTCGTTATAAAAGATGCCACTGTTGCGCAAACAATAAAAGACACTCACGCTAAAATAAAACAATACTACTCTGCTCTATCCGAAATTGGAGAAGGTATTGCAAACAGACGTTATGGCGCGGTAGTAGACGGTACTGCAGGAATAATCAGGATGATTGATATTAATAAACAGCAGGAAACCTTATTAAGCAACCTACAAATATATGGCAGTTTTATGGTCAATATTATCAATGCTAAAGACTCAGAACAGGTAAAAGCTGCATTGGACGAATTAATACCCAGAAATTTATACAAGTTAAAAAATACACATAATTTTAATATATCACTAAGCGCTTTCCCGGGTGTATTAGCTGGTGCCGAAAGAATTTACAAATTTAAAGAAAATCCAGATGGTACGCCTCAAACAGACCAACCAAAAGTAAGCAGTTGGGCTTTTACACCTGCTGTTTATTTGCCAATAGGAATTGATTTAAGCTTTGGGAAAAAGCGCGCTAAAAAATTGGATGAGAACAAAAAAAATCTCAATGAAAAAAAGTTTATCAGTACAAACATTTTTTTCCAAATTGTTGATCTTGGTGCGGCTTTAAATTACAGAATAACAGCCAATGACTCTGATGAAGAATCTGCTCCAAATGTTACTTTCAAGCAGATGCTTTCGCCGGGAATTGCCATTATGAGACATTTTACGAACTCATCATTAGTCATTGGAGCAAGCGCAAATTATACACCATCGCTAAGAACTATCAATCAGTCAGGCAATGAATTTCAATCTAACGCTTTCAGGGTAGGTTTATTTATTGCTGTTGATGTCACTTTTCTTAATCTATATACTTCAAACAAAGTACCAGAATGATAACGATGATTTACAATAGTATGCAAATTTGCAGACAAGGAGCTGTTGAAGCAGGCACATTGGGAGGTTTTTTCACCTTTGGTGGAAAAGATGTTTTTGCAATATCGAATAATCATGTAATTGCCGACCTCAATAATTGTTCTGTTGGAGATCCAATTTTTAAGGCAGGTTCTGAAGTTCAAATAGGAACGCTTCAATATTGGATCAAACTCAATTATAAAAAGAATTACCTTGATATTGCCTTGTTTAAAGTTTTGCCCGAAGTAAAACCCTGGTGGAAATTACCCGGAACTAAAGTATATCCTCCTTCTATTGAACAAGGAGTTGAAGGTGAAACCGTTTATATGGTAAAAAATGACGGATCGATAAAAAAGGGAGAAATATCAACATTGTTCATAGACGAAGAGATTATTTTTAGCCACTCCGGTAAAAAATTTCCTTTTACAGGATTAACAGAAATAAAACCTCTGGGAGGAAAACCATTTTCCATCCCAGGGGAATCAGGCAGCCTCATTTTTAATGAGGATGATAATGTCTTAGGCGTTCTTATTGGCACAAAAAAAGATCAATCAAAAAGTTATTATGTTCCTTTTATTCATGATAATTTGGGAATCGACGAAAAATATCAACTTGAAATCTGGAAACCTTAACTGATCTTTATTTTGCTATAAAAACTATTTCAAAGCCTCATAAAGTATTTCTACAGGATGTTGTGCTTTTCGTCCTGTACCATCCGCAATTTGATGCCTGCAGCTTGTTCCCGAAGCCGAAATTAAGGTTGCCATTTCTTCAGAGCGAATAGTTGGAAATAAAACCAACTCCCCTATTTTCATAGAAATATCATAATGTTCTTTTTCGTAGCCAAAAGAACCCGCCATTCCGCAACATCCACTTGGAATGTTTAGAACAGTATAATTCTTTGGTAAGGTTAATATCTTTTTTAATGGAACTAATGACGATAAAGCTTTCTGAAAACAATGTCCGTGCATTCTAACTCGCTCTGTTTTATCCGTAAAACTATTAGAGGAGATTCGTCCTGCTTCTAATTCATTGGCTAAAAACTCTTCGATTAAAAAAGTTTTAGGGGCAAATATTTTCGCTTTTGTTTTTAAATCTCCACGGCATAAATCAGGATATTCGTCGCGAAAACTCAATATTGCCGAAGGTTCAATTCCGATTAAAATGCCGTTTTCCGGAATTGTTGTTTCGAAATCCCTTGTATTTTGTTCCGCAATTTCTCGTGCTTCTTTTAGCATTCCTTTCGAAAGATACGTTCTTCCGCTAATACCAATCTTTGGAATTTCAACTTCATATCCCAAACGATTCAGAAACTTAACAGCTGTCTGACCAATTTCGACATCATAATAATTCAGAAATTCATCATTGTATAAATATACTTTACCGTTTACAAAATCTCCTTTTTGAATGTGATTTTTCATCCATTTGGCAAAAGTGATTTTGTGCATTAAAGGCAATTTTCTTTCTGTTGCAAAACCGGTTGCTTTTTTAATCACATTTCCCAAAACTCCCTTTGTAGACAAATTATACATCCAGGGAATTGCAGCAAACAAATGATTTATTTTTGGTGTATTTCCTATCAATCTCGAACGAAATTTGACACCATTTTTATCGTGATATTGCTGTAATGTTTCGGCTTTTAATTTTGCCATATCTACATTTGACGGACATTCAGATTTACATCCTTTACAGCTTAAGCACAAATCGAGTACATCAAGCAGGTTTTCATCATCAAACCTATTTGCTTTTGTAGAGTTTGTTATTGTTTCTCTCAACATGTTTGCACGCGCACGCGTTGTATGTTTTTCATCGCGCGTCGCCATATAACTTGGGCACATTGTACCACCGCTTTTTTCTGTTTTTCTGCAATCTCCAGATCCGTTGCACATTTCGGCAGCACGCAGGATTCCGTTATGTTCAGAGAAATCAAAATACGTTTCCGGCATTGGTGTATCCTGACCCGCTGTGTATCGCAAACTAGAATCCATTGGCGGCGTATTCACGATTTTACCCGGATTAAAAACACCCCATGGATCCCAAACGTGTTTGATCTGAATAAACAATTGATAGATTTCTTCGCCTAACATTAACGGAATAAATTCTCCGCGAAGTCTTCCGTCACCGTGTTCTCCGCTCAAAGAACCTTTGTATTTCTTTACTAAATGGGCAATATCTGTGGCTATGGTTCTAAAGATTGCTGTGCCTTCTTTAGTTTTTAAATCTATAATGGGGCGCAAATGCAATTCTCCTGTTGCGGCATGCGCATAATGCACGCAGTTTAAATTTCGCTCCTTTAAAATGGCATTAAAGTCTTCTATAAATTCCGGTAAATCATTGACATCTACAGCTGTATCTTCGATTACTGCAACCGCTTTTGCGTCACCGGGAATATTTGACAATAATCCCAAACCTGCTTTTCTTAATGTCCAAACTTTATTAGTATCATCGCCATAAACAATCGGGAAATGATAACCCAAGTTTTTAGAGCGCATCAAAGCTTCCATTTCTATTGCAATGGCATCAATTTCTTCTTGGGAATCTCTTAAAAATTCAACCGCTAAAATTGCTTGTGGATCTCCTTTTACAAAAAAACGATTCTTGCTTTGTTCAATATTTTCTTTGGTACATTCCAAGATATAATGATCGATTAACTCTACACTATCCGGATTGAATTTTAAAGCTTCAATATTGGCTTTAAGCGATTCATTGATACTTTCAAAATGAACACAAACCAAAGCTGCATAAGGTTTTAAAGCGTCAACCAAATTTAATTTTATAGCGGTAGAAAAGAATAAAGTTCCCTCAGATCCTGCAATTAATTTACAGAAATTAAACTTTTCATCAAAAGTTCCAAAAGGCATAGAATCTGCCAATAAATCTAAAGCATATCCTGTATTTCTTCTCGGAATTGTTTTTTTAGGGAAATTATCATCGAATAAAGTTCTGTTTGTTTCAGAAGATAATATTTCTTTTGCCTGAACATAAATTGCTTGCTCTAACGGACTCACAACATTGATTCCGTTGCATTTATCTTCAAATTCGGCGTTTGTTAAGGAACCAAAAGTAATTTCATTTCCATCGGCTAGAAAACCTTTGATTTCTAATAAATGTTCGCGTGTAGATCCATAAATAACTGATCTTGCGCCACACGCATTATTCCCGACCATTCCGCCAATCATACAACGATTACTGGTAGAAGTTTCGGGGCCAAAAAATAATTTGTATGGTTTTAAATGAAGGTTAAGTTCATCGCGAATTACGCCCGGTTCTACCCAAGCTGATTTATTTTCCTGATCTACTGAGATAATTTTGGTAAATTCCTGCGAAATATCAATTATAATTCCGTTTCCAACAACCTGACCCGCAAGCGAAGTTCCTGCTGCACGCGGAATCACGCTGCTATTATTCTCCCTCGCAAAGGCAATAATTTTCTGAATGTCTTCCTTCGTTTTCGGAATCGCGACCGCCAAAGGCATTTCTTTATAAGCGCTGGCATCTGTTGCGTAGAGCAAACGCATGGTGTGATCGTAAAATAATTTACCTTCTAATTGTTTTTCTAAACCTTCAAGATTAATAGAACTCTTGGAAAGGATATTATTATCATTCATTTTAATACTTTATTATATAATATTTGCCAAAAGGCACAAAGGCGCAAAGTTTAAACACAATATTGTCTTTGCGAGGAACGAAGCAACCACACTAACAAAGATCACAAATTGATTCTGCAAATGAGATTGCTTCGTTCCTCGCAAAGACCAATCTTTGTCGAATCCCGAGTGTGATTTCTCCCTTCGGTCGAAATGACAAAAACTTGGCGACTTTGCGTCTTTGCGCGATTAATTTTATTTTCTAAAAACCTTGGCGACTTAGCGACTTTGCGACTAGATTCCTTTTACAATTCGCTTAAAGCGATATCTAATAATTTCACCATTTCATCCGCATTTTGTTTGCTGAAAGTCATTGGTGGTTTTATTTTTAAAACATTGTGCAAAGGTCCGTCGGTGCTTAATAAATAGCCGTTTGCTTTCATTTTTTCGACTACGATATCTATTTCAGGAACGGCGGGTTCCATAGTTGTTCTGTCTTTTACCATTTCGGCGCCAATGAACAATCCATGTCCGCGAACGTCACTGATAATTGGATATTTAGCCATTAAACCTTTAAGTCCGTTCATTAAATGATTTCCAACTTCCAGGGCATGTTTTTGCATCTCTTCATCCTGAATAACATCCAGAACCGCTAATCCTGTTATCATAGAAACGGGATTTCCGCCAAAGGTGTTAAAATATTCCAGTCCATTATTGAACGAGTCTGCAATTTCCTCGGTTACAATTACTGCCGCAAGCGGATGTCCGTTACCAATTGGTTTTCCTAAAACCACAATATCCGGAACTACATTTTGCAATTCAAATCCCCAGAAATGATCTCCAATTCTCCCGAAACCAACCTGAACTTCATCGGCAATACAAACCCCTCCGGCTGCTCTGACATAATCGTAAGCAGTTTTTAAATAATTTTCCGGTAACGGAATTTGTCCTCCAACTCCCAATAAAGTTTCGCAGATAAATACAGCTGGTGCTTTGTCTTCCTTTTTTAAGTCTTCAATGATTCTTTGTACATCTGCCGCGTATTTTTCGCCTGCTTTTGCATCGCCATATTTATACGGACCACGATACAAATCAGGATTAATTGCTTTGTGAATCCAAGGCATTTGACCTGATCCGCCTTTGCTGTCAAATTTATACGGACTCATTTCCATTGCCACCGTCGATGTTCCGTGATAGGCATGATCGAGTACAATAATATCTTTTTGTTTGGTAAAATGGCGGCTCATTCTAATCGCTAAATCATTGGCTTCACTTCCTGAATTTACGAAGTAACAAACGCTTAGTTTCTCTGGTAATGTTGTAGTTAATTTTTCAGCATATTCGGTTATGGCGTCGTTTAAATATCTGGTATTGGTATTTAAAGTTGCTATTTGCTTTTGCATTTTTCGAACAACAACAGGGTGACAATGCCCAACATGCGAAGGGTTATTGACACAATCTACAAAGGTTCTTCCTTTATCGTCGTATAAATATTGCAAAGCTCCTTTGACAATTTTTAGTTTGTCTTTGTAACCAATGCTCAGATTTCGACCTATTTTCTTTTTACGAACTTCAAGCAAATCGCTATAATCATCTTCATTAATTAATCCTGTAAAACCGCACGCTTTTCTAAACGCATCCTGCGCCTTAATTGGATTAATCTCAATTAGTTTATACAACAAATCCCAAGCTGGTTTTTCGGTAATAAAATGATGTTCGTTATTACTGTCTAATGATGCGTTATAAGCAGATTGTGTTACACTGATACAAAGTCTTCCGGCAATTAAATAATATAATAAATCCAATTCCTGCTCTGTCAATGCGTACGCTTTATGATATCCTGCAACAATCGCAGCCGCAACTCCCAGCGGATCTTCTTCGTCGAGCATTGCATAAGTACAGGCTATTGCCAAATTATTGATCAATGCGGTATAAACCATATCGCCAAAATCGATCAATCCGCTAATTTTATTTTCTTGAACCAGTACATTATAATCGTTGGCATCGTTATGAATATAAGCATGTCTTAAACGGTGAATTTGAGGCAAAACTTCGGTATCAAACTGCAGCAGAAAATATCCTGCAATACGTCTTTTTTCGTGATTTAAAATATATTTCAGATTATCGCCTGCTTCACTGGCACGGCTAATATCCCAAGTATAACTGCGGTGCATTGCAGGATGCGAAAAATCCTGTAATGCATTGTCCATATTGCCTAAAAAAGATCCTAAATTATGATGTAATTCGTCTGTTTTTTCTTTTACATCTACCCAAAAAGTGCCTTCCAGAAAGTTCAGAATTCTAATGTAATAGGTTTTGGAATCTTTAACTATTTTGGTTAATTCTTCTCCTTGTTTATTGATACTAAAGTGCTGAAAACAGTCTGAAATATTACTTTTTTTAAGGTGCTGAATAATATTTATCTGCGCTTCTAGAAAAGGAAATGGATGACTCTCATTCGACACTTTTAGAATGTATTTTTCGTTTTTCTCGTTTGATAAAAGAAAATTTAATTCATCGTATCCATTTAATGCTTTTACGGTCACATTTAATCCGTAATGTTCTTTTACTAAATCCTGAATAGTTGCTTCTGAAAAAGTCATTGTTAATTTTTTTTGTCTGTTTACGTAATCCTGCAAGGTCTTTTTCTGACCTTGTAGGTTTCTTAACTATACTTACAAGGTTTCGAAAACCTTGCAGGAACTGTTTTTTTTGCCACGAATTCCACAAATGAGCACGAATTTTTTAAAATTGTATCCGCATAGTAATTAGTGAAAATTCGTGGAATTCGTGGCAAACTTTTTACTTTTATTTCCAAATAATTGCCTGCGCCGGCTGCAAAGGATTTTGTCCAACAAGTATTTTGCTTCCTGCAGGAACTGGTAAGTTTACAGGCTCATTTGTATAATTTACGCCTACATAAAAACCATCTCTCCATTCTACATAAACTCCTTTTGGCAAGTCTTCGATTGCAACTTTTGCACGTTCATAAATTGTTCGAACCACTTCTCTTTCTAAGTTTCCGTCTTTACTTTCTACGCCAATATAGGTAATTGTTCCTTTGCCTAGTTTTCTGGTAATTGCTGCTGCTTTACCTTTATAAAACTGATCTGCAAAGGTTGCCAAAACTTCTGTTCCCGGTTTCGGGTTTAAAACATCTGCCCAGGTATTCCATTTATAGGTATTTGTTCCTGCATTGATTGTTCCGTTTACGTCTTCTACAAGCATATCAAAAAATTCTACATCGGCTCCAATTAAAGGCACGATTGGCGCGCTCCAATTGGCCTCAAAGAAATGTCCGTTTTTATCCTTTTGCCCCGTACGGCAAGAAAGAATTAAATTTCCTCCGTTTTCTACATATTTCGTCCATTTGTCTACCAATTTCTGATCTACAAGCTGGTAAGCCGGAGCAACGATAAATGGATAAGCAGAAAAATCATCTTCTTCTGTAATAAAATCCATTGGCGCACCGGTTGATTTTACGGCTGACGTGTACGTATTTCTATGTCTCCAGGTGTTCCAAAATTTAGTTTGCTTTTGGTTTTCCAGATCCCAAAGATTTTCATGACTCCATAAAAATCCTGTTTTTCTTTTAGAAAGATTCTCCGGAATTACTGCTTTCGGATTGTATTCTTTACGAAGCAATTTCATGTCTTCGATCGATTGTACAAACTCTTTTCCGCCTTGAGAAAGTGTTACACCATCGGTTCCTACGATTCCGTCGTGGTACATTTCACTGCTTCCAAGCGGATGTCTGTATCTGTAGGTGCAAGTAAAAGAACAACCTCCGCCAAACGCTTGCGAGATCCACATGTGAACCGTTCCCGGAAGTAATTGCGGATTTATGCCTGCCCAGTTTACTTGTCCCGGTTGCAATTCCATAACACCAGTTACACCGCTTATTGATCTGTAGTAATCATTTGCTTCCGAAATTTTACTTGGAGATCCCATTCTAAAACTATCTCCGCCTAAAGGATTTTGCCCGCTTACAGGGTACATCGTATAGGTTACAAAATCCATTTTGTTAGCATTTCTTGGATCAGCGTCGTAAATTACATTGGTAAAGTTTGTTGTAATCCATTGTTTTGGATCAACGTATTTACGAAGAATTTCAGCTTGTCTGTTTAGATATTCACCTTGTGCTTCAGAAGTAAATCTTTTAAAATCTAAAACTGCATGCGGACTTAATTTGTCTTCAAAATACATTTCGGCATTTGGCAAAACTATCTGCTCGAAATTATTGTAGCGTGTACTCCAGAAATTCCCAACCCATTCTGTATTGAGCTTTTCAATTGTTCCGTATCTGGCTTTAAGCCAAATTTGAAATGCTTTGCGGGCAGAAGGGCTAAAATCAGCAGTTCCTAAAGGTTCATTGTCGATTTGCCAGCCCATGATATTTTTATTCTTACCATATCTTTTCCCCAGTTCAGCTACAATCTGATCTGTAAATTCTCTGTACTTTTCATTTGTTATCGACACATTTGCTCTGTTGCCATGTTCTCTGCGTCGTCCGCTGGCATCTACTAAATAAATCTCAGGATACTTATCTCCCATCCAGGCAGGAGGCGTTGGTGTCGGTGTACACAGAATTACTTTTAAGCCTTGTTTTTCGGCTATGGCCAAAGCATCGTCCAGCCATTTAAAATCATATTTCCCCTCTTCAGGTTCCATATAAGTCCAGGCAAACTCGGCAAAATGCGTAAATTCGAATCCTAATTTTTTAATGTTTTTTAAATCACGTTCCCATTGTTCTCTCGGCCATTGCTCCGGATAATAATACACCCCGATTTGCATTAAATCAGGCTTTGAGAAAAAACGCTGTGGATCTTTCTTTTCTGTCGCAGTTGTTTTTTTGCTTTGAGCAAAAACAGGCGTGATATTGCAATTGGCAATAAGCAATCCTGTTACTACTATTTTTATAAGCGATATCTTTTGGTAGAACATACTTTGTAATATTATTGTGTTAATCAAATTTAGATAATTAGTTTAACTATTTATCTTCTAAAAGCAGCATTAGATAATGAGAGGCTGACCAGCTAAAGTTAAAGGCTTCTAATCCTTTTCCGGTAACGGGCTGATAGTTTTCTCTAATAGAGGTGCCTTTGTCTAAAACTCCTTCGGCATTATAAATTAGTTTGTGTGCTAACTCGTTTGCTTCGGTGTTGTAACCGTATTTCTCTAATCCGTTTATTCCAAAATAACTTTGATCTAACCAAACCGGACCTCTCCAATAGCCACCTTCCGGTTTAAATTTAGGATGATTTGCCGCCAATGTAGGTAAAGGAACAAAAGTGTTTAAAGAATTTGTGTCCATCATATTTGTTTTGGCTGCTTTGGCTTGTTCTGGTGTCGCTGCTTCTGCCCAAATTGGCAAATATCCTTCACAGCCCATTGCTTTTATCAATGTTTTTCCGTCGATTGTGGTGTCGTAAAACCAGCTTGTTTCAGCATCCCAAAACTGAGTTTGAATTTTAGCTTTTAAGTTTACACTTTCGTCTTTCCATTTTTTAGCTTCTTCGGTTAGTTTTAAAACTGCTGCCATTTTGTTCAGATAGTTTTTCTCAGCAAATAAAAACGAATTTAAATCAACGCTTTCCTGATCTAGTGAATAGGCTTTTTCTCCATTTTTCAGGATTTTACTATCATCAAAACGAACGGCATTATCCATTCCGCTTTCCCATTTTGCTGCAATCAACGTTGCGTCTGTTGAGCCAAATTCGCATAAACCGTCCTGATCGTGATCACGTTCTTTGTACCACCAATTGTGATATAATTTCAGTTTTGGATAAAACTCTTTTATGAAATTAACGTCTTTTGTTTTTTCATAAATTTTCCAGATTGCCCAGGCTGCAAGCGGCGCTTTTGTGTTTCGATAATTATTTTCTTCAAGAAGATTATTTCTGTAAATACAATCCGGAATAAATCCGTTTGGTTCCTGATAATCGAATAAAGCACGCATTTGATCTTTTGCTAATTCCGAATCATAATTGGCGACAGCAACAGCATGTTTCCAGCTATCCCAAGCCCAAAAACCATGAAACCATTCGTAGTTGTAACTCGGAAAAAGTCCGCCGTGTTTTAATCCCTCTGCTGCAATTCTGGTATTGTTTTGTAATGTCAATAGTAGTTTTGCAATCAAATCAGAATAAACGGTGTCTTTGTAAATACTTTTCTTTCTGGTAATTAATTGTGCCAATTGCTTTTCTTTTTCTTTTTGTGTGTTGTTTAATAACGTGTTGAAGGTAGTTTTTGCAAGTACTGCATTTTCATTCTTCCATGAATATTGAGCAAAAATAAAGGTATGAGCAACTACAATTTCTTTAGTTTCATTTGGTTTTAATACCAATTTTTCTGTCTGCGCTTTATAACCTTGTTTTGTAATTTCGATTTCTGGATTGCTGTTCAAAAACTGAATATAACCTGTCGCAGTAGTTTTTGAAGAAATGATTTTTAAACCTTTTCCTTCTTTAGACAATTGTAAATCGTCTAAAAAAATATTCGAATCATACGAAGGAAAAATTGTGATTGCTTTTCCTGATTTGTTGGTAATACTTGTTTTTTGTAATGCCGAATGTGCTGATAAAAAAACTAACTGTTGTTTTATCTCTACTTTTTCATTTTTAAATTCTTGTTCTAAATGGCTGTTGTAGCTGTTTTGAGCAACTAATGACGTTTTCCAATTAATGACTTCTTGCTTATTTTCGTCTTTTAGCTGTAACGAAACAAACGATGGACTTAGCCAAACGCCGTTTTGTTCTGTCATTAAAAATGGTCCTGAAAATCCCGCCTGAACTTCTGATCCGTCTAAGAATCCGAAAGCAAACCATGCTCCTTTATCTGAAAATACTAATGGAGTTCTGTCTGTTGCATTTTTTGGGTTTCCTTTGTAATTGATACTGTTTTTGCCCGATTCTAAGTTTGGAAAACTCTTTTGGGACCAGCCGCATTGTATTATAATAAAGGATGCAAGAACGAAAAATATTTTCTTTTTGCCCATGTTATTTTGTTTTTATGATGTGTTTTTAATTGGATATAATATACTACTATTTTTCACGCAGATTTAGAAAAAAGTTCGCCACGAATTCCACAAATTATCACGAATTATTTTAAAAATAATCAACTTAATAAATTAGTGGAGATTCGTGGAATTCGTGGCGAAAAAAATATTGAATTCTTTATATCAGATTAATGCGCTTGTATTTCTGTTAATGGAATTGGGTAAAAGTTGTTTTTTGATGCATCAAAACCTGTACGTCCAACGGCATCAAGAGCAGCTTTTGTTTTTCCCCAACGACGTAAATCGTAAAAACGGTAGTTTTCAAGAGGAAATTCCAGGATTCTTTCGTGCTCGATTTGTGCTTTTACTTCTGCTGCAGTTGTTCCTGTCATTCCCGGCATATCTGCTCTTGCACGAACTTTATCAATATACGGAATCGCTTCTGTTGTACGTCCTAATTCGTTCAATACTTCGGCTTGCATCAATAATACATTTGCATATCTCATTAACGGAATATTGATTGCGGTAAACTCCTGATTCATTTTCTCCTGAGTACTTGGTATGTATCTGCGGTAAACAGGTTTATTTGTATCTCCAAATTTTTCATCATAAGTTGTTCCTAATACCAATGGGTTATTTGGATCATTGAAATAAGGGTCTTTGAAGAAAATTGTGCTGTAAAGACGTGTATCATAATTTCCTGTAGTGGCAATTTTTCCTTCTTTTTTGAATTCGTTTACTAACATTGCACTCGGAAGAATTTCGTCCCAGCCTCCAAGTTCAGATGATGCCATCCAGTAGTGAAGTGCATTACGATAGGAGGCTCCGTTTGCTGTAGTTTCAGAGAATTGCAATTCGAAGATTGATTCTTTGGTGTTTTTTGTAGTTCCGTCAAACATAGAAACATAATCTTTCACTAACTCATATCCTTGTACTTTGTTAAGCGCCGTAAGCGCTTCGTTTAAAAATGCCTGTTTTTGAGCTGTTTCTTCATAAGCTCTTGTCAAATAAGCTAATCCAAGGTAACTATTTGCTGCTCCACTTGTTGCACGACCAGTTTTGTCTGCTGCTTGTTTTGCAGGAAGCACATCAGCAACAGCTTTTAATTCACTTGTAATAAAGTCCCAAGCTGCTGCACGCGTTGATAATGGAATATTTATGTCGCTTTCTTTAGTAATATATTTGCTTCTAATATAGATTTGATCCCAGTTTAGAAGCAATTTCATGTGATAATAAGCACGTAAAAAACGAGCTTCGGCTTCAATTTGTTTGCGGTCAGCATCGTTTAATGATGCTGCCGGAACTTGTGGCAATTTATCAATTACCTGATTGGCATTACTGATTCCTCTGTAATTAATTTTCCAATAACTGGTAAACTGGCTGTTTCCGTTTGTGTAGGTAAATGTCGAAAGTTCTACCCAGTTTTGGTAGTTTAAGGCATCACTTCCTAATTCGTTCAGGTCTTCACGATAGGCTTCCACAGGCCATTTTACTTCGGCGAAAGCCCATTCGTCAACGGCGCATTCTAATTGTGAATAGGTTGCTGCCAAAGCAGATTCGGCATCAGCCTTATTTCTCCAGAAATTTTCTGATGTAAGTTGATCCGGAGATTGTTGGTCCAGATAATCACTACAACTTGTGATAGTGAAAAGACCTATAGTGGATAATATTAAAAATATCTTTTTCATGATAATGTCTTATTTAAATAGAATTAAAATATATACTGAACACCAGATACAAATGATCTTGTAAATGGATAAACAAAACGGTCTACACCTGTGTCAATTATTTTTTCACGTGAGAATTCAGGGTCAATTCCTGAATAATTGGTGATGGTAAACAAGTTCTCAACACTTACATAAAATCTAAGTTTGTCAATTTTCGCTTTCCCTAACATTTTGCTCGGAATAGTATATCCCAATTGTATTTGGCGCATTCTAATAAAATCTCCACTTTCAAGAAAACGATCAGATTCACGGCTGTTTCCGTTTGGATCCTGCAATACTGCACGCGGCATGTTGCTATGATTCTCAGGTGTCCATGAATTAAGTGTTGAAGCCAGCATATTGGTTCCTGAATTCATAGATTCGTAGAAATATCTGTTTCCGTTATATAATTTATTACCCCAACCACTTCCGATTAAAGCAGAGAAATCAAAACCTTTATAACTTGCGCCTAAACTTAAGTTTACTTCTAATTTTGGTAATCCTGTTCCTGCGTACGCTTTGTCATTTTCGTCAATAACTCCGTCGCCGTTCAAATCTTTGAAACGAATATCTCCAGGCTGAGCGTTTGGTTGTAATAAAACACCGTTTTTGCTGTGTGCATTTACTTCATCTACAGATTGAAAAATACCATCTGTTTTGTATAAATAGAATCCACTGATTGGACTTCCTACACGTGCTTGAGTTGGAAAGTGTTCGTCTCCGTATTTCAATCCTTCTCCGTAAATTGTTTGTCCTTCGTTAGCCAATTCTACTACTTTATTTTTAAGTGTCGTAAAATTTAAACCTGCATTGTATTTGAATTCATTAATCTTATCACGGTAATTTACTTCAAATTCAAATCCGCTGTTGCTAATTTTACCTACGTTAAGAATTGGATCGTCGATTCCGGCAGATGGAGCTATTTTCTTAGTAATTAACAAATTATCAGTCACATTATGGTAGTAGTTCATCGAACCGCTAATTTTACCTTTTAAAAGGGTATAATCGATACCAATATTCTTAGAATCTGTGGTTTCCCATTGTAAGTTTCTATTCTCTAATGCTACTGCAATACTTCCCGGCCAAGGATTACTTCCAATTCCTTGTACGTAACCTAAAGGCAAAGAGTTACCTGTATTAATTAACGTATTTGCAGAGTAATATCCCAGAGCAGCTTCGTTACCTAATTGTCCCCAGCTTGCACGTAATTTTAAAGTAGAAAGGATCATATCTTTTGGAAAGAAATCTTCTTGCTCGATTTTCCATCCCAATGCAACAGATGGGAATGTTCCCCAACGGCTGTCTTCTCCAAATTTAGATGAACCATCTTTTCTAACGGTTACTTGCAATAAATAACGATCATTATATGAGTAATTTAACCTGCTAAAAAATGATACACGATTGTATTGAAATTTTGAACCATCGGCAGTATATGTTCCTCCTCTTCCTGCTCCAATAGTTTCAAAACCAGGATCAAGAAATCCAGATGGACGGTCAACTGAAACTAATTGTCCGTCTTCGACAGTATAATCTGTTGTTTTTCCTTCTACACTTACCTCATTCCAGTTTGATGATTGGCTGTTAAAAGTGTTACCAAGCATTAAACCAAAGACATGTTTGCCAAAGGTTTTATCAATTGTAATAATATTGTCTAATATCTGCTCGTTCCAGGTTGTTCTCAATTCTGATTGCATTGGATAAAGATGCACTTCTTTTGGATTGGCAATATAAGGTGGAAAATGAGCCGTTTGCTGGCTGTTTTTTACACGGTAAGAATAGGCTAATTTGTATTTTATCCAAGGTGCAATGTTTGTTGTTATAGCAATATTTGCAGTTAAATCCTGTCCTACATCATTACTTTTTTTAAAGTGTTCTTCGGCAACTGGATTTGTTGCAGCCGGTAAACCGTTTTTGTCTGCCAATCCGTAACCGTATGGTTGTGTTGCGTCATAAACCGGAACCAAAGGCGCCATTGTATAAACTTCTTTTAACTGAAAGTTAGGCAATGCATTTTGCGATCCTACATAAGCCATCTTTCCGTCTACATCAAAAATAGATTTTTTGAAACTAACTCTCGCGCTAGCGGTTTGCTGACCAAATTGATTATCAATTACAATACCTTTTTGCTTTACTAAATTACCATATAAAGCAAATTTAAAATCACCTTGTCTTCCCTGAACTCCTAAACCGTAATTTTGGGTAAATCCAGAACGGAAAACTTCATCCTGCCAATCTGTATTTACATTAGATGGAGCCGTGATATAAGCCGGAAGCGGTTTTGGTGACGTTGCATATTTGTTATATTCATCATACATTCTTTTATTAACGGTACGATACCCGTCGGCGTCTAATAAATCTAATGTTTTTGATGGATTTGTAATGCTTAAAAGCGAACTGAAATCTACTTTTACGCCTTCTTTCTGACCATTTTTAGTTGTAACGATAATTACACCATTAGCAGCAACAGATCCGTAAATTGCAGCAGCAGCACCATCTTTAAGAACCTCCATAGATTCTATATTGGTTGGGTTTACAGTGTTAATAGATCCTTGAAATCCGTCAATAATATAAAGTGGTTCAGTCGCTCCAAAGGTATTTACCCCACGGATTTTTACGCTTACAGAAGCTCCTGCAACACCACCGCTTTTTTGCACGTTTACCCCTGCAACTAAACCTTGAAGTGCCTCGGCCGGACTTGTTGTAGCTCTGGTTTCAAGACTTTCTTTTTTAACGGTTGAAATAGCTCCGGTAACGTTACTCTTTTTCTGAGAACCATAACCTATAATAACTACTTCATTCAATTTATTGGTTTCTTCCTGCATAACCACATTAAATTCTGTGCGGTTATTTACGGCTTCGCTTTTTCCTATGAATCCCATATACGAAAAAATGATAACCGGATCTGTAAGACTTGAGGAATATACCAGCGTATAATTTCCGTCAATGTCAGTTGCGGCATTGTACTTAGAATCTTTGATAGAAATACTTACACCTGGCAGCGTATTATTTTTATCATCAGTAACTTTTCCTGAAATTGTTTTTTGTGCTTGTGCAAAATTGATATTTGGCAACCACAAACATAACAGTAAAGGAATAAAATTCAGCTTCCTAACTAATAGTTTTTTCATTTTGGTAATGTTTTTTGTTAATTAAAATTCTCGCTTTTTTTTAGTTTTTTTATTTGCATTCTGATAATTTATCAGGCCAGTGGTGGTAAAACACTGACCTGATAAATTAAGGTATTCTCATTCTTGGGATTTTGATTTTGTATAAGCTTTAGTTCTAATTCGGCTTATAAATCAAATTTTATTCCTTGTGCTAATGGCAAACTTGTAGTGTAGTTAATGGTATTCGTTTGTCTTCGCATGTAAACTTTCCAGGCATCAGATCCGGATTCTCTTCCTCCGCCTGTTTCTTTTTCTCCACCAAAAGCGCCTCCAATTTCAGCACCTGATGTTCCGATATTTACGTTTGCAATACCGCAGTCAGAACCTGTAACAGATAAAAACAATTCGGCCTCTCTTAAATTATTTGTCATAATCGCCGAAGACAATCCTTGTCCTACACCGTTTTGGACTGCAATAGCATCCTCTACAGTTCCTGAATATTTTAATAAGTACAATACTGGAGCAAAAGTTTCGTGTTGTACAATTTCAAATGAGTTATCAGCTTCTGCAATTGCAGGTTTTACATAACAGCCGCTTTCGTAACCTTCTCCCGAAAGCACGCCGCCTTCAACAAGGATTTTCCCTCCTTCGGCAACCACTTTTTCAAGAGCTTGATTGTACATTTCAACAGCATGTTTGTCGATTAGCGGACCAACATGATTTTTCTCGTCCAATGGATTTCCAATACGTAATTGCTTGTAGGCCGAAACTATCGCATCTTTAACTTTGTCATAAATACTTTCGTGAATAATCAAACGACGTGTCGATGTACAACGTTGTCCTGCAGTTCCTACCGCGCCAAAAACAGCTCCAATAACGGTCATTTTAATATCCGCATCCGGCGTTACAATAATCGCGTTGTTTCCTCCTAGTTCTAATAATGAATTTCCTAAACGTCCTGCAACTACCTGCGCTACGATTTTACCCATACGAGTAGAACCTGTAGCCGAAATTAACGGCACGCGTTTATCGCTTGTCAACATCTCTCCTATTTTGTAATCGCCATTGATCAAACAAGAAATTCCTTCCGGAAGATTGTTTTCTTTGATAACTTCAGCAATAATGTTTTGGCAGGCAATTCCGCAAAGAGGTGTTTTTTCGGAAGGTTTCCAAACGCAAACATCTCCGCAAATCCAAGCCAAAGCCGTATTCCAAGCCCAAACTGCAACCGGAAAATTAAATGCCGAAATGATTCCAACAACTCCTAACGGATGGTATTGCTCGTACATTCTGTGTCCGGGACGCTCCGAGTGCATCGTTAATCCGTGTAGCTGACGCGAAAGTCCTACTGCAAAATCACAGATATCGATCATTTCCTGAACTTCTCCGTAACCTTCCTGCAAGGATTTCCCCATTTCATAGGAAACCAGTTTTCCTAAAGCTTCTTTATTTTTGCGCAATTTTTCTCCAAACTGACGAACGATTTCTCCACGTTGTGGCGCTGGCATTACTCTGAATTGTTTGAAAGCAGCCGTAGCCGATTCCATTACTTTCTCATAATCAGCGGCAGTCGAAGTTTTAATTTTTCCAATTAATTCTCCATCAACCGGAGAATAACTTTCTAAGATATCTCCGTTAGAAAAATTGTTTACTCCCGTTGAAGTTCCTTCGTTAATTTCCTTTATTCCTAATTGGTCTAAAGCCTCTTTAATTCCGAATCCTAATTCTGTTTCTGTCATCCCGACTTTTTATTAATTTGTTATGCTGCTTTTATCAAAAAACAAGATTATTTTTAACTTCCTTGGTTCATTATGCTGCAAGGTTTTTTTAACCTTACAGGTTTTAAATATTAATTTTTGAATATAGTTATACCTACAAGGTTTAAAAAAACCTTGCAGGAATAGTAACTTCTGTAAAAAACTTGTTTTGGTATTTTATTATTTGGTTTCCTGCAGCTTTACATCTGTACTTTCAAATATTTTATCAGCAGATGAAGCCACAAATCCTTGGTATAATTCTCCGTTTGTCATTGGGTAACGAAGTGCAAATTCATAATAACAAGACGGGATTTCAATCGCTCCTTCTTCAAAATCTACCACATACAAATCAGCCAATGTGCTTGATTGTTCCAGTAATTGTTCCGGAGTTCCTTTGATTTTTCCTCCAGATGCGTTTAGTTTCCATCCGCTTTCTTCTAGGAAGTTGTTTAATTCTTCTAATGTTTTAAACTCTTTTAAAGCATTAGTATTTATAGTAAAGTGATTGGCTCTAAAACCGTAAACGTACATCCATGCAGCATATTCAGATTCCTCTAATAAAGTTTTGTAGATCTTTTGAGAGTTTCCTTTCCAAACAGAACCGCTTAAAACCAATTCAGGATCATTGAATACATTTTGATCACAGCTGTTCAATATATTCTGTACTGTTTCCTGCAATTCAGTTGAACATTTTTCTAATTCTAATTCAGAAATAAAAATTCTTGGAGCGCTTTTATCCGTTGCATGCTCATAATGTTTTGCATATAATTTTTTGGTTTCAAAATTATATTCGCCTTTTGCCTCATAACCAACATTTAAAAAAGGTTTTTCTAATACCTCAATATTAACACGTTTATCATTGAAAGTACGAATTGCGATATGGTCATTCTGGATTTCTTCACCTCTGTCTTCTAATAATTCATGTATTTTTCTTGCAGATGGAGTAATATCAGCATATTGCTCCCATAGTTTCGTAAGTAATTGATCTTTATCCATTTCAGTTATGTTAAAATAATGTTATTATGACACAAATTTATATATTATACTGTTAATATAACACTCAATGGATACGATTATTTACAACACGACATATTTTATGATAAATTTTGTATTTTTGACACTTTGAAAAGGAGTTTTAACAAAAGAATTGTCAAAATTGTAGAATCAATAAACAAATACGGGCTATGGCGAGCATTAAGAAGAATGAAAATACTGACTATTTAGATCGAGAAATCATACAAAAGCTGAGTGAGAATGGAAGAATACCATTTTCTGACCTCGCAAAGGAATTAAACATCTCCAATTCATTGGTGCATTTACGAGTAAAAAAATTGCAAGAAGCGGGAGTTATTACGGGTTTTTCTGTAAAGCTAAATCCTAAAGAACTTGGTTTTGAAACCATTACCTATACCGGAATCGTTACCAAAGAAGCTCGTTATTCGTATTCGATTGCCGAAAAATTAAAAGAAATTCCAGAAGTAATAGAATGTCATTGGGTTTCGGGAAAATATGCTTTATTTATAAAAATTGTATCGGTAAACAACGAAGAACTACGTAAGATTCTATACGAACAAATTCACCAAATTGAAGGTGTTGGAAGCACAGATTCGTTTTTTTCGTTTGGCGCTGCGTTTGATAAGAGTTTGCCGGTTTAAGAATTAGACTCGTAGAAGAAAGATTATAGAAGAAAAATTATAGAAGCAAGACGTAAGAAGCAAGACTTGAAAAGCAAATGTCATTAAGTTAAGCTTTTAAAAAATAAAATTTAATCTCGTAAAATTGAAGCTTAAACACAATATTGTCATTTCGACGGAGGAGAAATCACACGCGGGATTCGGCAAAGATTGGTGATTTTGATTGCAGAGTTTCTAGTGTGATTTCTCCTCCGTCGAAATGACAAAACTTTGCGACTTAGCGCCTTTGCGCGAGATTTCTTCGCCAAATAAAATTATTGCAAATCAAATCCGTTTTTATCAGCGTTTTCGCTTTAGCGAATCAGTAAAATCAGCGTCTAATTTTGACGCGGATAAAACAGATTTACTTTGTGAAAACGCTGATAAAAACGGATTTTTATAATTACTTTCTTAATTAAACTTTTAAGTAATTTTATAGATTTCCCCTTAACTTAATAACATTGCCCTACGGACTATATATTCTGAAATTAAGACGAAAATGAATATCAAAAATTAAAATTAGGCATCGTTTTTGGAGTGAATTCTATTAATAATTACTAAATTTATGTTCTAAAATCATTTTTTATGAAAAACTACATCTTACTATTTGTTGCTGTTTTAGCACTATCATTTAATTCTTGTTGTACAAAGAAGACTGCTACAGCTGCTTCTGCTCTTTACAATACAACCTGGGAATTAGAATATATTTCTGGCCCGCGTATTGCTTTTAATGGTTTATTCCCTGATAAAAAGCCATTTATCAAATTTGATGAAAGTAAAAATGAAGTTTCGGGAAATGCAGGCTGTAACGGATATAGTGCACCTTATACTTTAAAAGGAAATTCTCTTACTTTTGGAGAACAAGGTCCAACAACAATGATGTATTGCGAAGGCGGCGGTGAGCAAACATTTACACAAATGATCAGAACAATCGATTCGTACTCTATTGATAAAGACGGAAAACTAAATTTGTTGGTGAAAGACGTGCCAATGATGAGATTTAAAAAAGTAGTTAAATAAGTCAAAATCATTTCAACTTATATAAAAGGATTCTTCGATATTGAAGAATCCTTTTTTTATGTAAAAAAATCATTAAATAAGAATATACACAAAAAAAGAAGTCCTAATTACTTATCATCGTGTCGTATTTATTTTATAATTTTACATTTCCAAATAAAAAAATCAACTTCTTTTTACAAGCCCCGTAGAAACCTTTTATTCCATTTTTTTGATAAAAATCTTTCTCTTTGAAAGAAAAGCTTAAACTCTTTTTCAGAAAAAATAATCGCACATAATAAATTTATTTCATGACAGAAAAAAACCTTTTTATGGCATATTTTTCTTTCTGCAATAAAAAGATATTTAATTTTAAAAACGAATTAAAAAACAAGATAACGCAGGCAAAATATTACTCCCCAAAACAAAATGCTTGACAAGAAAACAATATTGATTGGATGTGATGATACTATGGTTCTAGCCAAAGTATTAAATATTGTGTCTGCAATATCCGATTTTACAATTTCAACCGTTTCCGTTTCAAGAGCCGCCGATTTAAACCCTACCGCAGAATCATTAAATCCCGATTTAATTTTTTTGTGTTTCAGAAACAACCAATCCATTATAAACGATCCTAATTTTAATTCCTGCAAAGACGGTATTCCAATTTTATGCTTAACAAAAAGTGATGAATGTGAATCGCTCTTCTGGTCAAAAAACTGTATTGTTTTTACGTATTCTTACAATCATTTGCATAACACCGAATACTTAATTTATAGAATCAAATCTATATTTCGTCTCAAAAAAGGGAAATCGAGAACTAACATACCAATCTCTTTTGTAGAAGCAGCATTTCAGAAAAATAACACCAATCAGCTAAGCCATTATGTAATGGAACTTGATCAAAAGATTGAAGTACTTTTAAAGGTTAAAGAACGCATTTCGTATCTCTATCCTAACGTAGACGACAGTACAAGAATAGAATTAATGTCTATCGTAAATTCTATAAAAACGGTCGCCAACGATAATAAACTCTGGGATGATTTTAAGATTTATTTTGAACAGTCGAATCCCAATTTTCTTTTAGCTCTAGCCAAAAAACATCCTTCTCTAAGCTCCAAAGATTTAAAATATTGTTGCTACATCAAAATGAATATGAGCAACAATGACATCACAAATCTCCTTGGAATCAATCAGGAAAGCGTACGAACTCACAAATACCGCCTGAAAAAGAAATTGACTCTTAAAAAAGAACAGGATATTATCTCGTACCTGAGAACTGTTTCTTAAAAAATTCCTCCCATAATGGATTAAAACCCATCTCTACAATATATTTTGTTCCTTCGGAACTGCTCAAAAAATCTAGGGCTTGCTTTGTCATTGCGAAATCTTTGTCAAAGTTTAAAACTTTGACAAAGATCAAACACAAGAAATTCAATAAAGCAATCATAATCTTGTCTACGTAATAAATAGACAAAATGTATTTTGTCGATAAAACATCTATTTTGTCTATAATTTGTATACAAAAGCATCCAATTTCTTTTGTTTATGTACACGAAAGGTCCATTACCATTTTTCTGTACAAATCTAATTCTCAACTACTTTTACAATAGACATAGCTATTTTGTTTCGCTATTATATGCAATCAATTTAAAAGAAATAAGCTTCCTCTAGAGATTTCATACAATTATAATGTTTTTATTATAGATGCAATCAGTTTCTACTTGCCATACTCCTAACGTCATTTTATAACTAAAATAAGAATAAACTTAAAAAACTACTGTATTACAACTAGTTATGTCATATTTTTTTATAAATTTATTATCTCAAATCAAAAGAAAACACTTCAATACAAGCCTACAAAGATATCCCTATATCAAATCTTTCAATAAAATCTCTGCATTTTGATTGAAAAACAATCAAGCTTATTCAACAATAATCAATTAAAATTAACGTGGCATTAAAAATCGATTTTATGACACGAAAAAACGGCTCTGTGTCATATTATCCAAATTTTATGCATTGGATATTTAATTTTAAAAATTGAAAGGAATAAATGATAGTGCCAGGATGTTGTAAAAATGATTGCCTTTTATTATGCTATTGAATGGTATAAAGCGCTTCAAAAAACAGGTATAAACACCTGCTTATGAGATCCTTATATAGAGTAATTTAGCATTGTATTAAAAAACTGTTATGACCTAAAAGCAGGTTTAATATAAAAGTAACTATAAATATTAACTACTAAAACCAACAAATTATGGAAGGAACAATAGGAGAAATCCGCCTCTTTGCAGGGTCATTTGCACCACGCAATTGGTCTTACTGCAATGGAAACCTAATTGCAATTCAAAGTAACACCGCCCTGTTCTCGATTTTAGGGACTTACTATGGCGGAAATGGTACCACAAGCTTTGGTCTGCCTGATCTTAGAGGGCGTGTAGCTTTAGGTAATGGACAAGGTCCTGGTTTATCTGACTACAGCCTGGGAGATATGGCTGGTGCGAGTAGCATTTCATTAACAGTTGCAGAGATTCCTCCGCATACTCACATTTCTACTGCAAATATTGCAGTTCCTGCATATTCAGATGAGGGAGATGCAAATACTCCAACCGGAAATGTTTTGGCTGCTAAAGCAAGTATGTTTAGTACAGGAGGTGTTGACACCAATCTAAAACCAATTCCTTACCCAGTAACTGTTAGTTTAGCTGGTAACGGTCAACCATTAGGACTAAATCAACCTTCAATAGGTATGAACTACATCATTTGTATGTATGGCAATTTTCCCTCTCGTTCATAACTTTTTCTGTTTACATTTTTAACTCTTAAAAAACATTATTATGGAAGGAACTATGGCAGAAGTTCGCTTATTTGCGGGTAATTTCGCACCACGTGGCTGGCATTTTTGTGACGGCTCTCAAATTAGTATAGCAGAATATGATGCACTTTACGCTCTAATTGGTACAACATACGGCGGAGATGGAGTACAAACATTTAATCTTCCTGATCTTCGAGGCAGAATTCCAGTAGGAACAGCACAAGGAGGAGGTTTTTCAATGCTTCTGGGCCAGATTGGCGGTTCAGAATCAGTAACAATGTCAACAGCACAAATGCCGGGTCATAACCATCTGGGAACAGCTGCTATTGCCCCTCCGGTATTTTCAGGAGCAGGAACTACAGGAACACCAACTGGTACCATACTGGCAGGTTTAACAGGAGCATACTCGACCGCAGCAGGAGATACTTCCTTAAAAGCTGAAACCTCAACTGTAACCCTTGCACTAACTGGTCAGGGAGCCCCTTTTAGCATTATGCAACCCTACCTTTCAACAAATTATATTATTTGTATGGAAGGTGTTTTTCCAAGTAGAAATTAATTTAAAAAATATATAACCATGGAAGGAGTAGTATCAGAAATTCGCTTATTTGCTGCCGATTTTGCCCCTAAAAATTGGGCTTATTGTGCAGGGCAAATATTAGCAATAAGTACTAATAATGCATTGTTTAGCCTTTTGGGGACAACCTATGGCGGTAATGGTGTTCAAACATTTGCGTTACCGGATTTTCGCGGACGCGCACCTATGGGTACAGGACAATCTCCTAGTGTACCTTCATATGCATTAGGACAAGTACAAGGATCAAATACAGTAACTGCACTTATTACAAACTTACCAAGTCACAATCACTTGGGCACTGGTTCGTACGCAATGGGAGCTCTATCAGACGGAGGAGATGTAGGCACTCCAACAGGCAATAATCTGGCGTCCTTAACAGGACTTTATTCTAGTTCGCCATCTGATACTGCTCTACGTACTGTTACACCAACAATAGCAATAGGCGTGACAGGAAATAACTCACCTATACCGGTTCAACAGCCTTACTTAGGTATGAACTACATTATATGTTTGTACGGGATATTTCCTTCGAGAAATTAAACTTATTTGCCAATATAAAGGGGCTTGGCACGGATCTTCGCGCTGAGCACCCTTAACCTAACAAAAAAAATATGAATATAGCTTTACTTTTGCCCCGCTCTGTTCTTTATCCTTCAATATCGTTTGATATTATGGATGGATTAAAAACCTGCTTTAAAAAATTGGGCCTTGACGGAGCACATCAAATAGTATCTGCAAATATAGGCCTTGCCGCAAAAAGCGAAGAGATTTATACTACTTGTGAAGCACTATTACTAAATGATACTGATGTAATAGTAGGATATATGAATCCTATTTCGGCTGAGTTTATTCACCCTCTTTTTGAAAGCTCTGGCAAAATATTGATCGTGCTGGATAGTGGCTATCATTTTCATTCTTTTGAAGGGAAACTATCAAATGCATATTTTCTTTCTCTACAAGGAAGTTTATGCTCACGTGCTATTGTGCGTAAAGCATTTGAGGATGGTCAAAATAATTTTGCTTTTACCTGTTCGTTTTACGATGCCGGTTATCGCTCTCCTTATGCCTATGCTATTGCCGCCGAAGAAAAAGGAGGTGCAATTAGCTATAACCACATTACACCATTAAAAAAAGCTGACTTTAGCTTAGAACCATTAGCCGAATATCTCGAAAACAATAAAGATGTTGCTATACTTGCTTCATTTTGTGGAGACATGACGGAAGATTTTTTTAGAGAAGCTAAAAAATTCGATAGCATTTTGGCTTCAAAAACATACGGAAGCGGTTTTACTGCCGAAGAATTATGGCTCAGTAAAATACCTTATCCGGGATATGACTGGAGTTGTTCAGTTCCGTGGTCATCAAAAATAGAATCAAAAGAAAATATTGAATTTGTAAATGCTATGGAAAGCATTAAAGCAAATAAAGCAAATGTTTTTTCATTATTAGGATGGGAAGCTGCTTTGTTTATTTCGATAATGAACAAAAATTCAATAGATGGGCTTATAATCAATTCGCCACGAGGATCTGTATTTATAAATCCAAATACCGGTTTCTCAGAAGCACCTGTTTATTATGCCACTGTTACCAAAAATGAAGAAACTGGCAATTGCCATCTTGATACTATAACAGAAGTAGTAAATCTTGACCAGGAAAGAGAAAGTTTACAGCAAAACATAAATGCTATAAAAGATACTTTAACCAACTCCTGGCTTAATGCTTATGCCTGTTTAGATTCATGAGTGCAAAACGCGACATAGTTGTTTTATGCAATCACCGTATGGCTTTTGCGGCTATACAAACGGTTTTTGCTATTGGCAGATTGCATAGCATTGCAATACCAATACATAATGAAGATATTAAAGAATTTTGCTTTGCATTTACCTCTCAAACAGGAGTTAATTTAGTACTTCTTGAAAAAGAAAAACTAAATATCCAGTTAGAAGAATTAACCAAAGACACTACTATAAAATATGCTTTTACGATGACATTTCCATGGAAAATACCTGCCGAAAGTATAAAACAGCATCCAAGCCTGTTTTACAATTTTCATTATGGGCTTTTACCAGAAATGAGAGGATCTGATCCTGTATTCGAAACTATTAGACAGCAAAAAAATGAAATCGGAATAAGTGTTCATGTTATTGAAGAAGAAATTGATCGCGGTGCAATTCTATTAAAAAAGAAATTACCAATAGACGTTACAATGACACATGGACTATTATGTACCAATTTATCTTATTTAGGTTCTCACATTATTCCTGAAGTATTGACTTTGCTTGAAACAAATATAGAAGGAGTTCTACAAGAAGAAACACTATCACATTATTATAAAAGACCCAATGCCTCAGATGTATGTATCAATTGGCAAAACCAAGATGCAAAATCTATAGAAGCATTAATAAGAGCCTGCAATCCCTGGAATAAAGGCGCTTATACACAATGGAACGGATGGAATATACGTATTCTGGAAGCTTCTCTAACAAGCTTTAAATCTGAAAAACCTCAAAACCCTGGAACTATTTTGAATATAAACGAAGAAAAAGGACTTATTATTCAGTGTTGTAATGAGACACAACTTCGTATAAATATTGTTTATACGGATGAAGCATTTATGAGTGGGCACAAATTGCTCATTTTTGGTATAAAAAATGGCGAGCAATTTGCCTCTTTATAATTAATCAATCTATTATGAAACATTTTTACTCTCAAATTAAAAACTTTCTAAATATCGCCTTATTCTTAGGGATATTTTTGCAAAGTTACCTGGCCAGCTCTCAAACTACTTTGGCAGTTGGAGATATTATCTTTACGGGATATGATGCGTCAACTACTCCCTCGGCTTCGCTTAGTGACAGTTATTCATTTGTACTGCTTACTAATATTTCTGCCGGTACAATAATTAGTTTTACTGACCGAGGATATACAGGCAGTGGCTGGGTAAACGCCGGTACTACAGAATCAACCGTTACATGGACTTCTGCTACCGCTATACCTATGGGTACAGAAATCTTAATTAGCGGGCTCAATGCCTCTACTTATAATCCAAGTACTACTGCCTTAACAGCGAATGGTATAGTGGCAGTTACGGAAGGAACTCCTTTAAACGGATTATCCTTATCTACCGTTGGGGATCAGATCATTGCTTTTCAAGGTGGTGGCGGTTCAATTACTGGTGGTGGCGCAAGCATAAAAGGTGGTCTCAGTTATTCAAAATGCGATGCATCTACCTCAGCTGCAACCTGGGATGTTCCTAGTGCAAGCTGTACAATTGGGCCAAGTACTTCTGTTTTACCAGTGGGTCTTACCAATGGTACAAGTGCATTTTACACGGGTACAATAAGTGGCAATGTACCACAATCTGCAAAATTTAATGGTACGGGAGTACCTTTTGCAAACGCTGCCGCAATTAGAACTGCTGTAATGAATCAGGCAAACTGGACGCTTTCTCTAACAACTCAAACTATGCCATCCGGTACTCCTTTTTTAGGAATACCGCCGGCAATTACTGTTAATCCGCCTAACAGAACGCTTTGTGAAGGTGGTACCACTACTTTCCCAATTACGGCAACTAATGCTACTGGTTACCAATGGCAAGTAAATACTGGCAGTGGATTTACAAATTTATCAAATGGCGCGCCTTATTCTGGCGTAACTACAGCAACCTTAACTATAACAAATGTAACTGCCTCAATGAGTGGCTATTTGTATCGTTGTACCGCTAGCGGTGTAGGAACTGCAAATTCTAATTCTGCTACATTAACAGTTCCTAATATAGTTGTCAGTACAACTGCTTTAACCAATGTAACTTGTAATGGTGGTAATAACGGATCTGCAACAGTTTCAGTTTCAGGAGGTTTTATTCCATATGATTATTCATGGTCCCCTTCGGGAATTACCTCGGCAACTGCCAGCGGGCTTACTGCAGGAAATTATACGGTGACTGTTACGGATAATATTGGATGTACTAAAACTTATCCTGTTAGTATAAGTGAACCTACTCTTGCAGCCTCGTCGCCATCTATAACCACTCAGCCTGCAACATATATAGCCTGTGTGGGATCAACTGCAACATTTAATGTTGTTGCAACAAATACCTCAACTTACCAATGGCAGGTCGACGCCGGTTTAGGTTTTGTTAATATCACTAATGGAGGAACAAGTCCTAGTTATTCTGGAGTAACTACAGCAAATCTTAGCATTGGATCTGTTACATCAGGAATGCAAGGTTACCTATATAGAGCTGTCCTTACAAGTTCATGTTCAAATACTATAGCCTCGAATGGTCTAGCTCAATTGAATGTTAATTCATTACCGGTTGCTACAGCAACTCCGTCATCACAAACAATCTGTAGTGGAAACGCTACTAATATTGCACTAACTTCGGCCCCTACAGGAGCAACTTTTGCATGGACGATAGCCACTACAAGTGGTACTGTTAATGGAGCATCTGCCGGTTCAGGAACTGCTATTGCACAAACTTTAACGGGTAACGGTACAATTAACTATACGGTAACTCCAACTTTAAACAATTGTCCTGGTACACCAATTATAGTAACTGTTACTGTTAATCCGCTACCAACGGCAACAGCAACTCCAGCAGCTCCAATTATTTGCAGTGGATCTTCGACAAACATTGCGTTGACCTCTACTCCTACTGGTGCCACTTTTGCCTGGACTGTTACCATGAGTGGTAGCGTTAGTGGAGCGTCCGCGGGTTCCGGGACTACGATTGCTCAAAGTCTAACAGGTGTTGGTACAGCCAATTATACGGTAACGCCAACTATAAATGGTTGTCCGGGGCTTCCTATTGTAGTAACTGTAACAGTAAATCCATTACCGGTTGCAATAGCAACTCCGGCTTCAAATACAATTTGTAGTGGTACGTCTGCTAATGTAGCTTTAAGCTCAACACCAACAGGAGCTACTTTTTCATGGACAGCTGCTCTTACCAGTGGTACTGTTACAGGTTTTTCTAATAGCACAGGATCAAGTTTAAATCAGGTTCTTTCAGGTAATGGTATCGTTACCTATACTGTAACTCCAACTTTGAATACTTGTCCTGGAATTCCTATTACAATACCAATAACTGTTTTAGGTCTAACTTCAATAACTTCACATCCATCTGCAAGTGCTATATGTGAAGGAACAAATACGACTTTCTCTGTTATTGCATCAAATGCTACATCATATCAGTGGCAAGAAAATTCCGGTGCTGGTTATTCAAACATAAGTAATAGCTCTTTATACTCCGGTGCTACTACTACAACACTTACTATAACGGGAGCTACTGCATCAATGAGTGGTTATTCGTATAGAGCTGTTGCTACAGGAACTTGTGCTCCGGCAGCAAATTCAAATGGTGCAACTCTTACAATACACAAGATCATTGCTAATCCAACACAAGTAGATGTAAGTTGTAATGGCGATACTACTGGTTCTGCAACAGTTACTCCTTCCGGAGGAACAGGATCATACACTTATCTTTGGTCTAATGGTGCAACTGGTGCAACTATATCTAATTTGGCGCAAGGAAATTATAATGTGACTATAAATGACGCTAATCTTTGTCCAACAATACAAAACTTTACTATTACGGAGCCATCTGTATTAGTAGCTACTAAAGGAGCATTTAGCGATCCAAGCTGTAATAGCGGAGGGAATGGATTTGCAACTGTATTAGCTTCAGGAGGATCTGGCGGCTATACCTATTCATGGTCTCCAACCGGAGGTAACTCAGCAACAGCTTCAGGTTTGTCTGCAGGTACCTATACAGTTACCGTTACAGATAGCAATAACTGTACAGCAACGCAAACTTTTATTCTTTCAAATCCACTCGCTATTAATATAGCTGGTACACAAACCGATATATTATGTCATGGAGACGCATCAGGTGAAGCCAGCGTAACAGTAACTGGTGGAACACCAGGCTATACCTACTTATGGTCACCAGGCGGTGCTACAACAGATAACATTACAGGATTAATAGCAGGAGTTTATACTGTAACAGTTACAGATGCTAACAGCTGTTCAGATACAAAAACATTCATAATTACAGAACCATTAAATTCATTAGTTGCATCTCCAATTGCACAAACAAATGTAAATTGTTTTGGAGATACTACAGGATCTGCAACAGTAAGTGTAACTGGAGGAACTGGTAGCTATTCTTACTCATGGTCTCCATCTGGAGGTACAGGAGCAACAGCTTCGGGTTTACCTGCAGGAAGTTATACCGTAACTATTTTCGATGCTAATAGCTGTATGACGTCTCAGGGATTTAATATCTCCGGACCGGGAGCAGCACTTTCTGCCTCTACAAGTTCAACACCTGTTAGCTGTTTTAGTGGATCAAATGGTACTGCAACTGTAACAGTATCGGGAGGAACTCCAAATTATACGTATTCATGGGCACCTTCGGGAGGAACGGGAGTTACGGCCTCAGGACTTTCAACTGGAGATTATACTTGTACAATTACAGATTCAAATGGATGTACATTAACAAAAACTATAAATGTAGGTACTCCTACTGAAATATCTGCTACTGAGGTGCATACTGATGTTTCATGTAATGGAGGTACTAACGGATCTGCAACTGTAACTGCTTCTGGCGGAGTTGGAGGATATACTTATTCATGGTCTCCCACTGGCGGAACTGCTGCAACAGCATCAGGACTTAGTGCAGGGACTTATACTGTGACTATTCAAGATGCAAATACATGCTCACATACAATACCTGTTACTATAGGCGAACCAGCTGTTTTAACGGCTACAGCTTCCGGAACTGATGTATTATGTAATGCCGGAGCAACTGGAAGTGCAACAGCATCTGCATCTGGTGGATCTGGTACCTATACTTACGCATGGTCACCTTCTGGCGGAACTGCTGCAACTGCAACAGGACTTACTGTAGGATCTTATACTTGTTTAATTACTGATGGTAACGGATGTACTACTACAACTGCTCCTGTCACTATCAATCAACCATCAGCTTTAAGCGCCATAACAAGCCAAATAAGTGCTACCTGTACAACTGGAGGACAAGCAACTGTAACCCCAAGCGGTGGTGCAGGCTCTTATACTTATTTTTGGTCACCATCTGGTCAAACGACAGCAACAGCAACAGGATTAGCAGCAGGAAATCACTCTTGTTTAATCACAGACGTAAATGGATGTGCTCTTACCGAAAACTTCACTATCACAACCACAAATACCTTAGTTGCTGCTACAAGTCAAACTGATGTTTTATGTAATGGTACAAACACAGGTTCAGCCAGTGTAGTTGCATCAGGAGCTCCGGGACCTTTTACTTATGTATGGGCACCGTCTGGTGGAAATAGTGATACAGCGAGTAATCTTACTGCTGGTAATTATAGTGTAACAATAACTTCTCCTAGTGGCTGTTCTATTGTAAAAAACTTTACAATTATAGAACCGACACCTTTAGCAACTACTCCATCACAAATTGATTTATTATGCAATGGTGCAACTACAGGAGAAGCTTCTGTAGTTGTAACAGGCGGAACTGGGGCATACTCTTATGCATGGTCACCTGGCGGACAAACAGGTGCAACAGCAACAGGACTTACAGCAGGAACTTATACGGTAACTGTAACAGATGCTAACTTATGTCAGGCTACACAAGCATTTACAATTACAGAACCTAATGCTCTTACTGCAACAATTACACCAACACAAGTAAGTTGTAACGGAGGAACAAACGGATCTGCTACTGTAACTGCAACCGGAGGAACTGGTGCATATACTTATTCATGGTCTCCAACTGGAGGAACTGCTGCAACTGCATCAGGACTTACTGCAGGAACTTATACAGTAACTGTAACAGATGCCAATAGCTGTACTATAACACAAAGTACTACTATTACCGAGCCATCTGTATTACTAGCTTCTATAACAGCTCACAGTGATATTTCGTGCAACGGGTCTAACGATGGATCTGCAACTGTAACACCAACTGGCGGAGCAGGTTCTTATACCTATGCCTGGTTACCTACTGGTGGTTCGGCTGCAACTGCAACAGGACTTAGTCCCGGAAATTATACTGTTACTGTTACTGATGCCAATAGTTGTACTACAACCGACAATGTGACTATAATTGAGCCAGCTCTTTTAACTTCTTCTATAACTTCTCAAACAGATATTCTTTGTAATGGAGGAACTACAGGATCTGCAACTGTAACTGCAACCGGAGGAAATGGTGCATACTCTTATGTATGGTCGCCT
>Ga0163161_10000173_pt1 | contig 59103 bp, 52 predicted proteins | sample S45metaG_FD_129847 | JGI IMG/M metagenome (GOLD analysis project Ga0163161, IMG submission 129847) | Switchgrass rhizosphere microbial communities from Kellogg Biological Station, Michigan, USA - S4-5 metaG | ecosystem: Host-associated > Plants > Roots > Rhizosphere > Soil | place: USA... | reverse complement strand
TGCTGCTCTCGGCCGGCGGCACGGTGGTGCTGGAGCGCCTGGTCGACCGCCCGAGCCCGGCGACGCGCGCCGTGGTCGGCCTGGCCGGCGCCTCGGTCGCGGTCGAGATGTTTGCCTGGAGCGATCGCCACCACGGCGACCCGCTGGCCGAGGCTTTCCACACGCCGGGGCGGGAGATCCAGCGCCTGATCGCGACCAAGGAGCCGACCCCCGAGCAGCTCGAGGTCGGCGTCGCGGCATTGGCCGAGATCCTCCGCGCCGAGAACGCCGCGTAGACTGCCGCCTCGTGTTTGGAAGGATCGACCACATCGGCGTCGCCGTCGAGGACCTCGACGCCGCGATCGCGCTCTACGAGAAGAGCTTCGAGATGGTGCTCGCGCACCGCGAGACGGTCGAGGAGCAGGGCGTCGAGGCGGTTCTGCTCGATGTCGGCGAGGGTCACGTCGAGCTGCTGGCGCCGCTCGGTCCCGATACCCCGGTCGGCAAGTTCGTCGCCCGCAAGGGAGCGGGCCTGCACCACGTCGCCTATGCCGTCAACGAGATCGAGGCGACGCTGGAGGGCCTGGCAGCCGCCGGGATCGAGCTGATCGACAGCGAGCCGCGGGTGGGAATCCGCAACAGTCGTGTGGCCTTCCTGCACCCGCGCTCCACCGGCGGCGTGCTGACCGAGATCGTCGAACCGGCAGAAGGAGGGCACTGATGGCAGAGACACCGCAAAAGGTGGAGATCGGCTTTGAGGGCGGCCAGGTGATCTCGGCCCGCCTTAGTGAGGACGAGCTGAAGGACCTGCGCAAGCAGGTCGAGAAGGGCGGTTGGCACGACATCCGGACCGAGGATGGAACGATCGCGATCTACGCCGGCAAGGTCTGCTTCCTGCGGATCGACTCGGGCGAGCACAGAGTCGGGTTCTCCCTCAACCAGCCGGGCTGATGCGAGCCCGCAGGCTCCTCGGCGCTGCCGCCCTGGCGACGCTGGGAGCGGCGTTCTGGTGGCGTAAGAACCCTTCCGCGTGCCCCTACGGCCAGCGCTTCTGGGTCGAGGCGCCGCACCCGATCATCACTCGAGAGCGCCTGCGTTCCGTCCTTCGCCCCGAGCCGGGAGAGCGCATTCTCGAGATCGGCCCGGGTACCGGCTACTACACCCTCGACATGGCCGAGTGGGTAGGGCCCGAGGGCAAGATCGAGATCTTCGACCTCCAGCAGAAGTTCCTCGACCACACCGTCGGCCGAGCGGCCGAGCGGGGCTTGACCAACGTGGCCCCGACCCAGGGCGACGCGACAGCGCTCCCCTACGAGGACGACTCGATGGACGCCGTGGTTCTAACTGCAGTCCTGGGTGAGATCCCCGATCCTGTGGCCGCGCTCCGTGAGATCAACCGCGTCCTAAAGTCCGCCGGTCGCCTCCTGGTAGGCGAGCTGTTCGGCGATCCTCACTTCACCACCCAGGCAGCTCTCAAGCACCACGCGTACGAAGCGGGCCTCGCCTGGCAGGAGCGCTCGGGCAACTGGCTTGGTTACTTCGCCCGGCTGACGGCAGCTGAGGGAGCTTGAGGGCAGCGCTGCGGCTTGCTTCGCCACGCCGCTAAAGCCAACGCTACGGCGGACAGCCTTGCCAGAGCCCCAGAGCACGTTCACGGGCCCAGGTCTCCGAGTCAGCGAGCCTTTGCGAGTACAGGTCATTGCCGTTGCGGTCGTTCGGAGGATCAATGATCTCTATCGCCTGTCCGTTCTGCACCATCACCTGGTTGACAAGCCTGCCGTCCGGTAGAAAGACATAGAGAAGATGGCGTTTGTATTCATCTTCAAGTAGCCGATCCTGCTGGTACATCACCTTGGAATCGGTAGGCAGAAGCTTGCGGAGGAAATTGCGTGCGGTGAGTCCACCCGCCTCATCGAGGTCTGGTGCGTTGATGCCGATCAGGCGAACCGGGACGATGTCTGGCGAGTGGGCAGTGACAAGCGTGAGCGTGTCACCGTCGAAAACCGACCGTACCCTGGCTGCCCTTACCTGCGTTGGATGTAGTGGGGGCGGAGCCGGCGGATTTGCGTTCGAGTCTGGGTTGACCAGGCTTTGGTAGCGATAGCCTGGCGGCCAGCGAGCCGTGCCGGCATGAAGTGCTCGGTTGAGACCGACCGATGTCAAGGTGGCCGGCCGCAGGTCGTACCAGAAGACTGCATCGTGCAGGTCAGCATCCGTCAGCGCCGCGTCTGTGAGTTGCGCATCGGGGAGGAATGCCTGATCGAGGGTTGCGTTGGCGAGGCAGGCGCCTTCCAGGTTGGCTCCACTGAGTTGCGCCGACGATAGATCGGCGCCGGCAAGCATCGCGCCACTGAGGTTAACCAGGTTCGCTTCAACGCCATCTAGATCCGCTCCGCCCAGACGGGCGCCGGAGAGGTCCGCACCTTCGAGCTTGGCACCCGTGAGGGTTGCACGGGTCAGATCGGCTTCGGCGAGGTTTGTTTCCTGTAGGTCGGCTCCGGAGAGGGTCGCTCCCGCAAGATCCGCGCGGCTGAGGTCCTTTCCGGCCAGGTCGAATTCGCTCAGATTCTCGTCGCGGAGGTCTATGCCCGGCAGCTGCTGCTGCTGGCCAAGGGAAAGCTGCAGGCTGTGGCGCTGTTCGTCCTCTCGCTGGAAATTGCCAATCAACCAAACGGCGAAGGCAATCAATCCGCCCACGAGGAGGCTGCGCCCAAGGTCACTCCATTCCCGGCTGTCCGAGCCTTTGGCAGTTGTGGAGTCCGCCCACCACAGCGCCAAGCCAATCAACGCGATTCCTCCCAGGATCGCCCCTGACACCCTACGGAGCGTTCCCAATTCTCCTATGGCAACTATTGCGACAGCGATGACCGACAGGACGACCGCAATGCCGACGAGCTTCAAGCGCCCCCGTCGATCACCGGTTGGCATTGACATGAATACTCACTATAAGAGCCAGTGTTTACGCACCCGCTAGCTGGCTCGGTCGTTTTAGTCGGCCGATGTCGGTTGGACTTCCGCGAGCGACTCCCACAGTCGTTTCTCGGCTTCGTCGACATGGTGGGCTGTCCTGTCGATCTCGCGCCAGAGGGCGGGATCGGGCTCGTCTTGCTCACTGGCGGCATGGAAGGCTGTGGCCAGATCGGTCCAGCGGGTTGCTGCCTCGGCCGCCAGCGGGGCCTCGGGCCGCTCTGCCTCCTCCAGGAAGCGCGAGTACATAAGGCGGAAGGCGCCGCCGCCGGTGCCGCGGCGCTCGATCACCTGGTAGCCGAAGCGAGCGCACCATTTCCAGTCTTCGGTTGCTTCGGGCCAGCTGCCTGCCTCCTCGGCCAGGCGCTCAACGGCGCCGAGGCCAGAGAACTCGCGGAACTCGGGCTCGACCATCGCCTTGGCGGCTCGCTCTATCGCTGCTGGGATCGCGTTTCGCAGCTGCTCTTGGCTGACCGGGCCGGAGGCGGTGAACATGTGGCCGGCAAGGGGGTAGGCGGGGTGTTGGCTGTGGCGGGCCCTGTCGAGGTCCTCCAGTCGGGTCGTCGTCTGCAACTCCTCGAAGCCGGTGTCGGAGAGGTGGACGTACTGCTCGTCGTAGCCGGCCAGGACCACGGCGTGGCCAGGGAAGTGGGCCGAGTTGCCGTAGTGGTCGAGGTAGTAGAGGTCGGTGAGCAGGAGGGTCGGGTTGCCGGCGTCGACCTCGGTCCGGGCCGCCTCCCAGGCTCCGTCGTCGCCCTGCCCGAAGGTGCGCAGCTCCAGCGCCGCGCCGGTCAGCTCGCTGAAGTTCTCCTCGAGTCGCGCCGTGCGACCGTTGAACCAGCGGCTCGGCGAGGCGTCCTCCAGGGCCACGTAGTAGAAGCAGGCGCCGGCGCCGAGGCCGAAGGCCATCTCCTCGCTGATCTGGGCGCCGTGGAAGCCGAGCAGGTTGCGCAGGGCGGTGGAGCCGCAGTGGTGGCCTGGGATGTGGGTGTAACCCTGGACGGTGGGCATTTGCGGGAGGGATATTGACTGACGCTTCTGGCGGGCGGGTCCTGTCGGGGGTGTTGGGGGCGCTGCGGGCGGGCCACGGTCCGTCCTCGACCCCCCAACACCCCCGCCACCCGCCCGAGGTGCCTATTCTGCTCCCCGCCCATGCACGAAGCTGATCTCAAGCTGCTCCGACTTATGCGCACCCGCGGTCACAGCCCTGGAGTTGAGAGAGCTGCGAAAGCGCTGGGCAAGGCCGGGAACAATGGGGCGATCTGGGTGGTGCTTTGTCTTCTTGTCCTTGCCGCTACCGATTCGAATGGGGAAGCTTGGTTTGTCTGCGCGCTGCTGGGGCCGATTGCGATTGCGCTCAACTATGTGGTCAAGTTGATCGTGAAGCGGCCGCGGCCGGTGCTTGAGGGGTTGCCGCCGCTCGGTGGGGCGCCGAGCTCGTTGAGCTTCCCTTCCGCTCACGCGACCTCTGCTTTCGCCGTTGCCACTGCGATGACCCGGGTCGATCCGCTTGGGGCGCTTGCCTTCGTGCTGGCGTTCGCCCTGGCGCTCGGCCGTCCCTATCTCGGCATGCACTATCCGTCCGATGTCCTGGCGGGCGCCTTGCTTGGTGTCGCCCTGGGCCTGATCGTGCCGCTCTCGCTGTGAAGGTCGGGATCGTCGGGCTGCCCAACGCGGGTAAGTCGACCCTTTTCAACGCGTTGACCAGCGGTGGCGCCCAGACCGGCGACTACCCGTTCACGACGATCGAGCCCAACGTGGCGATCGCCCAGGTTCCCGACGAGCGGCTGGAGCGGATCGCCGAGACGGTTCGCAGCTCAAAGCTGGAACCGGCGACGATTGCCTTCCATGACATCGCTGGCCTGGTCAAGGGCGCCTCGGAAGGAGAGGGCCTCGGCAACCAGTTCCTCGCCTCGATCCGCGAGACCGACGCGATCTGCCATGTCGTTCGCTGTCACGCCGACTCCGGGGTGCCGCACCCCGACGGCCGCGTCGACCCGCTTGCCGACATCGAGACGATCGAGACCGAGCTGGTCATCTCCGACTACGAACAGGCCGAGCGCCGCCTGCACCGGGTCGGCAAGGGCGCGAAGTCCGGTGACGCCGAGGCGATCGCCGAGCGCGATTGGCTGGAGAAGGTCGTCGCGGCGCTGGGCGAGGGCAAGCCCGCCCGCTCGGTCCCGGTCCCCGACGCCGCCACCCACGGACCGCGCAACCTGCAGGCGCTCACCTCGAAGCCGATCCTCTATGTCGCCAACGTCGACGAGGGTGATGCCGAGGCGCCGGATGCAGTTGCAGCCCATGCCAAATCGATCGGCGCCGGCGTGGTCGCGGTCAGTGCCCGGATCGAGGGCGAGCTGGCTGAGCTCGACCCAGCCGAAGCCGAGGAGATGCGCGAGTCCTACGGGGTCGAGGGCTCCGGCCTTGCCCGTCTCGTCCGCGCTGCCTATGACCTGCTCGAGCTGATCACCTTCTTCACCGCTGGCGAGGACAAGGAGGCGGTTGCCCGTCCGCTTGCCCGTGGTTCGACCGCCTGGGAGGCTGCGGGCACGATCCACACTGAGATTCAAGATGCCTTCGTCAAGGCCGAGGCGATCGGCTGGCAGGAGCTGGTCGAGTGCGGCGGCTACGCACCCGCCCGCGACAAAGGTCTGCTCCGCATCGAGGGTCGCGACTACGTCGTCCGCGATGGCGATGTGATCACGATCAAGGTTTAGGCCCAACCCGGTTCGTCCCCCCGCTCTAGGCTTTCCCCATGGACCAGGGAGCGCGTTTTCCGAAGGTGGCCGCGAAGGCCGGCCACTATGAGAGCTTCTACATCAAGGCCTGCCGACCCGGGGGCGGCCAGGGGATCTGGATCCGCCACACGGTCCACAAGCGTCCCGGTGCCGAACCCAACGCCTCGATCTGGTTCGTCCTCTTCGACCGCGAGGCCGAGGGGCCGCGGGCGACCAAGGCGACGGTGCCGGCAGCAGAGCTGTCCGCGCCGATCGGGTCGTGGATTCGCGTCGACCGGGCCGAGATCGGCCCCGGCAAGGCGAGCGGCTCAATCGAGACCGAGGCGCTGAAAGCGGCCTGGGACATGACCTTTGCCGGCGACGCCGAGCCCTGCAAGTACCTGCCGGCAGACTGGCTCTACGGGGCCCCGGTTCCGCGCACCAAGTTTGTCGCCCCCTTCCCGAGCGCCCGCTTCGACGGGCGGGTGGAGATCGACGGGCAGGAGATCGCGCTCGAAGGCTGGCCGGGCATGATCGGTCACAACTGGGGCAGCGAGCACGCAGAGCGCTGGGTCTGGTTGGAGGGGACGGGTTTCCCGGACTCGCCCCACACCTACTTCGACGCCGGTGCCGCCAGGATCAAGATCGGCAGCCGCACGACCCCCTGGCTGCCCTCAGGAATGTTGGTCCTCGACGGGGAGGCACACCGGCTAGGAGGCTTCGGCAAGATCCGCTCGGCCTCAGTCGAGGAGTCCCCGACCGCCTGCGAGTTCATCCTCCCCGGAAAGGACATCGTCGTCCGCGGCCGAGTCTCCGCTCCTCAGAAGGACTTCGTCGGCTGGGTCTATGCCGACCCCAAGGGCCCCGAGCACCACACCGTCAACTGTTCGGTCTCAGATCTGGAGTTGACGATCGAGCGGCCCGGCCAGCTGACCCGCAAGCTCACCTTGGCGGCTGGCGCCGCCTATGAGCTCGGCATGCGTGAGACCGATCACGGCACCCCAATCCAGCCTTACCCGGACGGGTGAGTTGCTGAGCCGCTCCGGAGCGGGGCGCTACTGGCCGGTCTGGTTGCTGGTTGCTCCCATTTTGGCTTGGACCGTGATCCGCGTCTTCGGTCTTGAGCGCGGGTACCCGCTGGTGGGGCTGATGGCATTCACGCCTTGCGTTGCGCTCGCCGCGCTGCTGGCGACCGGCGTCGCCGTCGCGCTGCGCAACTGGGCCGCCGCTACTGTCGCGGCGCTGGCAACGGTCTGCCTGGGGGCGGCGGTTCTGCCGCGAGTCGTGGGCAGCGAGTTGGAGAGCCCGGTGGGTCATCAGACCGTCACCGTGCTGGCCGCGAACATCCATCACGGGACCGCCGACCCGGCAGCTCTTGTCGCCCTGGTCGAACGCCTCCGTCCCGACCTGCTCAGCGTCGAGGAGCTGACGCCGAGGTTCGCACGCGAGCTGCGCGCCGAAGGCATCGATCGCTTACTACCCGAGTCTCACCTCGCGGTGCACACCAACGTCAGCGGTTCTGGCCTCTATGCCCGCCACCCACTGAGGGCGATGCCCGAACCGACACGCTTCCAGTTCCGTATGCCCCGAGCGCTGATGGTCTTGCCGGGCGGGCGTTCGCTGCGGGTTGTTGGCGTCCATCCTTACCCGCCACTGCGCGGGAGGGTGGACGAATGGAGTGCAGCGCTCGGGAGCCTGCCCACGGCTGGTTCCGGAGCGCCCTGGGTGCTCCCAGGAGACTTCAACGCGACCCTCGACCTCGCCGAGTTTCGCGGTCTCATCGGCAGTGGCTATCGCGACGCGGCCGACGCCGCGGGGAAGGGTCTTGAGCCCACCTGGCCGGTTGGGCACACGATGCCGCCGCTGATCGCGATCGACCACGTTCTCGTTGACCGCCGTCTCGGCATTGCCGCCTACGGGGTGTTGGACCTCCCGGGAAGCGATCACCGAGCTATCTACGCGCGGCTTGTCCTGCCTTAGCCGCTCTGCTTGACGAACGTCATCCAGTCGCTGTAGGTGCCCAGCGCCGCCTCGAGCTGGTCGCCGCGGACTTTGGTCACGCCCCCCGTCCCGTAGAGCTTGGCCCAGATGATCCGGGGAGAGACACCGCGCTTGGTGACGACGACTTTCTTGAGCGCCCCGTCGAGGTAGCCGCTCAGCCTGGAGCTGATTTCGGGCCCCGAGAATCGGAGCGTCCAGTTGTGCAACGGGCAGTAGTAGTCGTAGGGGTCGGGGACGCCGACGAGGTAGGGGACCGCGGGCCCGAAGAAGACGTTTTGGACGCTCTCGGTGTGGCCGCCCGAGCAGGCGGAGAAATAGGTCTCGGCGATTTTGCCGCCGTACATCACGACCTGTCCCTTGGTCGCGTTTGCCGCAGCGTTGGTCGAGGCGGTCTCGCTGGTGAGCCCACCGTAGACCTGGCTGCGGGTGTCGTTGTAGAGGTCGAAGCCGTTGCCACCGACGCCGGCGCTGAGGGCAAAGGAGCGCGACTCGACGGCCTGCGCGCGCAGCTCCGCCTGCGGCCAGGCGGGCGGTGACTCGTTGGGGATCACCCCTTTGACGTACTGCTCGAGCGCCAACGCGTTGACGACGTTGAGCGAGCCGATATCGCTGTCGGTCGGCACGACCTCGAGGGCGCCGCGGTAGGTGCCGATGCCGGTGATCGAGATCCGACCGTGTCCGGCGGCACGGAGCTTGCGCCCACAGTCGGCCAGGGTCTTGCCACCCGAGCTGCGCAGCTTCACCCGCGAGCCGTTGCGGTGCGCCTCGTAGTTTCGCGCTGGGTCGAGCGCTTGTCCGCAGGCGCTGGTGGCGCCGCTGAAGCCGACGTCATCGGGGGAAATGTCGAGCAGGACGCGGACGATCCGCGTATTCGTCACCTGGCCGATCGTGGTCCCCTGGTAGTAGTGGGCGAGGATGAAGCGGTAGTCCTTGCCGTGCAGGGCGTAGCCGTAGGCGCCGTACTGGCTGACGCCAACGCCGTGGCCAAAGCCGTGTCCCTTGATCAGCCAGGAGACCGAGGCACGAGCTGCAGGCGCGAGCGCCAGAAACGCCACTGCCAGGGCCAGGATGACTCTGAGCGTTGTGCGGGGGAAAGCAACCATCTCTCGGCACAACAGATTCGCCTTGGGCGAGTCGCGGCCTGCATTACCCTTGGCTTCCGGTGCGCTTTATCCCCGATATGGGTGGATAAGCCGCAGCGGAACGAAAGGAGGCCCCGGATATGGCGACGCAGACGGTGCAAGCGGTGGATCACAAGCTCCTCGCCGCGGGCGAGTGGATCGAGACCAGTGAGTGGGACGAGGTCAAGAGCCCCTATGACGGGACCGTCGTCGGCCGGGTCGCCGAAGGCGACGCCGCGCTCGTCGACCGCGCCGCTAAGGCCGCGCAGGAGGCGTTCGAGTCGGCCGACTTTCCCCAGCACGAGCGCGCCGCCGTGCTTGACCGCGCCGCCGAGCTGGTCGGCGAACGGGTCGAGGACCTCGCCCTGGCGATCGCCGCCGAGGCTGGCAAGCCGCTAAAGACCGCTCGGGTCGAGGCCGCCCGCACCGTCGACACCCTCACCTTCTCAGCCACCGAGGCGCGCAAGTTGACAGGCGGCACGGTGCCCATGGAGGCCTCGCCGGCGGGCGCCGGCAAGCTCGGCGTGATGCTGCGGATTCCCTACGGCGTAGTCGGCGCGATCAGCCCCTTCAACTTCCCCCTCAACCTGGTCGCTCACAAGCTCGGTCCGGCGATCGCCGCCGGCAACGCGATCGTGCTCAAGCCGGCCGGGCAGACGCCGATCTCGGCCCTGAAGCTGGCCGGGATCCTGGTCGAAGCAGGCCTGCCGCAGGGCTGGCTTAGCGTCATCCCGGGGCCCGGCAGGGAAGTCGGTAACGCGATCGTCGAGCACGAGCTGACCCGTGCACTCACCTTCACCGGATCGGCTGGGGTCGGCTGGGGCATCCGCAGCCGTGTCCCCCACAAGAAGGTCAACCTTGAGCTGGGCTCCAACGCGCCGCTGATCGTCCACGCCGACGGCGACTGGGAGACGGCGGCTGACAAGGCGAAGCTGCACGCCTTCTCCCACGCCGGGCAGAGCTGCATCTCGATCCAGCGCGTGCTCGTGCACGAGGACATCGCCGACGCCTTCACTGAGCGCTTCGTCGCCAACGCCGAAGCGCTGCAGGTGGGCGATCCGCTCGACCCCGAGACCGACGTCGGCCCGCTGATCTCGTCCGGCGATCGCGACCGGGTCAAGGAGTGGGTCGAGGAGGCGGTTGCTGCCGGAGCGGACCTCCTCACCGGCGGCGACCTCGTCGACGAGGGCCGCTGCCTCGCTCCGACCCTGCTCGGCTCCCCACCGCGCGAGGCCAAGGTCTGGTGTGAGGAGATCTTCGGTCCGGTGGCGACGATCGACCGCTACGCGGACTTCGGCGAGGCGCTGCGGATGGCCAACGACTCCAAGTTCGGCCTTCAGGCCGGGGTCTTCACCCGCGACGTAGGCCGCGGCCTAGAGGCGGCCAGCACGCTCGAGTTCGGCGGCGTCCTGATCAACGAGGTGCCTACTTTCCGCGCCGACCAGATGCCCTACGGCGGCGTCAAGGATTCCGGCAACACCCGCGAGGGCCCCGCCTTCGCCGTCCAAGAGCTGACCGAGGAGCGCTTCATCACGCTCCAGGGCTGAAATCCCCGCCGACGGGACGAAATCCGGACCTATAGGAGGTGAATTCGGCCCGTCGGCGGGACTACTCGTGGGGGCGGGCCATCCGGTGGTGGTCGAGGGCCTCCTCGAGGACGGAGGGCTCTACGCCCTGCTCGAGGGCTACCTCGCGCAGGGAGCGGCCCGACTCAGCGGCCGTTTTGACGATTTCGGCGGCGCGGTCGTAGCCGATGTGGGGGTTGAGTGCCGTCGCCGTGGCGAGGGTCGCCTCGGCGTGGCGCTCGGTCATCTCCTCGTTGGCCTCGATACCGGCGACGCACTTCTCATTCAAGAGGCGCGAGGCAGAGGCGAGCAGCTTGATCGAATCGAGCAGGTTGCGGGCGATCAGCGGCACGCGGACGTTGAGCTCGAATTGGCCCTGGCTGCCCGCGACGGTGACCGCCGCGTCGTTGCCGATCACCTGGGCGGCGACCTGGATCACGACCTCGGGGATCACCGGGTTGACCTTGCCGGGCATGATCGAGGAGCCCTTCTGCAACTCGGGTAGGCGCAGCTCGGCCAGGCCGGCGCGCGGGCCGGAGCCCATCAGCGCCAGGTCGTTGGCGATCTTGTTGAGCGAGACGGCGTAGACCTTGAGCGCGCCGGAGAGCTCGACCAGGGCGTCGCGGTTGCCCTGAGCCTCGAAGGGGTCGAGCGGTGCGGAGATCTCCAGGCCGGTCTCGGCCGCAAGCTTCTCACGCACCTTGGCAGCGAACTCGGGGTGGGTGTTGAGGCCGGTGCCGGTGGCGGTGCCGCCGAGTGGAATCTGACCCACTCGCCGCAGCGTCGCCTCGACCCGCTGCACGCCGAGCCGCACCTGCGCCGCGTAGCCGCCGAACTCCTGGCCGAGGGTGACGGGGACCGCATCCATTAGGTGCGTGCGTCCCGCCTTGACCACGTCGGCAAACTGTTCGGACTTGTTCTCGAGCGCGCCCTCCAGGCCGCCCATCGCCGGCAGCAGGTCGTGGGTCACCTCACCCAGCGCCGCCAGGTGGACGGCGGAGGGGAAGACGTCGTTGGAGGACTGGCCCATGTTGACGTGATCGTTTGGATGGGCCCCGTCGCCGGCGAGGTTGGCGAGAACCTCGTTGGCGTTCATGTTCGAGGAGGTGCCAGAGCCGGTCTGGAAGACGTCAACGGGAAACTGGTCGTCGTGCTCGCCCGCGGCGACGGCTTCGCCCGCGGCAGCGATCCGCTCGGCGACATCGGGGTCGAGTTCACCTAGCTCTCCGTTGGCCAGCGCGGCAGCGGCCTTCAGCCGGCCCAGCCAGCGGACGACGGGAACGGGAACGCGCTCACCCGAAACCGGGAAGTTGTCCACTGCCTTGGTGGTCTCGCCACCCCAGAGCTGCTCAGTCAAGGTCCGTGCCTCCATCGAAGTCGTTGTAGGGGAAGCGTATTCAGCCGCGGGCGTGGCCGGCGTCGAAGCCCCGCTGATAGGCGTCGAGGAAGGTCGCCGGCAGCGGCCGGTTGTCGGGGCTGTAGCGGGCGGCGGCGGTGAGGCGACGGATCAGCTCGGCGTGGATGCCGTCGGTCCGCTCGGCGCCCCGCTGCGCCGCGCCGAGCAGATAGCCAAGCTCGACATTGGCATCGCCACCAGGTTCGGTCCGAGCCTGGGCGTTGAGCTTGGTGGCGGCCGCCACCATTCCCGTGCCGACCGTGGCGAGGTCACCCTCGGGCTGGTTCTCAACCAGGCAATCGCTGATCGGGGTATCGCCCTGCAGCTCGACCGCCCCCGGCGCACTCTTCAGTGCCACCAGATAAGGGGTCGCACCTTCGAGGCAGGCAACCGGCGTCGAGCTGTCCGTCGACCCGCAGCCGCCAAGGATCGCGAGGGCCGAGATTGCGATGGCGATCCGGGCATGCATCGGCTGGCAATCCTAGAAGCGTCCATGCCTAAAAAGCTTTCCGCCAGAAGGCCCGTTCAATGGCCGCTTTAGTCGCCGCCGGCCGAGAGGCCGCCCGAGTGGATCGTCGAGATGCCGCCGGCCGGACCGGGCGGTGCTTTCGGGGGAGACTTCTGCCGGCGGTGGCGCTGTTTGCTCGCGGTACTGTTGCCGACCGGGAAGACCTCGACCCATTCGGCAAGCTGGAACTGGGGCACGGGGGCGTGTTCCCAGGAAAGGTGGAGATGGTTGCCGCAGCCGTGGCCGGCGTCGCCGTTGTAGCCGACCCAGCGAAAGGGGGGCACCGGCTGGTTCTGTTGCGGCTCAGCCCAGAGCGCCAGGCGGGTGATGCCTTGCCATGAAGCGTCGCATTTGGCGCTCCCGTTCAGCGGCACGATGTCGACGGCGAGCCCGTTGTAGTGATCGGAGTGTTTGACGTGGCAGTTGTTGCAGCCGACGTGTTCGCCGTTGGGTAGGGGGCCGGAGTAGCCATCGGTGATGTAGATCTGGAAATGCTGGGCGATCCAGCGCAGATCAGGCACGATGCGGCGGTCGACCATGTCGCCTTCTTCGTGTGGGATCGCGGCTGGGATCGGGACGATTTCGCCTGTCGCGTAGACCAAGCGTGTCGAGGCGGGCCCAGCGTTTGCAGGCACGGCCGACACCGCGTAGAGGGACATGATCGCGGCGATGGCGATGAGAAACCTGTTTGCGCGCGCGCTTAGTCCCACGGTTGGGTTATCGGTTGGACAAGGGGGACCCCTTGAGAACCGCAATCCACATATAGGGTTTCGCCCGGTATGCCGAGCGTCCGCGAAGCCAGCTTCGACCTTTTCCGCGCCCACGGGATGACGACGATGTTCGGCAACCCCGGCTCAACCGAGCTGCCGATGCTCGCCGACTTCCCCTCGGACTTCCGCTACGTGCTCGGCCTTCAGGAGGCCGTCGTGGTCGGGATGGCTGACGGCTTCGCCCAGGCTTCGGGTCGCACGACGGTCGCCAATCTCCACACTGCGCCCGGCGTCGGCAACGCGATGGGGGCGATCTTCAACGCCCAGGCCAATCACTCGCCGTTGCTCGTCACTGCCGGGCAGCAGGCGCGGGCGCAGATCACCCTGCAGGCCAACCTCACCAACCGTGACGCGATCCGTATGCCCCACCCGCTGGTCAAGTGGTCCTATGAGCCGGCCCGGGCGGAGGACGTTCCCCTCGCTCTCGCCCACGGCGCCCACCTCGCCGGCTTGCCACCAAGGGGCCCGGTCTTTGTCTCGCTGCCGATGGATGACTGGTACGCCGAGGTTGACGAGGCCGACGCACGTGAGGTGATCGGCCGTCGCGTCGACGGCCGTGCCGCCGCCGACCCTGCCGCGGTTCGCGTTCTCGCCGACCGCCTCGATGCCGCCACCAACCCGGTGATGGTCGCCGGCCCCGACATCGACGCTTCCGGTGCTTGGGAAGACGCGATCGCCCTCGCCGAGCGCCAGCGCCTGCCGGTCTGGGCGACGCCCGCTACCGGCGGTGGACGGCTCGGGTTTCCCGAGAACCACCCCAACTTCCGCGGGGTATTGCCGCCGGCGATCGGCCCGGTCGGCCAGACCCTCGAGGGCCACGACCTGATCCTCGTCGTCGGCAGCTCGGTCTTTCCTTACTACCCCTACATCCCCGGCCCGCTGTTGCCGGAGGGGGCGAAGCTCGTTGCGATCACTAGCGACCCCGACGAGGCAGCCCGGGCACCGATGGGGGAGGCGCTCGTCGCCGACGTGAAGTTGACTCTGGCGGCGCTGCTCGCGGACCTGCCTGAGTCCTCGCGCCCCGTGCCCGAGCCGAACCCGGGGCCGCAGGAAATCCCGCCCAGCGACCCGCTCAACTCCTCAACCGTGCACACCGCCCTCACCGAGGTCTTCCCCGAGGACGGCATAGTCGTGCTCGAGTCGCCCGCCAGCACCCTCGCCCTGCGCAACCAGATGCGCCTCTCGCGTCCCGGCAGCTACTACTTCTCCGCCGGCGGTGGCCTTGGCTTCGGCCTCGCAGCCTCGGTCGGCGTGCAGATTGCCCAGCCCGACCGCCCGGTCGTCTGTGTGATCGGCGAGGGCTCGGTCCAGTACGCGGTCAGCGCCTTCTGGAGCGCCGTCGCTTACAAGGTCCCCGTCACCTTCCTGGTTATGCGAAATTCGGAGTACGCGATCCTCAAGTGGTTTGCCGAAGTCGAGCAGGTGGCCGGGGCACCCGGTCTCGACCTGCCAGCGCTCGACGTCGCCGCGGTCGCCGAGGGCTACGGGGTGAATGCGCAGCGGGTCAAAGATCGCGACGAAGTCCGTGGCGCGCTGGAGAAGGCCTTTGCCTCTTCGCGGCCCGAGTTGGTCGAAGTCCCGGTCGCCCCCGGGATGTCCCTCTTCTAAGGTCCGCCCATGGCGCTGTTGGAGAGAAAGGTCTCCGCGCTCGTGCCCCAAACGGCGGAGCCCGCCCCCGATCGCGCTCCCGACTGGATCGCCGGAGGCGTAGCCCAGCCGTTGCGCGGCGAGCTGGAAGAGCTGCTCGGTGCCGACCGCGTCCTCGCCCGCGCTGGTGACATCGTTCGCTACGCCTCCGACGCCAGCCCCTACCGGCTCTTCCCCCAGGCGGTGGTGATGGCGCGCGACGCTGCCGACGTCGCCAAGGTCCTCGCCTACGGTCGCCGCAGCGGCATCCCGGTGACCTTCCGCGCCGGTGGCACCAGCCTCAATGGCCAGGGCCAGACCGACGGTATCCTCGTTGATGTGCGGCGCCACTTCGGGGGCGTCGCGGTCGAGGATGGCGGGACGCACGCTCGGGTCAAGCCCGGCACCGTTCTCGGCCACGCCAACCGCGTCCTCGCCCCGCACGGCCGCAAGCTCGGGCCCGACCCGGCCAGCACCGACATCGCCACGGTCGGCGGCGTGATCGCCAACAACTCGGGTGGGATGCGCTGCGGTGTCACTAAGGACTCCTACTCGACGGTGAGCTCGATGACCCTGGTGCTTGCCTCGGGGACGATGATCAACACCGCCGAACACGGCGCCGCCGAGGCCTTCGCGGCTGCGGAGCCTGAGCTCACCGCCGGTCTTGCTGCGATCCGCGACGAGATCCGCGCAGACGCCGAGCTCAGCGAGCGGATCCGCCGCAAGTTCGAGATCAAGAACACGACCGGCTACCGACTCTGCGCCTTCCTCGACGCCGACGAGCCGCTGGAGATATTCCGTCGCCTCGTCGTCGGCTCCGAGGGCACACTCGCCTTCGTCGCCGAGGCCGTTTTCGAGACCGTGCCGCTGCCGTCCAGCACGACCACAGCCTGGGTCCACTTCCCCGGCATCGACGAGGCGATCGCCCCGGTTCGTGATCTGGTCTCCTCGGGAGCCACCGCGGTCGAGCTGATGGTCGCCCCGGCCTTGATCACCGCCGCCTGGAACATGGTCGGCGCGCCGGAGGAGTGGAAGGAGCTGCCGCCGGAGTCTGCCGTGCTGCTAGTCGAGTACGGGGCCGGGACCGACGCGGAGCTCGACTCCTACGTTGCCAAGGCCGAGGAGATCTTCGCCCGTCACGAGACGATTAAGCCGTTTGAGTTCACCCGCGATGCCGAGGAGATTGAGCTGGCCTGGCGGGTGCGTGAGGGGTTGCACGGCCTTATCGGCCGCCTGCGCCTACCCGGCACGGCGCTGATCGTCGAGGACGTCTGCGTGCCGCCGGAACGGATCGCCGAGGGCGCCCGCGACCTACAGGCACTGCTCGGCGAGCACGGCTTCCTGCCCGGCGTCGCCGGCCACGCCTCGGCCGGAAACCTCCACTTCATGCTGACCCCGGACTTCGCCAAGCAGGAGGACCTCGAGCGCTACGAGTCCTTCATGGGCAAGCTGGTCGAGCTGATCGTCGGCAAGTACGACGGCTCGCTCAAGGCCGAGCACGGCACCGGGATCAACATGGCTCCATACGTAGAGCGCGAGTGGGGCGCCAAGGCAACCGAGCTGATGTGGCGGGTGAAGCAGCTCGCCGATCCCGATGGCGTGCTTAATCCCGGCGTCGTCCTCAACCGCGACCCCGGTGTCCACCTACGCAATCTCAAAACCACCCCCGCAATCGAGGAGTCGGCGACGACCTGCGTCGAGTGCGGCTTCTGTGAGCCGGTCTGTCCCAGCCGCAACCTGACCACGACGCCGCGCCAACGGATCGTCCTGCGCCGCGAGATGGCGCGCCAGCCGGTGGGCTCGCCGGTGCAGAAAGCACTGCTGGAGGAGTTTGCCTACGAGGCACTCGACAGCTGCGCCGCCGACGGCTCCTGTCAACTTGCCTGCCCAGTAGGAATCGACACCGGCAAGCTGGTCAAGGAGCTGCGAGCCGAGCGTCATACCGAGCGAGCCGAACGCGCGGCTCTTGCGGCCGCGAAGCGTTGGCACACGGTGGAACGCGCTTCTCGCGCGGGGCTGAAGCTGGGTGGGCCACTGGCGAGGCGCACGAAGAGGGGCAAGGGCCTGCAGGGCCCGGCACCAGCCGCGCTGCCCGGCACCGAGCGCCAAGGCGCCACCGCCGTCTACCTCCCCTCCTGCACCAACCGCATCTTCGGTACGACCGCCGACGGGCCGAAATCCTCGGCATACGCGAGGAATTCGTCCCGTCGATCCCCGATGTCGGTGGTTGAGGCAATGGTTGAGGTTTCGGAGCGGGCTGGGTTGCCGGTTTGGATTCCGGCTGACGTGGCCGGCTCGTGCTGTGGGTTGCCCTTTGGCTCAAAGGGGTTCGGCGAGGCTCATGCCTTCAAGACGAACGCTTTGGTCGAGAGCCTCTGGCGCTGGAGCGGCGAGGGTGAGCTGCCGGTGGTGATCGACGCGGCCTCCTGCACGCAGAGCGTCGCCGAACCCGGTGACGGGATCCTCTACGAGGAGAACGTCGAGCGGCTTGGCAAGCTGGAGATCCTCGACTCGGTCGCCTGGGCGCACAATCGCCTGCTGCCGGTGTTGGAGATCACCCAGAAAGTCGGCTCTGCCACAGTCCACCCGACCTGCGCGACCCGCCACATGGGTCTGGCGCCGCGCCTGCGTTCCCTGGTCACGGCCCTCGCCGACGATGTCTTCGTCGCCCCCTCGGCGACCTGTTGCGGCTTTGCCGGCGACCGCGGCATCACCCATCCTGAGCTGACCGCAGCGGCCACGAGTGACCAGGCTGCCGAGCTCTCCGGCCGTGACTTCGACGCCTATCTCTCCAACAACCGCACCTGCGAGATCGGCCTCACCCGCGCCACCAGCGAGCCCTACGAGTCCGTCGTCCTCCTGCTCGAGCGGCTAACGCGAAGCAGCGGCTGAGCTGGCCTCGCCGTCGGCACCCGATTCTCCCTCGGCTGCCTGGATCGCCTCACGGACGCGCGGATCGCTGTCGGCTCGCTTGTCGAACAGCGGGTTGATCAGGCCGCGCAGGGCCGAGATGTAGCGCCACCACTTGGGAGCGAATGTGCGCGGCGCCCGCTCTTCGATCCCGCGCACGACCGAGGCACCGGCCTCGACCGGCGTGATCCGCTTCATCAGGAAGGCGGGGACGGTCTCCTCCAGGCGACTGGCGCTGGGCTTGGCGAAGGCGTCCTGGACCAGCTTGGTGTCGACCCAGCCGAAGTAGGCGACGCCGGCGCTTGCTCCAAGCGGTGCCAGCTCGGTCCGCAGTGAGCGGCCGAAGGCCTCGACCCCCGACTTCGCCACCGCGTAGGCGCTACTGAGCATGCCGTTGGCGATCGCGTAGGCGGAGGAGACGACGACGATATGACCCTGCCGCGCCGCGACCTGCGGTAGCGCGGCGCGCACCGTGTTCCAGACGCCAAGCAGGTTGATGTCGATCACCCGCTCCCACTCCTCGGCGGAGACCATGCGGATCGTGGTCGTCGTCGGCGGGGCGATCCCCGCGTTGGCCATGGCGATGTCGAGCCCCCCAAAGCGCTCGACCGTCTCGGCGACCGCGGCCCGCAGCGCCCCGGCATCGGTGACGTCGGCGGCAATTCCAATTGCCCGCTCGCCGATCCGCTCGGCCGCCTCGCGAGCCTCCTCGGCGTCGACATCGACCAGGGCGACCGAGGCGCCTCGCTGGTGCAGCTGGCGCGCCGTCTCATAGCCGATCCCACGTGCACCGCCGGTGACCAGCGCCACCTTTCCGTTCACGTCGTAAGTGGGCATCGTGGGTTGCGCCTAGCTTGGCGTGGCTGAAGTAGGGGCGTCGCTGGCGTCCCGCGACTCCGCATTGCGGATCGCCGCGACGATGCGTGGGTCGCGCTCGCTGCGGCGATCGAGCAACGGGTTGAGCAGCCCACGTAGGGCGGAGAGGTAGCGCCACCACTTCGGGGCAAAGATGCGCGGTGCCCGCTCTTCGATCCCTTTGACCACAGCTGCCCCTGCCTGTTCGGGTGTGATCCGCTTCATCAGAAAGTCGGGGGCGATTTCCTCCAGCACGCTGGCGCCGGGCCTGGCGAAGGTGTCCTGGACCATCCGCGTGTCGACCCAGCCGAAATAGGCGACACTGGCGCCGGCGCCGAACGGCATCAACTCGGTCCGCAGGGCGCGCCCCAACTGCTCAACCGCAGCCTTGGATGACATGTAGGAGCTGCCCAGCATCCCGTTGGCGAAGGCGGCCACCGAGGAGACGACGACGATGTGCCCCTTGCGCTCGGAGATTTGGGGCAGGGCGGCCCGCACCGTGTGCCAGACGCCGAAGAGGTTGACCTCGACCACCCGCTCCCACTCCTCGGCTGGGACGGACCGCATCGTCGCTACCGAAGGCGGGGCTAGGCCGGCATTGGCCATCGCCACGTCGAGGCCGCCGAAGCGCTCGACCGTCTCCGCGACCGCCGCCCGCATCGCGCCCGCATCGGTGACGTCGGCGGCGATTCCGATCGCCCGCTCGCCGATCCGCTCGGCCGCCTCGCGGGCCTCGGCGTCGTCGAGGTCAACGACGGCGACAGAGGCGCCGCGCAGGTGCATCTGGCGCGCCGTCTCGAAGCCGATCCCGCGGGCGGCGCCGGTAACCAGCGCCACCTTTCCGTTCAGGTCGTAGGTGGGCATGCGGCGGAGAGCCTAGACCGAACCGGGGCCGCCCGCCTGTCCGCTCCTAGAATCACCCGTCCATGCCCGGCTTCCGCCCTGTCGACACCAAGCAATCTTTCCCCGAGCTCGAGCAGCGGATGCTGGAGCGCTGGCGTGAGCGCGAGGTCTTCCAGCGCTCGCTTGAGCGGCGCGAGGGGGCCGAGCTCTGGAATTTCTACGAGGGGCCACCTACCGCGAACGGCCGGCCCGGCTCTCACCACGTCCTCGCCCGCGTCTTTAAGGACATCTACCCGCGTTACCGCTCGATGTGCGGCTTCCGGGTGCCGCGCAAGGCTGGCTGGGACTGTCACGGCCTGCCGGTGGAGATCGAGGTCGAAAAGCAGCTCGGTATCTCCTCCAAGCATGAGATCGAGGACTTCGGCATCGCCGAGTTCAACAAGCGCTGCCGCGAGTCGGTCTTCGAGTACGTCGAGGAGTGGAATCGGCTGACCGAGCGGATCGGCTTCTGGATCGACCTCGATGACCCCTACGTCACCCTCGACGACGACTACATTGAGTCGGTCTGGTGGTCGCTGAGGCAACTCTGGGACAAGGACCGCCTCTACGAGGGCCATAAGGTTGTGCCCTACTGTCCGCGCTGCGGCACCGCGCTCTCCTCGCACGAGGTGGCGCTGGGATACAAGGACATCGAGGATCCGTCCATATATGTGCGCTTCCCGCTGCTCGATGAGGACGGCGGCGAGGCGGGCGAGTCGCTGCTGGTCTGGACGACGACGCCGTGGACCCTGCCGGGGAACGTTGCGGTTGCCGCGGCGCCCGGGGTCACCTACGTAAAGGCGCGGGTGGGGGAGGAGACGCTGATCCTCGCCGAGCCGCTGCTGGAGAAGGTGCTGGGCGAGGAGGCCGAGGTGGTGGAGAGGCTGGCGGGATCCGATCTGGTCGGTGCCCGCTACCGCGGCCCTGTCTTTGAGCTCTCCGATGGCGGCCCGGCCAACGCATTCCACGTCCTCGCCGGCGAGTTCGTCACCACCGAGGACGGCACCGGGCTTGTCCACATCGCCCCGGCTTTCGGCGAGGACGACTACGCGGTCGCCGCTGAGAACGGGATCTTCGACCCCACCAGTCACGGCACCCTCTATAACCCGGTCGGCCTCGATGGCCATTTCGACGGCCGCGTCAGCGGCTTCGACGGCCGTTTCGTCAAGGACCCCGAGGTCACTCGGGCGCTGATCGCCGACCTCGATGCTCGCGGCTTGCTCTTTCGTGAGCAGGTCTACGAGCACGCCTACCCGCACTGCTGGCGCTGCGGAACGCCGCTGCTCTACTACGCCAAGTCGAGCTGGTACGTGGCAACCTCGCAGGTGCGCGACCAGCTGCTCGCCAACAACGAGACGATCGGCTGGCACCCCGAGCACATCAAGACGGGCCGCTTCGGCAAGTGGCTGGAGAACAACGTCGACTGGGCGCTCTCGCGCGATCGCTACTGGGGCACGCCGCTACCGATCTGGGAGTGCACGGGCGAGGACTGCGATGGGCGCTTCTGCGCGGGCTCGGTCGCCGAACTGCGCGAGCGGGCAAAGGGTGAGGTGCCCAAGGACCTGCACCGTCCCTACATCGATGAGGTGACACTAGATTGTGAGCAGTGCGGCGGCGAGATGCGCCGGGTTAAGTCGGTGATCGACACCTGGTACGACAGCGGCGCGATGCCCTTCGCGCAGTTCCATTACCCGTTCGAGAACGAGGATCTGTTCAAGGAGCGCTTTCCCGCCGACTTCATCTGCGAGGCGATCGACCAGACACGCGGCTGGTTCTACACCCTGCTCGCCGAGTCGACCCTCCTCTTCGACACCTCTAGCTACCGCAACTGCGTTTGCCTCGGCCTGATCCTCGACCCCGAGGGGCAGAAGATGTCGAAGAGCAAGGGCAATGTGGTCGAGCCCTGGGAGGTGATCGACGCCCACGGCGCCGACGCCTTCCGCTGGTACTACCTGACCGCCCAGCAGCCCTGGTCGGGTTACCGCTTCTCGGTCGACACGGTCGGCGAATCGGTCCGCCAGTTCCTCCTCACCCTCTGGAACACGTACTCCTTTTGGGTCCTCTACGCCAATGCCGAGAACCTTGGTCCGGGAGATTTCGACGGACTTCCGGAAGCGACCGGGGACCTCGACCGCTGGGCGCTCTCCAAGCTCCAGTCCACCGTCGCCACCGTGCGGGAGCAGATGGACGTTTTCGACTGCACTGCCGCTGGACGTGCGATCGCCGAGTACGTCGAGGAGCTCTCCAACTGGTACGTGCGGCTCTCGCGCCGCCGCTTCTGGGAGGGCGACCGGGTGGCGTTTGCGACCCTCCGCCACTGCCTGCTGGAGACTGCGGCGCTGCTCGCCCCCTTCACCCCCTTCCTCGCCGATGAGATCCACCTCAACCTGGCGGGCGGTGAGGGGGAGGAGCTCGGCGATCTGCCCGACTCTGTTCACCTACGCGACTTTCCCACACCAGACTCGGCGCTCTCCGACCCCGATCTCGAGGCGGCGATGGAGGCGGTCAGGCTCACCGTGGAGCTCGGCCGCGCCGCCCGTGCCCAGGCCAAGGCCAAGGTACGCCAGCCACTGCGCCGGGCGGTGATCGTCGCCAACGATGCTGAGCGCGCGGCGATTGAGGCCCGCGCCGACCTGGTCACCGCCGAGCTTAACGTCAAGGAGCTCGATTTCGTCTCAGAGGAGGCCGACCTGGTCAGCTACGCGGTCAAGCCCAACTACCGGGCACTCGGCCCCCGCTTCGGCAAGCGTATGCCCCAGGTCGCCGCCGCGATCGAGGCGCTCGATCCCGTACATGTCGCCAAGGTGATGGCCGATGGCGGCGAGATCGGGATCAGCGTCGACGGCGACGAGCACACGATCGGCCCCGACGAGGTCACCCTTGCCCTGCAGCCGCTGGAGGGCTACGAGGTCGAGGCGGAGGCGGGCCACGCGGTCGCGCTGCAGCTCGAGCTCGACGACGAGTTGCGTCGCGAGGGCCTCGCCCGCGAGATCGTCCACGCCGTCCAGATCGCCCGCAAAGAGGCAGGCCTCGATATCTCCGATCGGATCGAGCTCGCCCTCGGCGGCGACGATGAGCTCCTAGCCGCCGCCCGCGAGCACGAGTCCTACATAGCCGGCGAGGTCTTGGCCACCGCGGTCGCCTATGACGCCGCCGGTATCGCCGCGACCCGCGTCGACGGTCTCGCCCTGCAGATCGCTGTCAGCAGAGCCTGACCCTGGCGCGAAAGTCGGAGATATTCTGACTTTCGCGCCAGGTCAATCCTGGGAAGGCTCACCAATGATGAAGTCGGTCTTCTTCGAGTCGGAGAACTTCACCCAGCAGTGCTCGGGGGCGACGCCGGCCACCTCGACCAGCGCCGCTTCGATCCGCTTGGCGATCTCGGCCTTCTGCTCGTCGGAGCGGCCCTCGAACCAGTCGACGTGGACGAAAGGCATGGCGATCGGCGAGTCGCCCGCTAGGCGAGCGCCGGCTCCAGCTCAGCCTCGAGGCGACGCTTTGGCATCGCTCCAATCACCTTCTTGGCGATCGCCCCGTCCTTGAAGAGGATCAGGGTCGGGATCGAGAGGACCTCGTACTGGGCGGCGATCTGCTGGTTCTCGTCGACGTTGACGCTGACGATTTTCAGATCCTCACGCTCAGCGTCCATCTCCTCGAGGACCGGGTGGACGACGCGGCATGGACCGCACCAAGGGGCCCAGAAATCAACGAGCACGGGACCCTCTGCATCAAGGACCTCGGACTTGAAGGTGTCATCTGTCACGTCGTGGAGCTTGCCTGTCACTGGAATCGGTCTCCTGGGAATCGAGGTTCAACGCTCAATACTTCAAAAAGTATAGCGAGGCTCGCAAGAGCCGCTCGGGTGTCAAACGCTACCGGCCAAAGCGCAGCATGGGAACCCGCCAGATCGCCTCGAGGACAATCGAGCGGCTCATCTTTGAGTTGCCGGCCTCGCGATCGCGGAAGACGATCGGTACCTCGACGACATCGAAGCCGAGCTCGATCGCGCGGTAGGTCATCTCGACCTGGAAGGCATAGCCGCGGGCGCGTATTGCGCCGAGGTCGATCGTTTCCAGCACCTCGCGGCGAAAGCACTTGAAGCCGCCCGTCAGGTCGTGCACACCGACGCCGAGGACGAAACGCGCGTAGGTGCTGCCGCCACGGCTGATCGCACGCCTCACCCCGCCCCAGTCGCTCACCCCGCCTCCGGGCACGTAGCGAGAGCCGATCGCCAAGTCGGCGCGATCGGCGGCGTCGAGTAGCCGCGGTAGATATGCGGGATCGTGCGAGAAATCGGCGTCCATCTCGACGATCAGTCCTGCCCCGCCGGCAAGAGCCTCCCGAAAGCCGGCGATGTAGGCCGGGCCGAGACCTTCCTTCAAGGGCCGGTGAAGGAAGTGGATCGCGCCACTTTCCTCTGCGAGCCTCGCGGCGATCTCACCCGTTCCGTCGGGGGAGTTGTCGTCGACGATCAGGATCTGGGCCGAGGCCGGCAGCTTGGCGCGAGCTGCTGCGACCAGTCGCTCGATGCTCGTCGCCTCGTTGTAGGTGGGGAGGACAACCCAAACGGGGCCTCGCTCGGGATTGTTCTCGGGCATGGTCCGGGCGATGCTATTGACGAATCTCAGCGATGGCTAAAGACACGTCCGCCCGCTAGCTTGCCGTGGGTGACGAATGCCGAGATCGCTGCCGCCTTCGAAGAGCTGGGCCTGCTCTACGAGCTCGACGGCGCAGTCAAATATCGGGTGCTCGCCTACAGCACCGCAGCGAAGGCGATCCGCGAAAGCCCGGTCTCGGTCGCGGACCTCGCTGCGGCAGGGCGCGCGACAGAGGTACCGGGTGTCGGCAAGACGCTGGCGGAAAAGATCGACGCGCTGGTCGAGACCGGCGAGATCCCCGCGGCGGTGAAATTGAAGGCCAAGTTCCCGGCGACGCTGGTCGAAGTGACGCAAGTTCAGGGAGTGGGGGCGAAGACGGCGCGGCGCCTTTTCGAAGAGCTCGGCGTCACCACGCTCGACGATCTCAAGGAGGCAGCCGAAGGGCAGCGCATTCGCGACCTCAAGGGTCTGGGACCGAAGGTGGAGGAGAACGTGCTGGCCGCGCTCGAGCGGCTCGGCGAGCCTGGTCAGGGCACCGGTCGCGTGCTGCTCTCGATGGCCCGTCCGATCGCGGAGGAGCTGGCGGCCGCGCTGCGCGCGCACCCCGCCGCCGACCGGGTCGAGGTGGCCGGATCGGTGCGCCGCTGGGCCGACACCTGCAAGGACATCGACCTGATCGCGACCGCGGAGGCACCGCAGGCATTGGCTGAGCATCTCGCCGCCAGCCCGCTGATCTCCGTCGCCGGGAAACCGGGACCCAACGGTGTGCGTGCGCAGACACACAACGGGATCTCCGTCGACCTCCGCATCGTCGCCCCGCAGGCCTTCGGCAACCTCCTTCAGCACTTCACCGGCTCGCAGGCCCACAACGTGGCGCTACGCGAGGAGGCGGTAGCACGCGGCCTCTCCGTCTCCGAGCACGGGATCACCGAGGTCGAGAGCGGCGAGGTCGAGCTCTGCGCGAGCGAGGAGGATGTCTATGAGCGACTCGGCTATGCCTATATAGAGCCCGAGTTGCGCGAGGGCCGCGGCGAGCTGAAGGCCGCGCGCGAGGGGGAGTTGCCGGATCTGGTCAAGCTCGGCGACGTGCGCGGCGACCTGCACTCCCACACGACCCTCTCCGATGGTCGCAACACGCTTGGGGAGATGGCCGCGGCGGGCCGCGAGCGGGGCTACGCCTACATGGCGATCACCGATCACTCCGCCAGCCACGGCTTCGGCGACCACGTGACGGCGGAGCGGCTTTGGGAGCGGATCGCCGAGGTCGAGGCCTGGAACGAGGACAAACGCGGCTTCCGCTTGCTCTCCGGCTCGGAGGTCAACATCGGCCTCGACGGCTCCCTCGACTATCCCGACGACCTGCTCGAGGCGCTCGACTGGGTTGTTGCCAGCATCCACACTTCATTCGCGATCTCTGAGAAGGAGATGACGGCTCGCGTCCTGGCCGCGATCGAGAACCCCCACGTCGATTGCATCGGCCATCTCACTGGCCGTTTGCTCGGCCGCCGCGAGCCCTACGGGATCGACGTCGAGGCGGTTGCCGAGGCCGCGGCCCGGACCGGCACGATGCTGGAGATCAACGGCAACCCGAACCGCCGCGACCTTTCCGAGCACCATGCTCGGCTGGCGTCGGAAGCGGGGGTGACGATCGTGCTCAACACCGACGCGCACGGCGTCGAGACGCTGGGCAACATGGCCTACGCGGTGGCGACCGCACGGCGGGCCTGGCTGACGGCGGACGACGTTGCTAACACGCGCGGTTGGCGGGACTTCAAGAGGTTGACCAAGGGGTAGGCGCGGCGGGTCCTGTCACCGATCTGGTACCACCCAGATCGATGCCGCCCCCCGCGACTAGCGGATGGGTGAACTGCGAAGGCCCGGCGTCCTTACGAGCTGTATGGGGCGCAGGGCCGAGTTCGGCACGACGTAGAACTTGACGCCGTCTCGTTGCTCGATGGCGAGGACCGCGGCCTCTCTGGTGTGCCAGGCGAGGGAGACGAGTAGGGCGTAGCCGGCTCCTACCGCCGCTACGCCGGGGTAGAAGATTCCCAGTGCCCCTGCCGCTATGGCGGTCAGCCCGATCGGCCAGAGGCGGCTGAAGGCGATGCGGGCCGGGGTCTCCGGAGGAAGCGAGGTGGCCGTGCGGGCGCGGGCGAGGGTGTCGCGGAGGGCGTCAGCTGCGCGGCCGGGGCGGCCCAGGTAGAGACCGACGACAACGGCGATCAGCCACCAGGCCGCCGCGATGGCCAGGGTTGTGGCGTCGGTGCTGCGGTTGGCAGCGACCGCCGCGATCGCGGCGAGGGCGGTCGCCTCGGCTCCGGTAAGAAGGACGGTGACACGGATCAGGTCGCTGTAGGGCATCGCTACGCAGCCAGGGCTTCGAGCATCGCCAGCCACCCGGGCGGTCCGTCAACGAGCAGATCCGCCTCTTCGGCCAGCCCCGGTGGGGCCTCGGGGGAGATCACACCGACGCAGACGGCGGTCTCGAGCTCGCCGTCGTCGCGAAGCTCGCGCAGGCGGCGGAAGGCGTCTAGGTCGGTGCGGTCATCGCCGGCGTAGATCGCGGCGGTGACGCCGTCGGTGGCGAGCAGTGCCGCAACAGCGGCGTCCTTGCCGCCGCCGCCGACGGGCCGCAGCTCCAGAACCTTGCGCCCCCAGCGCGGTTCGAGGTTCGCCCTTCCGGCCTCGGCGGCGATCTCGTGGGCCCGCGCCTCGGCGCCGCGCTCGTCCTCGGCGCCGCGCCAGTGCAGGGCCTGGATCGGTCCCTTGTCCTCTACGCGCAGGCCGGCTGTCGCCAACTCGCCGTCGTCAAGGGCGCTGAGGAAATCCGCCGCGTCGCGCTCCCGACCGGCCACCGCCGCGTCCAGCCGCGGCTTCCGCTCGCCCGGCAGCAGTAGTTCGAAGCCGTGATTGCCGGCGTAGGCGATGTCCTCCACACCGACCAGCCGCTGTGCCTCCAACGCCGCACGTCCGGAGATGCAGCCGATCAGGCCAAAGCGCCTGCTCAGCGCGCCGAGCAGCTCCATCGCCTCAGCCGGCACCGCCGCCAGCTCGGGACGCTCAACGATCGGCGCCAGGGTCCCGTCGACGTCGGTGAGGATCGCGGTGCGGGCGGGGTTGGCGCGTATGGACTCCAGCAGGGGGTACGCCATGTCGCCCCCCGTCTCGTCAGCAGACACGCCTTTTAGTATCGCGGGAGATACGCCTCCAGTAATGAGCCAAACATCACGCCCCATACTCAAGCTCGCCGCGATCGGGACGCTGGCGGGGATTTTCAGCGGCGTCTTCGGCGTCGGCGGTGGCACGATCATCGTTCCCCTGTTGATCTTCTGGTTCGGCTACGGCGAGCGCCTCGCCACCGGCACTAGCCTGGCGGCGATTGTCCTAATCGGCTTGCTCGGGACAGTGGCGCAGGGAGGGATCTACGGCAACGTCCACGTCCTCACCGGCCTCTGGCTTTCGGTTCCGGCGGTTCTCGGTGTCGTCATTGGCACTACGGTGCAGCAGCGCATCTCCCAGCGCGCCGTCTCCCTCCTCTTTGCCGCCCTGCTGGTCGCCATCGCAATCGAGCTGATCCTCTCGTGACCGGAGCCTGCGCATGGATGAGCTGATTGCCGCACTGATCGCCGTGGCCGGTGGCTTCACCGGCGGCATCGTCGGCGTCGGGGGTGGCATCCTCTTCGTCCCCGCCTTGACGATCTTCCTCGGCCTCACCCAGGTCGAGGGGGAGTCGACCTCGCTACTGATGATCGTCATCGTCGCCCTCGTTGGTGCCTTCCGCCAGAACTCCTACGGAAACGTCAACCTCCGCAACGCCCTTGTCATCGGCACCCTCTCTCCGCTCGGAGTCCTGATCGGCGTCGGCATCGCCAACAACGTCCCCGAGCGCGTCCTGCAGCTCTCCTTCGCCGCCCTGGCGCTGTTCATGGCCTTCCAGCTCGTGCGCCGCACGCTTGCCCAGCCGGCGCAAGACCGCTGAGGCCCTGGCCGATTGCCGCCCTGTCGTTGAGTGACAAGGGCAGATGCGTGTGCGCCGCCTGTACTCTCAGAGAGGTGGATTCACTGACCTGGGAAGGCGACGTTCCGCAGCTTCGCGACCCGATTCTGGTCTGCTCGTTTCGAGGCTGGAACGACGCCGCCTCGGCGGCCTCCTCGGCGCTGGCGGCGGTCGCCGACGCCCTCGACTCCGAGCAGATCGCCTACCTCGACGCGGAGGACTACTTCGACTTTCAGGCTACCCGGCCGACGATCGTCCTCAGCGAGGGTCAGGCGCGCCGAATCGACTGGCCGCACAACAACCTGCTTGCCGCCCGCGTCCCCGCCGCCGATCGCGATCTGGTCCTGCTCGACGGCACTGAGCCCAACCTGCGCTGGCGCACCTTCTCGGAAACGATCGCCACCGCTGCCGACGCACTCGGGGTGGGGATGGTGATCACCTTGGGGGCGCTGATCGCCGAGGTCTCCCACACCTTGCCGGTTCCGATCACCGGCCTCGCTTCCGATGAGAAGCTGGTCGAGGAGCTCGACCTACAACGCTCTAGCTATGAGGGCCCCACGGGCATCGTCGGCGTTGTCCATGACTGCTGCCGTAAGGAGGGGATGACCTCCGCTTCGCTGTGGGCCGCCGTCCCTCACTACGTCGCCGCGGTCCCCAACCCGAAGGCGGCACTGGCCCTCTTGCGCCGCCTCGAGGGCCTTACCGGCGTCGCTGTCGACGCTACCGACCTGGAAGAGGAAGCCACCAACTTCGAGGAGCAGATCGACCGAGCAATAGCCGCCAACCCCGAGATCGAAGAGCTCGTAGAGAAAATCGAGGCAGAGCAGTCCGAGCAGTTCGAGAGCCCTGAAGACCTACCGTCTGCGGATTCCATTGCCCGCGACTTCCAGCACTTCCTGCGCCAGCAGGGCAGCGAGTAAGGGCCTAACTCTCAGCTGCTGGGCAGATCAGCCGGTAGTCGCACCAGCTGCAGGTGGTCGGTGCCGGCCGCGGCTCGAAGTCCTGACCCAGGACCCCCTCGCCAACTTCCAGCACCGTCCGCTCGACTCGCTCCGCGTCGTCGGGCTTGGTCGGTGCCGCCACCTTCTCCGCGTCGAGCACGTAGTAGTAGCTGCAGCTGCTGGCCTCCAGGTCCCAGTCCTCGCGCGCGGCAACGCGGTAGAGGGCGAGCTGCAGGTCGTTCTCCAGGGCAGCCTCGCTCTTGCGCTCGCCGGTCTTGTAGTCGATCAGCTCATGGCTGCCGTTGGGGAGTCGGTCGACCCGGTCGACGCGGCCCCGCACGCGGTGAGGGCCGATCTTGATATCGAACTTTCGCTCCAGCCAGAGCGGCTCGCCTTCGGCCTCGGCCTCGCGCTCCCAGTAGAGCCGCATCGCCTCGCGAGCGCGGTCGCGGAACTGCAGCTCGTCGTCGCTACTGCCGAATCCGGTGCGTCGCCAGCCGGACTCGAAGAGCTCCATCAGCCGCTCCAAGCCACCGGCACCGTCGTCCTTGTGGAAGCGCTCCAGAACGTTATGGATGAGGATCCCGAAGCGCTGGTTGATCGTCGGCTCTTGGGGGATACCGAAGACGCGCCCGAACTTGTACTTAAGCGGGCAGGTTAGGTAGAGGTCGAGGTCGGATGCCGAGAGGCTGAGCGAACCGTCTCCGCGTCGCGGCAGGAAGGCTTCCAGCGACGGCTCGTGGCGGGCGGCGATCAAGCGACGACGGCCGTCGCGCTCATGCTCGGAATTGAGCAGGTAATCGTCGAGCGGTGAGGCGTCAAGCTCGGCCTGTTGCTCCGGTGTGGCGATCTGGCGCAGTAGGCCGTTGATCGCCTCGATCGCCTCCGCCGTCGCCTCTTCGCCGGGTCGCTGGGCAAGCGCGGCCAGCTTCAGCAGTTCGAGATGGCGGGCGATCGCCCGGTTGACGTCGACGACGGTGTCGAGACGCGGCTCGGAGAGCTCGCGCCCCGCGCCCCAGGAAGCCTCCAAGACCTCCTCGCGTAGCTTGCGGTAGGTGGCATGCAAGCCCTCCGCTGGGCCAAAGAGCTCCTCTTTGTGCACCACCTCCTCACTGCCGCTGCGCAGCTCTTCGTAGAGCCGCGAGGACGGTGTTTGCGCATCGCTACCTCGCTCGATTCGCGAGAGCACTAGCGTCGCCCGGGCCGGCGCTCCGATCCACTCACCGCGCTCGAAGTCCAAGACGAAGGCGTGGTCGAAGTCCATCCCCTTAGCCGCCGAGCGAGCGAGACCTTGAACTGCTCCCGGGGACTCTGGCTCCTCGCCCCCCGTCGGGTCGACCCCAGCTTCCGCGACGGCGCTGAGATAGCGAACGAAGTCCCGCGTGGCACCGTGCGGCTCCCGCCGTGCCCAAGCGGTGGCAAGCTCCGCTAGCCGCGACAGCCCTAGCAATCGCTCCGCCACCTCTGGCTCGGCGGCGAAGAGCCGCTGACGGCGCAGTCCCACCCGCTCGATCAGCCGCCTAACGAAGACGTCGGCCCGGCGTTCCTCCATCGCGGCCGAGGCTTCGCCGTAGAGCTTCAGAAACGACTGGATTCGCTCTCGTCCCTCCGGTGGGATCTGCGGGCTCTCCAAGGCTGCCTCGCAAGCGGAGACCATGTCGACCTTGCGCCGGCGCGCGATCGTCGTCAGCCGTGCCAGGTCAGCCGAGCGCAACTCGACCGGCGGCCTGGTCAGTGCCCGCGCTGCTGCGGCGGAGTCTTCCGGATCGGCCAGGACCCGCAGCCAGGCGATCGCATCGCGTACCTCCGGTCGCTGGAACAGCGCCGCCGGGCCGGAAAGATGGAACGGGATCCCCCGCTCCTCCATCGCGGCGGCTACCGTCCCCCCATCGGCAGCCGGGTCCTCGACCAAGACACAGATCGCCTCCGGTGACGCCCCACCGGCGAGCAGGTGCTCGGCTTCGCGTGCCACCGCCTGAGCCTGAGCCCTCTCGTTAGTGCAACGCCAGAACTGCATCGCTGGCTTCCGGTGTCGCTCCTCGAGGGCGACAGTCTCACCTTGGGGATGGACCTGGCGGAACCAGCCATCGGATTCCGGTTCATCCCATGTCTCAAGTGCATAGACGTGGTTGGGATTATCCGATGCCAATACCGCGAGGATCGATCGCTGGGCGTGGGTCGTGTCCTCCAGCTCGTCGACCATCAGGTAGGCAAAGCGGGTCGCGATCTCGGCGAGGACGTCGTCGCGCTCACGCAGAAGTTTGTTCAGGATCAGGAAGACGTCGCCTTCGTCGAGGTTCCCGGACTCGGCGAGAACGCGATCGTGGGCGGCGCAGAACTCGGCCAGGTCTGGTTCGGGCGGCTCGGAGCCGGCCTTGAGCTCGTCGGTCTGGGCCAGGAGCCGGGCAAGCAGACCGGTCGGGTTGCCGCGTATCTCCTGGTTGCGTAGCGGCAGGTCCTCGACGCAGTCGAGCAGCATCGCGAGGCGCTCGCCGCGACCGAGGACGTCGAATAAAGGGTCGAGACCGGCCGCGGTCGATTGCTCCCGTAGAAGCCTTTCTCCCAGCTCTAGCCAGGTGCCGACCCAGAGCTCGTCGGAGGAGCGCTCGAGCATCGTTTCGAGGCGCTGGCGGAGTCGCCGCGCAGTTGCTCGGTTCGAAGCGAGGAGCAGGATTCGCTCGGGGCTGACGCCCTCGCGGGCAAGGGCGTCGAGGCGCCGCGCCAGTGCCTCGGTCTTGCCGGTTCCTGCTGCTCCGAGAAGCAAGAGAGGCCCCTGGCCATGCTGGACGGCGCGTTCTTGGGCCTCGGCAAGTGCGAGCATGTTCCAACGCTAGCGAGTGCGCGCCCTCCATAGGATGGCCTCGATGGACGTTTTCTCCGCAGACTGGCTGGGAATCTGCCGCCGCATCGTCGCTGTGCAGCGCGCAATCTTCGACGAGGTGCGTGGGGTCGAGGCTCGCACCGTCTATGAGGGTGTCGGCAAGGGCGGCGATAGGACCCTCGTCATCGACCGCCGCTGCGAGGATGCAGTCTTTGCCGAGCTCGAGATACTGGCGTCCCAGGGCGCCTCCTTTACGGCTGTCTCCGAGGAGCGCGGTGAGGTGAGCTTCGGCGTCGGCGGCTCCGCCCACGTCGTGATCGACCCGATCGATGGCTCGCTCAACGCCCGCCGCACGCTCCCGGCTCACAGCCTCAGCATCGCGGTCGCCTCGGGAAGCTCGATGGCAGACGTCGAGTTCGGCTATGTCTTTGATTTCGGTGCGGGAGAGGAGTTCGTCGCCCAGCGCGGCAAAGGCGCGAAGCTCGACGACGAGCCGATCGGGGTCGGGGTGGACAGCGAGATGCTGGAGCTGCTCGGGGTCGAGTCGGCCGAGCCGGAGCGCGCCCTGCCGTCGCTGGAGGCACTCGCTGGCCGTGTTTACCGGCTGCGGGTTGTCGGCTCGATCGCGATTACCGCCGCCTACGTTGCCGCGGGCCGCTTCGACGCGATGCTCAGCCTACGGTCCTGCCGCTCTGTCGACGCCGCCGCCGCGCAGCTGATCGTGCGTGAGGCCGGCGGTCTCGTAGCCTTTGGCGACCTCGCCCCAGCCGACGCGCTACTCGGCCTCGACGCTCGTTACCCGATCGCGGCGGCCGCGGGAGAGAAAGGACTGTCCATCGCCCGCTCGGCCCAGTAACCACGCGATCAAACGGGTTTAAGAACAGGTGTTCGCAGAGAACATACGTTCGCTACACTCGCGACACCAAGGCAGGAAACCCGCATACCGAAGGGATTAATCTTCATGGCAACGCAGACCAAAGGCAGTAAAGCCAACGGCGCTAAGCCAACGGCAAAAGCCCCGGCAGCCGAAAAGAACCAGGCTCGCGTCGTCGCCGAGACCGCTGTCGACCTCCCGGTCGGCGCAGTTCTCACCGTCACCGAGCGCGTCACCGAGCTGGTTGAGCCGTTCACCGATCGCTCAGCCGCCGGGAAACAGCTCAAGTCCTATCGCACCGAGATTCGTCGTCGCATCAAACGCACCGAGCGCCGCGGCGCAACCGCTCGTCGCCGGGCAACCAGCGAGGCGCGCAAGACCCGCAACCGGGTCGAGCGTGAGGCGCGCAAGCGCCAGCGTACGGTCGAGACGACCCTGAAGCGCAACCGCACTGAGCTTGAGCAGCGGGTGCGCAAAGCGGTCGAGTTGCTGCCGGTTTAGCTGCTGGCCCTGTTGCGTTGAGGGTTAGGGGAGCCTGGCCGCCCTTCTGGTGAATTGAGCGCCACGCGCTTCGCGCGTGGCGCAATGAGGAGCGCGGCCTACGGCCGCGCAATAGTCGGATTGCATTTCCGCCGCTTCGCGACATTCACCAGAAGGGCGGCCAGGCTCCCCCTCAACAGACCCCGATATACGGAAGCTTCCAAAACCGGGATCTAGTTTTGGGAGCTTGAAAGGCTTCAGGCCGAGAAGGCACCCCCATGAGAGGCCTTCAGCGTCCCTGCACCACAACTGGCAGTGAGCCGGCGGGCTCGAAGGGCCAGTTGGATTGGGCTGGGACGAAGGCTCTGAACTGGAAATGTGCGCCGCGGCTGTCGTCGTCGGCGAAGCGGTAGGCGTAGCGGAAGTGTCCGAGCTGATCTGTGTGGACGGTGCGGAACTCGCTCCAGGCTAGGCCCGGCAAGCGGAACTGGAGTTGTATGGCTCTGCCGTCACTTGGCATTTCGGTGCCCGCGGCGGCGAGCTTGCCCTGGAAGACGATTGGTCGGCCGCCCACCTTTGCGACGTGTGAGGAGACTCCTAGGTGGATGCGGCTACGAACCGCCAGTTTCGAGACTCGACTGCGAGAGCCCTGAAGCGTTGCCGTTGGTGGCGTGATCGCGACGATTTCGCGGCTGGGTCCCGGAGCCAGGCGGACCCTGAAGGTGCCGGCGGCCCCGGTCCACACCGTTGACTCCTGTTCCCGCGGCACGGCTCCGGCAGCGAAGCGCTCGAGTATCCGCACCGCCACCCCGACAAGCGGGGTGTGTCGCCCCGCAACCAGGTGTCCGCTGTAGGCGATCCCGCGCCCGTAGGCAACGGTGGGCGTCGGGCTTAGTCTGAAGCCAGCGCGCAGCGTCGTCGCCACCTTGAGTGGGCTGTGCAGCCGCATTGCTGCCCCGCTGCTGCGACTCAGCGTTGAGGCCGGATTGCCGGCGTGGTCGAAGGCGGTGGCGCGGAACTCGTACTCCCCTGGCGGGTAGGCCGCGGAATCCCAGCGCGCGGTGAGCGTCGCACCGGACACGTGTGCCGCCAGCGCCTCGAAACGCTCGGCCGAACCGACCGGGCGGACCGAGATCGCGCCGCGGGAAGGGTCGATCCCCGAGAGTGCATCGGATACGGCTACGTCGATCCGCTCCGGATCGGCGGGATCCTGGGCATTCGAGAAGGCCAGACGAGGGGGGTCGCGGTCGATTCGGACAACGGCTGTTGCTGGTGCACGGTTCGGCTGGCCGTTGCTGCTGCCTCCATCGTCGACGTTCCCGGCGGCGTCTCGGCCGTAATAGGCGACCGTGTGAATGCCGGACGCGATCACGGTGGCGGAGACGGTATCCCCGCTGGCAACGGTGGGGGAGCTGCCGTCGATTCGGATCGCCGTGAACGGAGTGTGCGCATCGCCCGTCGCCGTCATTCCGGAGTCCGCGTCAGTTGCCGCTGCGATCAGGGTCAGCGGCCGGCTCGACCAGTCCTCCGGAGCCCCGTCGAGTCGGGTCACGGGGTCGGTCTTGTCAACGCGAACAATGGAGCTGCCGGCCACGGTTGAGCGCACCCCCGACCCTGAGACTGCGACCGCGTGGACGAAGCTGGTTCCCTCGGGGAGTTCGGTGATCGCCAGCGAATCTCCGTCGATTCCAGCGTGCAGGTCGATCTCGCCTTCGCTGCAGACGAAGGGGCTGGCACATGGCTCGCCGTCGCTGGCATGATCGACCGAGACCGCGTAGCCACGGATGCCGGAGAGCGGCTGCGGGGCCGGGGGATGGCCGAGGCTGAGCGTGAGGGGGAAGCCATTGCGGCCGATCCAACCGCCGGGGAGTTGTGGGTCGACTTGGCCGGGTGGGTCTTCGTCAAAACGCAGCCGCGCGGTCACCGGAGTTCTTTCGTTGCCGTCAGAGTCCTCCAGCCAGACTTCGGCGATATAGGCGCCGGGTTTCTGTGGCACGGTCAGCTGCTGGATTGCGGTCGCCGCCCAGCCGATCTTCGCTTCGGCCAGTGAGGTCAGACCGGAGGGATCGAGGAGGCGGTAATGGACGGCAGCGACGCCTGGGGGGTTGGTCCAGCGCAGGGCAAAGCCGGGTTCGGCGTGCCAGCTTTCTTCGCCACCGTCGACGCTCAGTTCGAGCGGCTGGAAGCCCGTCGCTGCCTTGGCCGTTGGCATCGTGACCGCGAACATCGCAGCGACAGCGAGCACTGAAATCCTCATTGCAGTCGGCTTGATGCGGGCCATCACGGTCCGAACTCCCCAGCTGCCGCGCCGCTTGGAGCCGCACTTTCGCCGCTAACCGATGGTGCGGGAGCCGGAGCTGGAGGCGGCGATTCATATTCGACCGCACCCGTGGCATGGCTTTCTGTTTCGGTAACGGTGTTGGCGGCTTCTTCGCGGGGCTGCTGCTCGGACTTGGTGTCGGGTGCCGGGTTCTGTGACTGAGATGGTTCGTAGTCGACCACTTCGCCTGCGGTTCCCCGCTCTGGCTTTTCGGCGACACGTTCGATTGCTGGTGGAGGTGGCTGTCCATGGCCGACCAGAGGGATCGGCAGAACGCCCGTCGCGACGCAGGTTGCGGCGCCCCCAGCTCCAACGCAGACTGCGAAGAGCTTGGCCAGGGCCGCCATGCCGACACCACGGGAGCCTCCGGCGGCGGCAACCTGGGCAGCCGTGTCAGTGCTGCCGACTCCGCTCAACCGTGAGCTGATTCCGTCGAAGAGGTCGTGCGCGCGCTCAAAAAGCGAGCGCGAAGGGAGCAGTGCCGGGGCCAAAGCGACGGCGATCCTCGGTGCCGCCCGATAGGTCCGCATGGTCGCCCGGCAATGGGCGCAAGCGCGTAGGTGCTCCCGCACGATCTCCGCGTCGTCTGAGCTTGCTTCGTCGTCGCAGAAGGCGGAGAGCAATGGGCGCAGCTCTCGACAACGACTGCCGTCCTCGCTACTGGAGAGCATGCTGCGAAAGCGGCTGCGCCCCTCTGCCAGTACCCGGTTGATTTTTGTCTGACTGAAGCCAGTCAGTTCGCCGATCTCAGCGTAGGAATACCCCTCTGCGAGCAGGCTCAGCGCGCGCAGCTCGGCGGGCTTCAACGACCGCAGCGCCTCGCGACTGCGAGCGATCGCCTCGCTGCGCTCCGCTCTCTCATCAGGGCCCTCGCCGGTGGCTGGGATCTGCGCTACCGGATCCAGGGCAGTGCCGCGATCGCCTCGCGGGCGGCTACCCCCGAGCAGCTTTTCGCGTCCCTGGCGTACTGCAAGCGCCTCGTGCTTGGTCACCGTCTGGGTCCAGCGGATCAGGTCGCGCGCGTTGGTAGTGGGAGCTTTCGTGAGGACGATCTCCAGGGCCCGCTGGTAGGCGTCATCGGCATCCTCTGCGTCCAATGAGAATCGTCGCGCGGTGCGCTTTAAGGACGGCTCGTAGCGAGCGATCATCTCCAGTGCCGCCCGCTTGCGGGCGGCATCCCCCGGGGTCTGGGAGAGGCCACCCCTCCTCGGTTGCGCAGCTCGCATCGTCGTCGATCTCCCCTGGCTCACTCCCGCTGAACTCCTCCGCACCGGTCTAGATTCGCGTCCCAAACATGTCAACCCAATGGCAGAGGGACAGCCGACTCTCCCCCCTGCTGGACAGGTGGTCGGTGTCAAGTCCCGCAAATTGGACAAATCGCATCGGCAGACCCTGTACCTGAGCGGCCGATACCATCCGCGGCGATGAGCACCTGCGTGGTAACGGGCGGCGCCGGCTTTCTCGGCTCCCACCTCTGTGAGTACCTGCTTGGGCAGGGGCACAGGGTGATCTGCGTCGACAACCTCGAGACGGGATCGCTGCAGAACATCGAGCACATTCGCGACTCGGCCTTCGAGTTCCGCAACCTCGACATCACCGAGACCGTCGACATCCCCGAGGACGTCGACTTCGTCTACCACCTCGCTTCGCCCGCCAGCCCAATTGACTATTTGCGGCTGCCGCTGCACACCCTCAAGGTCGGCTCGCAGGGCACCCACCACATGCTCGGCGTCGCCAAGTTCAAGCGCGCACGGTTTCTGCTTGCCTCGACCAGCGAGGTCTACGGCGATCCGCAGGTTCACCCCCAGACCGAGGACTACTGGGGTCACGTCAACCCGATCGGCCCGCGCGGGGTCTACGACGAGGCGAAGCGCTATGCAGAGGCGCTGACGATGGCCTACCACCGCCAGCAGGGGGTTGACACCTCGATCGTCCGCATCTTCAACACCTATGGCCCCCGCATGCGGGCGCACGACGGGCGCGCGATCCCGACCTTCCTCCGCCAGGCCCTGAAGGATCGATCACTGACCGTTTTCGGCGAGGGACAGCAGACGCGCAGCTTCTGTTACGTCGACGACCTGATTCGCGGCATCGTCGCCCTTGCCGAGTCAGGGGTGCACTCTCCCGTCAACATCGGCAACCCGAATGAGTTCACGCTGCTGGAACTGGCCAAGGCCGTGATCGAGGTGACCGACTCGCGCTCGGAGATCGTCTTTGAGCCGCTGCCGGTTGACGATCCGCAGCAGCGCCAGCCCGATATCGGCCGGGCCCGCGACCTGCTCAACTGGGAACCCAACGTGGAGTTGCGCGACGGGCTGCGGATGACGATTGAGAAGTCCGGCGTCGAGCGCTTGGCCGGCGCTTCGGACTAGGCTGGGACAGGTACTTCGTCGGCGGCCGGGACGTCGCTCGCCCTGTAGAAAGCTATGGATGTGGGGACGTTGTTGAGTTCCTTGCGCATCGCATTCCAGGTGCGCATCGCCGCTGTCTCGGTTGGCCAGCCATAGCGGGCCAGGAAGGCTTCGGAGCCGCGCTCGTCGGGAGCGCCGACGGTTGCGTCGGTGAGGGCGCTGGCTAGTTCCTCCATGCCCCGGCAGAAGCCCTCCTCGGTCCAGGTGATCCGGCCGGCGGCGTCGATCTCGACGAAGCCATTCTCGGCAAGGAAGCTAAGTTCGACGTAGGCCGCGCCCGGGTCGCCGTAGTACTTCGGCCCGCGCCGCAGGTAGTGGAGCAGCTCGGCGATGTGGGTGGCGCACATCTCGAGGCGGCTGACCCCGGTGCTCGCGAGCCAGGTGTCGGAGATCGTCAGCAGGAATCCGTAGACGTCGGCGATCGCCTCTTGCAGCGCCATGAAGGGCTCTATCCCGAGCGTCTCCATCCAGCTGTCATAGGTTGTCTCCGGAACGACGACGTTGTGGCCGTGGTCGTGGCCGCGGATCCATGGCATCAGCGTGTCCTCGATCGGCACGTCGGCGGCGCGCATCGGCCCCTTCAGCAGTGTTTCGGCCAGCGGGATCGTGATCACCGAGTAGCGCGCGAGGTGGACGTTTCGCATGTAGAGCGTCCGCTGTTCCTTCAGGGGCAGGCCATCGACGCCTTCGTCCTCGGGCATGAAGTAGGCGAAGTGCTTGGGATGGCCGGCCGCCTCGCCGGCTGAGATGAGCAGGTCGGTGACATTCATCGGCAGCTTGAAAGGGACGTACATCCCGTTGGCGCCAATATCGGCTTCGACTTCCGCCAAGGCGTCCTCGAGCGACGCGTCGAGCTCGTCCAGCAACTTCTGACGGGGCTCGTCTCGCACCGCGGCCAGGAACGAGTGCAGGCCGACGCGCGTCTTCATCCGCCAGGTGCAGAGCGGCCCACAGACGACCTCCATCGCCGGGGGAGGCCCGCTGCTGGCGATCTCCAGGGTCATCTCTCGATGCTCGATGGCACCGGCGAGCCCCTTGGCCCGCAGGCGGACGACCTCGGCACTGTCGGGGTCAAGGAGATCGGCTAGCTCGCGCATCCCTTCAGCCATCTCACCGCGTAGCACCGAGGCGGCGCTCTCGGAGAGGACCTCGCCATCGCAAGTCTGGAGGCTGCGCATCGCTTCGCTCTGGGCAGCGAGCCGGATCAGCAGGGGCATCACCTCGGCGGGGTTGGACGGCGACTCACCGTCCAGCGGCACGTGACCGACGCCATGCTGGTCGTCCAGTGGCCAGAATGGCGCGAGAAGTCGAGGGGGCATATCACTGGCCAGATTCGTTGTCTCGCTGTCCATCCCTTTCCCCTCCTGCGCGGCTGGGCACCATGCACGCGTCGAGCTACTTTTCCCGCTTTCCAACCCGACGGAAGTCCGGCCGGGTGGGAGCGAAGCTACCGAAAGACCAGGCCAATTGCAACCGGGATTCTGAGCATTGAGATCACGCCAGTGGGCCTAAAAAGAGGGCGGCCACCGGCCGCCCTCTTTCGATCGCATCGTTGTGCGCGTGGTTACTGCGTCTGTGCGGTGAAGGAGAAGGTCCCGAGCGGGTCTCCTTCCGCGAAATGTTCGGCCGGGGTTTTGGTGACCGCTTCGAACGGCCCCACGAACACCGAATTCAGCGTTTCCGCCGTCACCGCCTGCAGGGTCGCGCTGGCGTTTTCGACACTCACCGTACGGGCTGACGGATTGGATTTGATCGTTGCCCCGGTGAGGCTGATGTTGGCGATCGAGCTACGCCCGAGATTTCCCAATTTGTTGATTTCTTCGCTGACCGTCGATTTGAGGCTCACTTCGACCGTCGCCGTCTTCGCTCCCAGATCGACGTAGATCGCGTTCAGCGTCATCGTCGTTTCGACTCCCGGTTTGAATTCCTGGACCAGCTGCAGGCCACCCGTCGTCTGAAGGATGCCGCTGGCCGCGTTTGGTGCGATCGTGCCGCCGCTGATCGGGAAAGCGAAGGTCGGCGGCAGAGGCGCCGTTTCCGTGGTCGGCGCCACGGTTTTGATTCCGACCAGAACTTTCGCGAGCTTGGTGTCAGTCGCCAGGCTGGTCACCAGTGACGCGTTGCCGCCCGGCAGCACGGTCACCGTCTTCGGCTGAGTTTCGGAGAGGGCCGAGCCCATGCCCTTACCGCCCTTGAAGGGAGCCTTTTTCGCCTGTTTGCCGGTGAAGCCCAGCTTCTTGTTGAGCTGCTTAGCCGCCTTGCTCGTCAGCTTGGTCGAGCCGATCGTGACATTGGCCCCGAAGCCGTTGCGGGCGGCGCTGACGCCGCTGACCGAGGCGAGCTTCATTTTCTTGCCGGCGACGTTCGCGTTGAGGGAATTGGTCGTCGTTTCGACGACGATCGTCTTCACGACGGCACTCTTCTTGCCGTGCTTGAACTTGATTCCGCCGCTCTGTTCGATGGTTCCCAGGCCGTTTGTCGGGTCTAGTGAGCCACCGAGAACCGGCAGGGTCACGGTTCGGGCTTTGACCGTGCCTGGGCTCACCTTGATCACCTTGACTCCGGCTTTCTTCAGCTTCTTGAACAGGTTCTTGTTGAGGGTGAGCGTGGTCGTGCCGCTGGCAAGTGGATCGCTGGCGGCCGAGGCGAACGGCGCCAGGGCGAGCAACGCAGCCAGTGCAGCGACCATCGCTACTGCCGACAGCATCGTCCCCCGAGCCCTAACTGGCTGGGTCACATCTTTCATTCGATCCTCCGTTTGCTGCCGCCCCCTGCTGCCCCTAATGGCGACTTACGGCATGTCGATTTGCAGCCAAGAGTATTCCCGGCCTCTGTTCACACAAACCGTATTTGGCCGCAATGTTCCGGTCGGGAGCAAATGCGGCGTATGCACGCATATCCTGTCGCCATGGCAACCGAGGAGACCCATCGCACGATCGCCCCGCTTGTGGGCCCTGACGACGAGCGCGTGTTCACCGATTCCGGAATCGAGATCGAGCGCATCTACGACGCCGACGATGTCGCTCCGGGGCTGGAGGAGCGCCTGGGAGAGCCCGGTGCGCCGCCGTTCACGCGGGGGATCCACGAGGGGATGTACAGAGACCGGCTCTGGACGATGCGCCAGTACGCGGGTTTCGCCACGCCTGAGGACACCAACCAGCGCTACCGCTACCTGATCGAGCACGGCTCGACCGGGCTCTCGATGGCCTTTGACTTGCCGACTCAGCTAGGGCGTGATTCCGACGATCCCCTCTGCCGCGGCGAGGTTGGTCGCACCGGCGTCCCGATCGACACGATCGAGGACATGCGGATCTGTTTCGAGCAGATCCCCCTCGACAGCGTCTCGACTTCGATGACGATCAACGCTCCAGCGGCGATTCTGTTGTTGCTCTACGAGCTGGTCGGCGAGGAACAGGGGGTGCCCTCCGAGAAGCTACGCGGCACCGTCCAAAACGACGTGCTGAAGGAGTACATGGCGCGCGGCAACTACATCTACCCGCCGGTGCCGACGATGCGGCTGACGACCGACATCTTCGAGTACTGCCGCGAGAACGTGCCGAAGTGGAACACGATCTCGATCTCCGGCTATCACATCCGCGAGAAGGGCTGTTCGGCTGTGCAGGAGGTGGCGTTCACACTCTCCAACGCGATCGCCTACGTCGAAGCGGCGCTCGAGCGAGGTCTCGCGATCGACGAGTTCGCCCCCCGCCTCGCCTTCTTCTTCAACGGCCACAACAACGTCTTCCAGGAGATTGCCAAGTTCCGCGCGGTGCGGCGGATGTGGGCCAAAATCGTCGGCGAGCGCTTTGGGGCGCAGGACCCCAACTCGATGAAGATCCGCTTCCACACGCAGACCGGCGGCGTCACGCTGCAGGCCCAGCAGCCCGAGGTCAACATCATCCGCGTCGCCCTGCAGGGCTTTGCCGCCGTCTGCGGTGGCACCCAGAGCCTCCACACCAACGGCTTCGACGAGGCGCTAGCGCTGCCGACAGAGCGCTCAGCGCGGATCGCCCTGCGCACCCAGCAAGTGCTCGCCCACGAGTCCGGTGCCGCCGACACAGTCGACCCGTTCGCGGGCTCCTACTTCGTCGAGTCGCTGACTGATGAGGTCGAAGCACGCTCCTGGGAGTTGATGGAGAAGGTCGAGGAGATGGGCGGCTCGGTCGAGGCGCTGGAGTTCATGCAGCGCGAGATTGAGGAGTCCGCGCACTCCTACCACGAGCGCTACAAGTCGGGTCAGGACATCATTGTCGGTGTCAACAAGTACGTCACCGATCAGGTCGACGACGTCGACATCCTCCGTGTCGACCCAGAGGCAGAGGAGCGACAGCTGGCGCGCCTGAAGGCCTTCAAGGAGTCGCGTGACCAGGCGGCGGTCGAGGCAAAGCTCGAGTCCCTGCGCGACGTAGCCCGCGGTGACGGCAACCTCCTCCACCCGATCCGATCCGCACTCGCCGCCGACGCCTCGATCGGCGAGGTCTGCGGCGCGATGCGCGACGTCTTCGGCGAGTACAAGGGCGGCGCCTTTTTCTAGGCGGCCTCACCAGGGCCCCTGCCGACACCGCTGTGCGTTTTTTCCCCAGCGGAGTGGGGTTAATGCTCGCAGTGCTTGCTCAGGAGTGCGGCTGCTCCTTCGAGGGTGCGCTGGACTCGGGCCGGTTCGAACTTGACCTCGTAGTGGGTGAAGCGGAGCGGCGTCATCCCTGCGAGAAGATGGGTTCGGTCGCGTTGCACGTCGCGTGCCTGCGCTGATGGCGTCCGGTGGTACCGGAGGCCGTCCGTCTCGACGACCAGGCCCAGGTCAGGCCAGAAGAAGTCGACCTCGTAGCCGTTGACCCGCTGTTTGGTGAGCGGCAGGGGAAGCCCGGCGGAGGCTGTGATGGGGCGGAAGAGGACCTCCAGGTCGGAGTCGGACAGCCGAAATGTTCGCTTGTCCAGAAGGTTGCGCAGGGGCCTCACTCCAGGTTGCCCAGCCCGGCGCCCGAGCTCGGATCGCAGCGTTTCCGGATCGACCAGGCCCCGCTTATCTGCCTCGTTGACTGTGCGCTCCATCTGCAGCGGAGGCAGTTCGGTTGCGAGGTCGACAAGCGTTTGGGTTGGACCGGTGACCGGGATACCGCTGCGTGACACGACGCTGTGCGGGGTGAGCGCTGGGCGGCTTCGGATGTGCAGGCCCGGGCGCAGCAGCCTGCATCGCCGCATCACGCTGATATCGATCCGGCCGATGTTCTCGGTGCCGATTCCCCAGAGCGCGGCCGCGCTACGGTGGCTCAGGACCGCCCCGTCGCCACAGGCGAGGGTCGCGCCATCCATCGGCGCTCCCGGGTCAGCTGCGGCCAGCCGACGGCATAGATCCCCTGCATCACGGGACGCAGCCGACCGCGTGCGAGGCGGTGTTCGATCGAACGCGTATCGAACCCCAACGCCAGAAGCTGCCGTCGCGCGACGACCCCGTGCTGCCGTCTCGCCAGCTCCCAGGCCCGCTTGCTCCGCTTGTAGTCGCGCCCATCCGACATTGACCACACCTGAAATGGGTCAATGTCGGATGGGCGCCCTTTTCTCCCCCCTGAAGGGTCTCGTTCACCGCACTTTGGGGGGAGGAACGGCTTCGCTGGGGTTGAAGCGGGCGGCATGATCGAGGTCGCGCGAACGCTGATGAAGTCCGAGCCCGAGCTTGCGGAGTTGGTCGCGAGCGTCGAAGGCATCGAGGTGACGATGGCCGAGAAGGGCTTCGGCACGCGGGTGGAGCTTCGCGCGAGCGAGAACTCCGGCCTGCTCGAAAGCGACCTGGAACGGATCTTGAACGACCTGGCCGAGCCGAGCAAGCAGCCTTTCGGCAGCGCCTGAACCCCCAAGGAGAGGAACGAGTTGAAGCAACTGAAGAGGCATCTGAGCTTTGCCAACGTGGTGTCCTGCCTGGCCCTTTTCATGGCCCTGAGCGGCGTCGCCTACGCGGCCAAGACGATCGTCAAGACCCAGAACCTGGTCAACGGCGCGGTGACGACGGCAAAGATCCGCAACGGCGCGGTGACGACGGGCAAGCTCCGCAACGGCGGCGTGACCGGGCAGAAGATCGCTCCGGCGACGATCGGCTCGAGCCAGCTCGCCAACGGCTCGGTCCGCTCCGGCCAGCTCGGCGGCCAGGTCGTCACCGAACCGAAGATCAAGAATGGCGCGGTCAGCGAGAACAAGCTGGGCTCCGGCTCTGTGAGCAGTAGCAAGCTCACGTCCAGCTTCCTCGGGCAGCTGGTCCGCAATGTGACCTACGTCAACAAGCTCAGCAATGAAGACTCCGAAGACGCCAAGACCGTCACCGCCGAATGCCCATCGGGCAAGGAAGCGATCGGTGGTGGGGCCCGCGTCAACGGCGAACTCAACGAGGTCGCGCTGACCGGCTCGAACCCGTTCTCGGCAGCAAACGGCGCTCGTACCGGTTGGAGCGCCTATGCACGCGAGTCGACGGCAACGGCCCAGAACTGGTCGCTCGAGGCTTTTGTCATCTGCGCCGAACTCTAGGTCTCAGCTAACTAAATCCAGTCTCGAAGGGCCCGCTTCGGCGGGCCCTTCGCCGTCTTGGTGGCACGCGCCGATCCGCCGTCATAGACTCCCGCGCCCGATGCGCGAGAAGAACCCGATCACCCACGAGGAGAAGCTCGCCTACCTGCGCGAGCTGCGCGAGGAAGCGATCCACTCGGCCTCCGAGGAGGCAGTGGAGAAGCAGCACGCAAAGGGCAAGATGACCGCCCGCGAGCGGGTCGAGAAGCTGCTCGACCCCGGCTCCTTCGAGGAGCTCGACGTCTTCGTCCGCCACCGCACCTACGACTTCGAGATGCAGAAGAAACGGCCCTGGGGAGACGCCGTCGTCACCGGCCACGGCACGATCGACGGCCGCACCGTCTTCGTCTTCTCACAGGACTTCACCGTCTTTGGCGGCAGCCTCGGCGAGGTGATGGCGGAGAAGATGTGCAAGGTGATGGACCTCGCCGCGCAGGTCGGGGCGCCGGTGATCGGCATCAACGACTCCGGCGGCGCCCGGATCCAGGAGGGCGTTGTCTCGCTCGGCGCCTACGGCGACGTCTTCGTCCGCAACGTCCAGTGCTCGGGGGTCATCCCCCAGATCAGCCTGATCATGGGTCCCTGCGCCGGCGGCGCCGTCTACTCACCGGCGATGACCGACTTCATCTTCATGGTCAAGGAGACCTCGCACATGTTCATCACCGGCCCCGAAGTGATCAAGACGGTGACCGGCGAGGAGGTCGAGTTCGAGGAGCTGGGCGGAGCGATGAGCCACAACTCGAAGTCGGGTGTCGCCCACTTCGCCTCTGAGGACGAGGAGAGTTGCCTCGAGGACGCGCGCTACCTGCTCAGCTTCCTGCCCTCGAACAACCTCGAGGCGCCGCCGCGCTTCGAGCCCTCCGACGACCCCGAGCGCGAAGACACCGACCTCGACACCCTGGTCCCCGACGATCCCTCCAAGCCCTACGACATGCGCGAGGTGATCTCCCGCGTCGTCGACGACGGCGAGTTCTTCGAGGTCCACGAGCACTTCGCCAAGAACATCGTCTGCGGTTTCTCGCGGCTCGACGGCTTCCCGATCGGCATCGTCGGCAACCAGCCCGCCTTCCTCGCCGGCGTTCTCGATATCGAGGCCTCGGAGAAGGCCGCCCGCTTCGTTCGCACCTGCGACGCCTACAACGTCCCGATCGTCACCTTCACCGACGTGCCCGGCTTCCTGCCCGGCACCGACCAGGAGTGGAACGGGATCATCCGTCACGGCGCCAAGCTGCTCTACGCCTTCACCGAGGCGACCGTGCCCAAGCTCACCGTCGTCACCCGCAAGGCCTATGGCGGGGCCTACGACGTGATGAACTCAAAGCACATGCTGGCCGACTTCAACGTCGCCTGGCCGACCGCCGAGGTCGCGGTGATGGGTCCCGAGGGCGCGGTCAACATCATCTACCGCAAGGATATCGGCTCCTCGCCGACCCCCGACGAGCGTCGCCAGAAGCTGATCGACGACTACAAGGCCCACTTTGCCAACCCCTATTCGGCGGCCGAGCGCGGCTACATCGACGACGTGATCGAGCCCCGTCAGACCCGCCCGAAGCTGATTAAGGCGTTGCGGATGCTGCAGTCCAAGCGCGTCGCCCAGCCGAAGCGCAAGCACGGCAACATCCCGCTGTAACGACTAGGGCTGCGCTTCGATCTGCTGGACCCTGCCCTTGATCCAGGAGGAGAGCAGGTCGGTGCGGGTGAAGAGCTGGGGGCGATGGGTCGTGCAGCGGTCGAACACGGCTTCGGTGATGCCGATCTGGAGCCAACCCCGCTTGTGATCGGATACGAAGAGCGGGCCGCCCGAGTCCCCGTGGCAGATTCCGGACGTGGCTTTGGGGAAGTCGATCGCGCAGATCCGCCCCCAGAGGCCTTCGCAGTGAGAGCTCTCGATCGTGGTCTTGGCCCACATCAGCGATTCGGTGAAGCCCGGCTGTTCGAAGTAGGTCATTCCCCATCCCGCGACCCTGGCGTGGGTGCCGAGGTGCAGGTAACGGGTGTCGGAGGGTGTCGCGATCGATATCGGCGGGGCCGTCGTCGGCGTTTCGAGGACGAGCAGCGCGGCGTCGCCGAACCCGTCGCGAGCGCTGCCAGGGGCCCACTTGGGATAGGGGATCATCCGGATGACTTTCGAGATCTGGCGTTGCGGGTCGGTCCAGTCCACGACCCCGGTGACGACTCGGAAGGTGGACGCGTCACGCAGGTCCCTGCTCTGCTCGTCGACGGCGCAGTGGGCGGCGGTAAGGATGACCCTGGGAGTGAGGACCGTCCCACTGCAGGCGAGCGCGCCTTTCCCTTCTTCCAGCACGTCGACCACGAATGCCATCCAGGGGTAGCGTCCAGGAGCGGCTTCCTTCCCGCCCACGACGGAGGCCTGTGCGGCTGGCTGCCTGGCCGCCGCGCCGGGAGCCAGGGCCATCGAGGCGATGCACAGCAGCGCTACGCCGAAGGCGGCCGACCAGGCGGCGGCGATCCTTGCAGGCTTCGACTTCATCGTCAGTTCATCGGCGCTGGGGCCCTCTGGGTTTAGTCCCGACGCGCCGGCGTCGCCGGCGGCTAGGGCATCGCCGTCGCCTCGGTCTCGACGCCGCCGCCCCTGGCCCGCTCGGCGCGGCCACCCCGGGCTCCAGCGGCGCCACCCTCCTCGCGGGTGAGGCGGTGGGCGAGGTAGACCGGGATGATCGAGATCAGGACGACGATCACGGCGACCGCGTTGACGATCGGCAGTTCGTTGGGCCGGAAGAGGCGGGAGAAGATCCAGATCGGCAGGGTTTCTTCGCCGGCACCGATCGTGAACGTGGTGACGATGATCTCGTCAAAGGAGAGGGCGAAGGCGAGCAGGCCGCCGGCGACCAGGGCGGTCTGCAGGCTGGGCAGGGTGACGAAGCGGAAGGTCTGCCAGGTGTGTGCGCCGAGGTCGGCCGAGGCTTCCTCGAAGGAAGTCGAGACCCGGCGCAGGCGAGCGACGACGTTGTTGTAGACGACGACGATGCAGAAGGTGGCGTGGCCGACGATCACGGTGAGCAGGCCGAGGTTGACGCCCAGCACCTGGGTGAAGGTGTTGCTGATCGCGACGCCGGTGACGATCCCGGGCAGGGCTATCGGCAGGATGACGAGGAAGGAGATCGTCTCGCGACCAAAGAAGCGGTAGCGAGCGACGGCGAGCGAGGCGAGGGTGCCAAGCACGATCGCGATCGTCGTGGCGGCGAGGCCGGCCTTCACCGAGGTGAGCAGCGCCGTGTGTACCGAGGGGCTTTCGAAGGCCTTTGGGAACCACTCGAGGGTCAGTCCCGGCGGCGGCCATTCGAGCACGTTGCTGGCATTGAAGGCGTAGATAAAGATCACAATCAGCGGGATGTAGATGAAGGCGAGGCCGACCGCGATCGCGAGGCGGAGCAGCACGGTGGATCGGCGCGAGAGCCTCATCGCTAGATGTGCTCGAAGGCGCCTAGCCGCCGGGCGACCAGGAGGTAGGCGATCATCACGACGATCGGGACGAGCGCGAGGGCAGAGGCGAACGGCAGGTTGTTGGAGATGTTGTCGAAGATCACGTTGCCGATGAACTGGTCGTTGGAGACCAGGCGCGGGGTGATGTAGTCACCGAGGGTGAGGGCGAAGGTGAAGATCGAGCCGGCGACCACGGCGGGGAAGGACAGGGGCAGGATCACCCGGCGAAAGGTGGTGAATGGGGAGGCGCCGAGGTCCTCGGAGGCGCTGATCAGCGAGTTTGGGATGCGCTCCAACCCGGCGTAGATCGGCAGGATCATGTAGGGCAGCCAGAGGTAGCTCATCACCAGCCAGACGGCGGTGCCGCCGAAGCCGGGTCCTTCCAGGCCGAGCGGTGCCAGCGCCCAGTTGATCACGCCGCCGGCGGAGAGCATCGTCCGCCAGGCGTAGACCTTGACCAGGTAGCTCGACCAGAGCGGCAGCAGCACTGCGACGATGAGGATCGCCTTGCCGCGGCGGCTCGCCACCTTGGCCATGTAGAAGGCAATCGGGAAGGCGAGCACGGCGTCGGTCACGGTCACCAGTGCCGCGATCAGGACCGTGCGTTTGATGATGTCGCGGTAGACCGGTTCGTTGACGAGCGTTTCAAAGTTTTCGAGGCTGAAGCCCCGTACGACCTCCCCGCTGAGCGGGTCGACGCTCCAGAAGGAGGCGATCAGCAGGACCGTGAGCGACCCCAGGTAGCCAATCACCAACCAGCCCAATGGACCGGCCAGCAGGCCGGAAATCTGCAGTCGACGGCGGCCGTGGAAGAAGCCGGCGAGCCTGTGACCCGCCGACCTCCTCTTCACGACCGCCTCAGTCGCCATCGACTAAAAGCTGCCGCTTAGCCCTTGATCGAGGTCCAGGCCTGGACCCAGTCGTTGTAGTTCTTGCAGTCGCTGGAGCCGTTCCCGCATTCGGAGAGCGGCGTTTCCCAGTAGTAGACGCGCTTCCAGAATCCCGGGTTTTCAGCGTGGTATTCGTTGCAGAAATTCTTGTTTGCGGTGTGTTCGCAGGCAAGCGTCTGCGCCGGCGCCTCGCCGAAGAATTCAGCCACTTCGGCGTTGACTTTCGGCGAGACGATCCAGTTCATCCACATGTACATGCAGTTGGGGTGCTTGGCTTCGGAGCTGATCATCCAGGTGTCCGACCAGCCCGTCGCGCCCTCGGAGGGCAGGAAGCCCTGGCTCGCCGGACTGGCCGCGACCGGGTGGCCTTCCCCCTTCAGCGCGAAGTACTGGTACTGCCAGGTTGTGCCCAGCGCGTCATCGCCGCCGGCGAAGGCGGAGATCTGCTTCGCCGCGTCGGACCAGTATTCGCCGATGTTGGCGCGCTGTTCCTTGAGCAGTTCGACCGCTGCTTCGAACTGTTCTTCATTCAGCTCGTAGGGATTTTCGATCCCCAGTTCGGGCTGGTGCGCCTTCAGGTATACGGCCGCGTCGGCGATGTAGATCGGGTCGTCGTAAGCGCTGATCTTGCCCTTGTATTTGGCCGCCACTTTCGGGTCGAACATCACGTTCCAGGAGGTCGGGGCGGGTTTTACATCTTCGCTGTTCCACATCAGCAGGTTGGCCCCGCGGCCGTGCGGGATTCCGTAGTGGACGCCGTCGAAGGTGTTGTAGGGCTGGTTCTTCAGGTCGCTGAAGATCGTCTTGTAGTTGGGGACGAGACTGACGTTGACCGGGTCGACGTTGCCCCCATCGACCAGCCGCGCCGTCGCGTTGCCCGAAGCCGAGACCCCGTCGTACTGGCCGCTGCGCATCAGCTGCACCATTTCGTCGGAGGTGCCGGCGACCTTGTCGCTGACCTTGCAGCCGGTCTTTTCTTCGAACGGCTTAGTCCACGGTTCTTCGACGTAGCCGGCCCAGGAGATCAGGCTGAGGGCGCCCTCGCCCTTACCGACCTTCTGCAGTTCTTCGCCGCCAGTCGAGTTGTTGCTGCTGGAGCCGCAGCCGGCGAGCAGGAGCATGGTCGCCAACAGTCCTGCGATGACCAGCCACGCCGTTCGCGCTGGATGTGCCTCGTGCTTTCTCACGGTGGTTCCTCCTCTGTAGTGGTCGAACTGCCACGGACAGCGACCGTGTGCTCCGGGCGCCAGCCGACGATGACCTCCCTACCCTGCTCTGCACGCCACTCGTCAACCGACGTGCCTTCCACGTTTTGCCGTACGAGTTGAAGTTCTCCGCCTGCGTCGAGGGTGACCGTGTAGCGGGTCACCATCCCGGCGTAGGACACGTCAGCGATGCGCCCGGCCTCGGTACGCAGGCCGTTGGGTGCCGTCGCGGTGTCAACTAGCTGGATCTTCTCGGGGCGGATCGTGAAGCGGAGGCCGTCGCGCTCGAGCAGGTTAGAGACGCCGACGAAGCCGGCGACGAACTCGGTAGCCGGCTGCTCGTAGAGCTCGACCGGAGGGCTGACCTGCTCGATCTTGCCTTCGTTAAAGACGGCGATGCGGTCGCTCATCGTCAGCGCCTCATCCTGGTCGTGGGTGACGTAGACGAAAGTGATGCCGACCTCGCCCTGGATTGACTTCAGCTCGACCTGCATCTGCTCGCGCAGCTTTAGGTCAAGGGCACCAAGCGGCTCGTCGAGCAGCAGTACCTTGGGCCGGTTGACGATCGCTCGGGCGAGAGCAACCCGCTGGCGCTGCCCGCCAGAAAGCTCACCAGGCTTGCGGTCTCCATAGCCAGGCAGGCGGACCATCTCCAGCGCGGCGTCACGTCGCTGGGCACGTTCGGCCTTTTTGATCCCGGCGATACGCAAGCCATAAGCGACGTTCTCCCCCACCGTCATATGGGGGAATAGGGCGTAGTCCTGAAAGACGGTGTTGACGGCGCGGTCGTAGGGAGGAACCCCACTTACATCCTCGCCGGCCAACTCAATCGTGCCACCGCTGGGATCCTCGAAGCCGGCGATCATCCGCAGCGTCGTCGTCTTTCCGGAGCCGGAGGGTCCGAGCAAAGTGAAGAACTCACCGCGCTCGATCTCGAGGTCGATTCCGGCAACCGCGACCACCTCGCCGTAGTGCTTGGTGAGGTTGGCCAAGCGGATGTCAGGTGGAGTGGCTACATGAAAACGTTATCCGAGTGGTTCAGGAACGCAAGGACAATCTCCCCCCGGCCGGTTGGCCGAGGGGGAGTACGGCGCGGTCGGGGCTCAGAAGCCTGCGGGGTGGCGGGCGACGAAACCGACGTTGCTGAGCAGTTCTTCGTGCCAGCGTGGCCCGGTGCCACTCGAGTCGCCAGCCGTGTCCCAACGAAAGCCGGCGATTTCTGCGTAGGCGTGGCCGGCATTGGCGTAGACGGTGATCCAGCGGCCTGCGCCGGCAAGGCCCCAGCTCTCCATCGGGCCTGACGGAAGTGGGCTTTCGAGGAATTTGCCGCCGTGCAGGGCGTAGCTGACCGAGCCGGAGCAGTCATAGCCACGATCCCACCAGCGACCGTGACCCCCGCCCCATATATAGGGCTTGGTGCGGATCCGGTCGGCTGCCCAGATCACCTGTTTGACCCGGCTTGGGGCGGATTTGGGCGGGATTAGCATCCCGTTCGGGAGTAGCCGCGCCTTGGCGGTGGGGGTGCAAACATCTGTTTCGGCGGCCGAAATGCCACCGCCACCACAATTCGCGGAAGCCGCTCCCGGCGTCAGCGCCAGGACTGCCAAAACCCCCGCGATGGATATGCCTAGCTTGAGTTTCCTGTTGTTCTTGCGCAAACCGATCTCCTTCGTCGGCCTACGGGGTTAGCTGTCGGGCTGGCGCGAAAGGAGCCTGCGCCCCCGCCTGAACTAGGCGAGTTAGCCCCGAAAACGTGGTTCCCCCGTTCCCGCAGCGCCTCCAGCGAGCGGGATTCGGCGTTTCGGTTATTTGGAACGGCGGCAGTGTAGACGATCGACCGGCCGTTTGCTCATGGAAAACAAACATTTTGTGGCCTTTCGCACTTTGGCTCTCCCGGTCCCTTTCGACGTCTCGGCTGCTAGCTTGCGCGCTGGGATGGAACTTGCTGGCAATACAGCGCTACTGACAGGCGCCACCGGAGGCCTAGGGCGAGCGATTGCAAAGGCGCTCGCCGGGCGCGGGGCAAAGCTGGTGCTGAGCGGCCGCAAGGCCGAGGCGCTGGAGGCGCTGGCAGCCGAATTGCCCGGCGAGGACCACCGGATCCTCTCCGCGGACCTGGCCGATCCCGGCGCGGCCGAGAAGCTCGCCGCGAAAGCAGGCGACGTTGACATCCTCGTCGCAAACGCCGGCCTGCCCGGCACCGGTCGCCTGCCCGAATACACCAGCGAGCGCCTCGAGGGCACGCTGCGGGTCAATCTCGAGGCGCCGATACACCTGGCCCGCGCCCTGGAGGCGGGAATGATCGAGCGCAACAAGGGACACATGGTGTTTATCTCTTCGCTCTCAGGCAAGTCGGCGACGCCGCTTTCCTCTGTCTACAACGCGACCAAGTTCGGCCTACGGGGCTTTGCGCTGGGCCTACGGGCGGACCTCGATCCTCTTGGGATCGGCGTTTCGATCGTCTCTCCTGGGACGATCCGCGAAGCCGGCATGTACGCGGATTCGGGCGCCGACCCGATCCCAGGTCTCGGCACTGGTTCTCCTAAGCAGGTAGCCGACGCCGTCGTCAAGGCAATCGAGCGCAACAAGGTCGAGATCTCCGTAGCTCCCGTCCAACAGCGCCTGCTCGCCCACTTCGCCCTGGCCACACCGGCGATCTCGGTCAAGGTCGCCAGCGGAGAGGCCGGCCAGAAGGCTGCCGCAAACGTCGCCAAAGGGCAACTCGATAAGCGCTGAATGAGGGCGGGCGGGGAGCCCCTCGGACGGGCGGATACTCAAATTGCCGGTCTAACTAGACCGGCAATTGGACGGCCGAGGGGCTCCCCGCCCGCCCTCTCGAAACGCCCGCTTTGAGCGGCGCATCCGACTTTGACCACACTGGGATGGGGCCAAAGTCGGATGCGCCTAGGATGGAGGACATGAGCAGCTCGGACTCCTTTGGCGCCCGTTCGACCCTTGAGGTTGGCGGGCGCTCCTACGAGGTCTTCCGCCTGGACGTCCTGCAAGAGCGCTTCGACGTCGCTCGACTGCCCTATTCGCTCAAGGTGCTCCTGGAGAACGTGCTGCGGCTGGAGGATGGGCGCAGCGTGACGGAGGCTGATATCGAAGCGATTGCTGGCTGGGACGCTGCCGCCGAGCCCAGCGCCGAGATTCCCTTCCAGCCCGCCCGGGTGCTAATGCAGGATTTCACCGGCGTGCCCGCAGTCGTCGACCTGGCGGCGATGCGAGATGCGATGGCCGAGATCGGTGGCGATCCCGAGAAGATCAACCCGCTGGTCGACGTCGACCTGGTGATCGATCACTCGGTCCAGGTCGACGCTTTCGGTAACGCCCGCGCCTTCGCCGTCAACGCCGAGCGCGAGTTCGATCGCAACCGGGAGCGTTACTCGTTCCTCAAGTGGGGTCGGGAGGCCTTCGACAACTTCAGCGTCGTACCCCCGGCTACGGGGATTTGCCACCAGGTCAACCTCGAGCACATCGCCCAGGTCGTCTACAGCCGCGAGCGCGACGGCGTCCTGCAGGCCTACCCCGACACACTGGTCGGCACCGACTCGCACACGACGATGGTCAACGGGCTCGGCGTACTCGGCTGGGGGGTCGGCGGGATCGAGGCCGAGGCGGCGATGCTCGGCCAGCCGGTCTCGATGCTGCTGCCGCAGGTCGTCGGTTTCAAGCTCGACGGCGAATTGCCCGAGGGCGCGACCGCGACCGACCTCGTCCTCACCGTGACCGAGATGCTGCGCGAGCGCGGAGTCGTCTCCAAGTTTGTCGAGTTCTTCGGGCCCGGCCTGGCGACGCTGGGGTTGGCCGACCGTGCGACGATCGGCAACATGTCGCCAGAGTTCGGCTCGACCTGCGCGATCTTCCCGGTTGATGCCGAGACGCTGCGCTATCTAGAGTTGACCGGGCGGCCGACGGAGACGCTCGAGTTGGTCGACGCCTACGCGCGGGAGCAGGGAATGTTCTTCGAGAAGGGTTCACCCGACCCGGTCTTCTCCGACCTGCTGGAGCTGGACCTGGGCGCGGTCGTGCCCAGCATCGCCGGGCCGAAGCGGCCGCAGGACCGGGTCCCGCTGGCCGACGCCAAGGAGGCCTTCCTCGAGGCGATGGAGGAGTTCGACCCCGAGGCCGGGGAGCAGATGGGCAACGGCATCGACGAGGCCGGCGAGGAGTCCTTCCCGGCCTCCGACCCGCCGGCCGAGGATCATGACGACGAGCGCGGCAGGCCACGGCCGGCGGTCAGTGGCGCTCTCACCGCCCTCGCCGAGCGCACCAGCGAGGACGCGATCGAGGTCACCCTCGACGATGGCACCAGCTTTGAGCTCGATCACGGCCGCGTCGTGATCGCCGCGATCACCAGCTGCACCAACACTTCGAACCCCAGCGTGATGGTCGGCGCCGGCCTGCTGGCGCGGAACGCGGTCGAAAAGGGCCTGGCCCGCAAGCCCTGGGTGAAGACATCGTTGGCGCCGGGCTCGACCGTCGTCACCGACTACCTGGAGAAGGCGGGCCTGACCAAGTACCTCGACGAGCTGCAGTTCAACCTCGTCGGCTACGGCTGCACGACCTGCATCGGCAACTCGGGGCCGCTGCCGGCGGAGATCTCGGCCGCAGTAGAGGAGAAGGACCTGGCCGTATGTGCGGTTCTCTCCGGCAATCGCAACTTCGAGGGGCGGATCAACCAGGACGTAAAGGCGAACTACCTCGCCAGTCCGCCACTGGTCGTCGCTTATGCGCTGGCCGGGCGGATGGACCTCGACCTGACCAGCGAGCCGTTGGGGGAGGGCAGCGACGGCGAGCCGGTTTTCCTGCGCGACATCTGGCCCGATGCGGCCGAGATCAAGGATCTGGTTGGCCGTTCGATCGCCTCGGAGATGTTCACTCGCAATTACGGCGAGGTCTTCTCCGGCGACGAGATCTGGCAGGCGGTTGAGGTCCCTCAGGGCGATCGCTATACCTGGCCCGACTCTACCTACGTGCGTCGCCCCTCCTTCTTCGAGGGAATGCCTGCCGATCCGCCCGGGGTCGAGCCGATCGAAGGGGCGCGAGTACTGGCCCTGCTTGGCGACTCGATCACCACCGACCACATCTCGCCCGCCGGCGCGATCAAGAAGGACAGCCCGGCGGGTCGCTGGCTGGTCGAGCAGGGTGTAGAGCCGGGAGACTTCAACTCCTACGGCTCACGGCGAGGCAACCACGAGGTGATGATCCGCGGCACCTTCGCCAACATCCGCCTGCGTAACCTGCTCGTCGAGCGGGCCGGCGGCTTCACCCGACATTTCCCCGACGGCGCAGAGAAGACGATCTACGAGGCGGCGATGGCCTACGCCTCCAAAGGCGTGCCGCTGGTCGTGTTGGCGGGCAAGGAGTATGGCTCGGGATCCTCGCGCGACTGGGCCGCGAAGGGGACCAAGCTACTCGGTGTCCGCGCCGTGATCGCTGAGAGCTTCGAGCGCATCCATCGCTCCAACCTGATCGGGATGGGGGTGCTGCCGCTGCAGTTTCCGGCTGGCGAGAGCGTCGAGTCGCTCGGCTTGACGGGCGAGGAGGTTTTCGACATCGGCGACCTCGAAGACGGCAACGCAAAGACAGTCACCGTGAAAGCCGGGAGCACCGAGTTCGAGTCAACCGTCCGCCTAGACACTCCCAACGAGGTCATCTACTTCCAAAACGGCGGCATCCTTCAGACGGTCCTTAGGAATCTCAGAAACTAACCCCTTGCCTGTTTCTGGCGGCCGCCGGACCAAGCGAGGCAAGGACGCAGGGAGCCCGAATAGCAGCGCTATTCGGGCGACTGAGGACGCCGCATCGCGCAGTGTCCGCCGCCGCCAGAAACAGGCAAGGCGATGCAGGAGGGTCGCGGGAGGCAGGGGGGTCCGCGCGACCCTCACTGCACCTGCGCGTCGGTAGCCAGGGAGGGATGCCGACGCGACCGTTCCCCTAGACGGGACTGTCCAGAAGAACAGTCAGGCACTACCTATACCGCGTAAATGCGGTTGGGTCAAGGCAGTTTGAGCGGGTCTACGGCGATTCCGCAACTCTTTGCGGGGAATCCGCAACGCCCCATCCCCGCCGTTCGATCAGCTCAATCCCGATCACGCTGCCGACCGGACCCACCGGCGTCAAGGTAGCCGCCAGCAGCGTGTAGGGCGCCTCGCGCCTGCCGCAGGCGACCCAGATCACGATGCACAGCGCCACGAATCCGAGGCCGTGGGCCCAACCGAAGACCATCGTCTCGGTATCGAAGCCAGGGATCAACCAGAAGAGGATCAGCAGGCTGAAGATTCCCAACTCGACCCACGAGAGCCACTTGACCCAGGTGAACAGCGGTCCGGGGGTTGGCTTGGGCAGGGCACTCATGGCATTCCCAAGATACTCAGCCCTGGCATGAGGCCGGGTCCCTGCCCTAGCGCCAGATAGGCGCATTTATATTGCGCCGTGTGCCAAAACGGCGGGTAGGAGATGCCGGGGTCGGCAAGAAGATCAATGACCCAGATGGAAAGGGATCTCATCAAATCTCTGGTGCAAAGGGGCTTTTCATGGGCCTTCTTCGCCTGCGCAACGCTCATCGTCGGGTCGCTTCTCTTACCAGGAAGCGCGCATGCAGCCTCCAGGACGTGGGATGGCGGTTGCGGTATCGATAACTCGTGGAGTTGCGCCAACAACTGGAGCGAAAACGCCGTGCCGGGGGCTGGGGATGTCGTCACGTTCAACTCGACATCGACTGGCAACTCAACCGTCGATCCGGGCTTCACAGGCACTGTCGCCTCGCTCAATGTGGGCCCTGGCTACACCGGAACGATCAGCCTCGCCCGGTCCCTGACGATCTCAACCGCCTTCTCTCAGTCAGCCGGAACCTTTACGGCCGACAGTCAAGCCCTCAGCACCGCCGGGTTCACCTTGTCAGGGGGCCACTTCATCGCATCCAGCGGCACGACCTCGGTCAGCAAGGCGCTGACCATCACCGGCTCGCCGGTCTTCAGCGCCAACGGCGGCACCGTTGATTTCGACGGCACTGCGACCGCAAAGTTGAGTTGCGACAACGTCAACTTCAGTCTCGTGACGTTTACGCATACGGCGGGCACCAAGACGGTCAGCAGCAACTGCAGCCTTCCCCTGGGAAGCAACCCGAGTGCCGCTGGCGGTGGCTCAATCACCCTGAACGGATCTCTCTCCGGTACCGGGACCTTGACGACGATGGGTCTCCTGAACCTTGGCGGCACCGGCAGCCTATCGGGGCTCTCCGGTCTGGCAGCGAGCAGGCTGACAGTCAACGGCCACTACGACTTCGGGTCCTACGACACGTTCACGGTTGGTGGATCCTTCGCACTCAACTCTGGGGCCAGCTTCACGGCTCCATTGGCTACCGCTTCTTTCGCAGGGGGTTTCAAGATCACGAGTGGAGCCGCATTTACCGCCAACGGTGGGACGATCAATTTCAGCGGAACAAGTGGCACCGTGTCGTGTGGAGGGAAGACCTTCAACCTGGTCACGTTCACGAACACCGCCGCCTCTAAGACGGTCGGCAGTGACTGTGATCTCCCGCTAGGTAATAACCCAATTGCTACCAGTGGCGGCTCCATAATTTTGAACGGTTCCCTATCGGGCAGTGGAACGTTGACTACTGGCGAACTCTTGACCCTTGGAAGCTCTGGAAGCCTGTCAGGCTTTTCGGGCCTCATGGGACGCAAGCTGACGGTTAAAGGCAATTACGATTTCGGTTCCTATTCGACGTTTGCCGTGAGCGGAGCCTTCGTTCTCAGCACCGGCGCCAGCTTCACCGCACCGTCTGGATCCGCGTCATTTGGCGCCGGATTTACTCTTAGCTCGGGAAGTACTTTTGCCGCCAATGGCGGAACAGTCGACTTCAACGGGAGCTCGAGCGGCACGCTGAGTTGCAACAACGCAAGCTTCGCCCTCGTTACCTTTTCCCATACAGGTGGCAACAAGACCATCGGCAGCAATTGTTCGCTGCCACTGGGTAAAGACCCAACACTGGGCGCTTCGCCGGCTGCAGCTGTTGTCCTAAGTGGCTCGCTGTCTGGCTCGGGAACTTTGTCTTCCCAGAACACATTCAGCCTGAACAGTACGGCGAACCTATCGGGATTCGACGGGTTGGTTGCAAATGGCAGTCTGGTCCTGAAGGGTGCGTCGATCGATGGCAGTTCATATGAAACGTTTGCGGTTACAGGAAACTACACGCAGACAGGTGGTGCTGTGACCATCCCAAATGGGGCAAACATCGCAGAAGCCTTCACACTTAACAACAGCGCGACCTTCAATGCACCAGCCGGTACCGCCGTCTTTGACGGCAGGTTTACTATCAACGGCGGGGCCACATTCCATGCCGATGGCGGGACCGTTGAGTTCAGCGGCCCGGATAGCAGGGTTATCAGCTGCAACAAAGCCGAATTTCACCTGGTGTTGTTCACCCATGCGAGCGGCACCAAGACGGTCAGCAGCAACTGCAGCCTTCCCCTGGGAGGCAACCCGACAATCAGTAGCGGCGGGTCCATTTATCTCAGTGGCAACCTGTCAGGTTCTGGGACACTGAGCACAGGGGGTACTTTGACGCTGGCTGCTACCGGGAGCCTGTCTGGCTTTTCGGGTCTGGAAACCAACGAACTCGTCGTCACTGGGGCCTATGACTTCGGTTCGTACAGCTCATTTTCGGTCGGTGGAAACTTCTTGCTTGGTACAGGGGGGAAATTCGTCGCCCCCTCAGGGGAAGGGCTGTTCAGTGGTGATTTCAGCACAGAACCGGAATCGACCTTCACGGCGAACGGTGGGACGGTAGTGCTAAACGGCAGCAGTCAGACCGTTGCAGGAGACACAACGTTCAATAACCTCAGCAAGCGTGTGAGTGCTCCGGATACGTTGAAGTTCAACGCTGGCGATACCCAGACAATCGTAGGCACACTAAGGCTGGAAGGCAAAGACGCCAGCAACTTGTTGACCCTGGCCTCTACGACCGCGGGCACGCCTTGGTTGATCGATCGCGAGGGTGTTGCTGAAGTAGCCTTTGTCTCGGTATCGGACAGCGACAACATAGGCAGCCCCATCACCCCGACCAAAAGCATTGACGAAGGCGGTAATTCGGGCTGGATCTTCCCCGGGCCCGCCAGCGAACTAGTCCTAGCCGCCGCAACCACCACCCCCAAAGCCGGCGAAGCCGACAACCTGACGATCACCGCCCGCGACGCCCAAGGCAACACCGCCACCTCCTACACCGGCTCCCACAACCTCACCTTCGGTCCGCTCGCCGACAGC
>Ga0163161_10000172_pt1 | contig 59445 bp, 53 predicted proteins | sample S45metaG_FD_129847 | JGI IMG/M metagenome (GOLD analysis project Ga0163161, IMG submission 129847) | Switchgrass rhizosphere microbial communities from Kellogg Biological Station, Michigan, USA - S4-5 metaG | ecosystem: Host-associated > Plants > Roots > Rhizosphere > Soil | place: USA... | reverse complement strand
GTCATGTACATGTCGACGATCTTGGGCACGTCGGTGCGGCCCTTCGCTCCGCCGAACGCGGTACCGCGCCAGTTGCGACCGGTGACGAGCTGGAATGGCCGGGTGCTGATCTCCTTGCCTGCTTCGGCCACGCCGATGATGATCGACGTACCCCATCCGCGATGGCAGGCCTCCAGCGCGGTACGCATGACCTCGGTGTTGCCGGTCGCATCGAAGGTGTAGTCGGCGCCGCCATCGGTCATCTGCACGATCCGGGCGACGACATCCTCGCGGCTCATGCCTTTGGAGTTGAGGAACTGGGTCATGCCGAACTTGCGACCCCACTCCTCGCGATCAGCGTTGATGTCGACGCCGATGATCTCGCCCGCGCCGGCAAGCCGCGCGCCCTGGATGACGTTGAGGCCGATCCCGCCCAGCCCGAACACCACGACGTTGTCGCCGACCTGAACCTTGGCGGTGTTGATCACGGCGCCGACGCCGGTGGTGACGCCGCAACCGATGTAGCAGCTGGTCTTGAACGGCGCGTCCTCACGAATTTTGGCGACAGCGATCTCGGGGAGCACGGTAAAATTCGAGAACGTCGAGCAGCCCATGTAGTGGAAGATCGTCTGCCCCTTGTACGAAAAGCGGCTGGTGCCGTCGGGCATGAGGCCCTGTCCTTGCGTGGCGCGGATCGCGGTGCACAGATTGGTCTTGCCGCTGAGGCAGCTTTTGCACTGGCGACATTCCGGGGTGTAGAGCGGGATCACGTGATCGCCGGGCTTCACCGAGGTCACGCCAAGGCCAACCTCGCGCACCACGCCTGCGCCTTCGTGGCCCAGGATCGAGGGGAAAATGCCCTCGCTGTCGAAGCCGTCCAGCGTATAGGCATCGGTGTGGCAGATGCCCGTCGCCATGATCTCGACCAACACCTCACCGGCCTTGGGGCCTTCCAGATCGACCTCGACGATCTCGAGCGGACGCTTGGCTTCAAAGGCGACGGCGGCGCGGGTTTTCATAACTTCTCCGATTTTTGCAGACGATTGCCGCTGCTTGTACGCGGCATGCGCGTTGGGAATAAAGACGAACTTCGAAGGCTATCGTTGCCACGCCGGTTTGGCGAACCACAAGATAGCGCTTGGACCAAGATGCCCAGGCATGACATGATTATCCTCTACTCCACCGGCAGGGTGGCGGGGAGAGGGTGACGACTAAGCCATGAACGAGCCAGCATCCAGAAAAGCGGGGCGTCCCACACCGGCGGCGGCCGCGCAGAAGCAGCATGTCCTGATCGTCACCGCGCTCGAGGAGTTCGCCCAGATGGGCTATCACGGCGCCTCGCTGCGCACTATCGCCGAAAAGGCGCAGGTGTCCACGCGGACGCTCTACAACCATTATGCCGACAAGCTCGCCTTGTTCGAAGCGTGCCTGAAGTACTCGGGTCGGCAGATCATGCCGATCGCGCCATATCTGAAAGGCAGCCTGCACAAGCGGCTGGTCGATTATGCGACGGCGATGCTGGCGCATCTTTCCGCCCCGCAGGCCCGGCGGATCGCCACCCTGATCTATCGCGAGGCATCCTGTTTCGCCGAACTGCGCAAGATCGCGCAGGACCAGTTCCACGACAACCAGGTCAAACCCTTGGTGACGATGCTGGAAGCCTCCGGCGTCGATCCGGCGATCAGCGGCGTTCTCGCCCGGCAGTTCGCGATCATGGCCACCGGCGAATGGCAGAGCCGGCTGCTGTTCGACTTGCCGGAAATGACGCCGGCCGAAATGAAGGATCATGCCGAGCTGGTGACGCAGATCTTCCTCACCGGGATCACCACCAAGTACGTCGATCGGGCCGCCAGCGCCGAGACATAGGCGTATTGATCTTCAGACGCCGAAGCCGCCAGAGACGGAGATCCGCTGCCCGGTGACATAGGCGGCTTCGTTCGAGGCGAAGAACACGCAGGCGTGGCCGATCTCCTCGGCGGTGCCGAACCGCTTGAGACAGAGCAGGCGATGCGTGTTGTCGACCCAGCGCTGGTCGATCTGGCCGAGGCGGGTCAGTTCATGCAACTGGCCGGCGTCGATCACGCCGACCAGGACCGAGTTCGCGCGAATGCCGTAGCGGCCTTCTTCCTTGGCAATGCCGTTGACCAACTGTTCGTTGGACGCCTTGACTGCCACCGACATGCCATCGCGCGCCGGCCACCAGTCGTGGCCCGCCGATCCGAGCGTGACGAAGCTGCCGCCGCCCTGCTCACGCATGTGCGGAATCACGGCCTGCGCCGCCGCCAGGAAGCCGTGCACCTCCACGTCGAACGCATGGCGCCACTCGTCCATCGGGGTCGACGACAGATAGCGCTGGTTGACCAAGGGCCCGGCGGCCCACACGATCGTATGCACGCGACCATGGACGGCGATCGCATCGTCGATCGCCGTCTGCACGTCTTCCACCCGCGTCACGTCGGCCTTGTGGATCGTCGCTCTGCGGCCCTGGGCCTGGGCGTCGACCGCCACCGCTTCGGCCCGCTCGCGATTGCCGCGATAGACGATGGCGATGTCGCATCCCGCTTGCGCGAAGGTGCGCGAAATGGCGCTGCCGATCCCGCCACTGCCTCCGAACAGTAGCGCGCAACCCTCTGCAAACGTAGCCATTTCGTCCCTTCCCTCAGCGCGTCAGACGCCGAAGCCGCCGGCGACCGACACGGTCTGTCCGGTGATGTAATTCGCATCGTTCGATGCCAGGAAGACAGCCGCCTTGCCGATATCCTCGGCCAGGCCCCAGCGCTTGATCGGCAGCATCGCCTTCACGTTGCGCTCCCACTCGGCGTCGAAATAGCCTTGTTCCTGCCCGACCTTGAACTGGCCGGCATCGATCACGCCGACCAGGATAGAGTTGGCGCGGATCTCGTGCACGCCTTCTTCCTTGGCGATGCCCTTGACCAGGGACTCGTTGCAGGCCTTGGGCGCCACCGACAACCCGTCGAGATGCGGCCACCAGTCGTGCCCGGCCGAGCCCAGGTGGACGAACGATCCGCCGCCGCTCGCGCGGAAGTGTGGGATGGCGATGCGCGCGGCGTGATAGAAGCCGAACGCTTCGATCTCCATCGACGCGCGAAACTGCTCCAGCGACCAGTCGGCGATGTTGACTTGCGCCACGACCGGGCCGGCGCCCCATACGACACTGTGCACGCGTCCATGCGCGGCGATCGCGGCATCGAGCCCGGCTTGCAGAGCGTCGTAGTCGCGCACGTCGGCCTGGTGGATGCTGGCCTTGCGGCCCAAGCCCTCGATCTGCGCGGCGACCGCTTCGGCCGCCTCGCGCTTCGAGTGGTAGAAGATCGCGACGTCGGTGCCGGCCTTGGCGAACTCCAGCGCCACGCCCTTGCCGATGCCGCCGCTACCGCCGAACACCGCGACGGTGCCCTCGGGAAAGTCCCTGCTCATGCGTACTCCTTTTCGTGATCGGTAAAGCTACTCGGCGGCCTCGTAGACCGGAGACGGCGCGACGCCAGCGGTGTGGTGCACGCCGTTGGCCCGCGCCTGGTACTCGGCCGCCCTGGCGCGCGGATTGTAGAACTGGCGATACCAGGCACGCCCACGATGGAAGGGGCCGTCGGTCGGCAGGCGCAGGATGTTGAACGCCGGACCCTTGGTGCGCCAGATGCCGAAGTCCTGCGAGAACGCGGCGAGCCCGCCGGCGTGATACTGGCTGCGCAATTCCTCGTCGCGCGCGCTGGCGGGCGTGTCGAGCGCGCGAGTGACGATGCTATGCCACACTTGCGTGACGCCATCCTCCTTGGGCGTGTGGCAGATCACCTGCACCGCGTCCGTTTTGCCAGAATAGCGCGCGATGAGGATGCCGGGCCCGGTATAGAACGCATCGACCGCGAGCACGCCGCCTTCGCTCGTCATCGTCTCGTGGCCGCCGCCCGACACCTGCTTGCCGACGACGCCTTCGAACACGGAGTCGAAATAGGCGATCCGCTGTCCGTGGATCGGGCCGAAGTGGCGCGTGTCGACCAGGTTATCGAGGATCTCCTGCGGATGCACGTCCAGGGTGCCGAGATCGTCATAGTCCGCGTGCAGCCACTGCGGATCGTCCCACTCGGGGAACGCCGGCAAGTCGTAGTCGGGCTCGCCTTCTTCCGGATCATGCCAGGCAAACACGCAACCGAACCGCTCCTGCGCTGGATAGGCGCGCACCTTGGCCGCCGGCGGAAAGGCGCCGTCGAAGTAGGGGATGTGGTTGCACTTGCCGTCGGGTCCGAACCGCCAGCTGTGATAGGGACAGCGGATGGAGTCGCCCTCCACGCGGTCGGCCGCCGCACTGGACGTCTGATCGGCAGCGAGATGTGCCTGCATGTGCGGACAATAGGCATCAAGGACCACGACACGGCCCGACGCGCCTCTGTACGCCACCAGTTCGCGCCCGAGCATCCGCAGCGCGATGGGGGAGCCGGTCACATCGGAAGCGCGGGCGACCATCAGCCACCCTCGCGGAAACGTGAATTCGCCCAGCCCGTATTCGGCAGTGGTCGCCATGGATCCTCTCCAATCTGTCGGTTGCCAGACTTGTGCGAGGGAGGATGGGCAAGGCTTGGCACTGACGCAAACGCTTTGTCGATCATCCGATCAGCAGCTGATAGAAGTGGATCGACAGCCGATAGTCTTCAGGAGAATGGTGGTTGAAACGACCGGGCACAACAGCGCTCCTGGCGGAACTGCGCAAGGAGATGAAAAGCCGCGGCCTGCGGGTAAGCGCGCTGGCGGACATGCTCGGCGTCGCGGAGCCGACGGTGTGGCGTTGGCTGCGCGGCGAAGGCCTGACCCTTGACCGGATGGACGAGATCTGTGGCCTGCTCGACATCGACTTGCGCGATCTGGTCTCGCGCGGCGATCCGGCGGGCGAGGACGCGTTTACCTTGGCGCAGGAGCGGGTACTGGCCGCCGATCGTGGACTGGCGCTGGTGTTCTTCGCCATCCTCCATGGGGCGCAACTTCGCGACCTTGAGGGCGAGTTCGCGCTCCCCCGCGATCGGCTCGATCGGCACCTGGACCGCTTGAAACGGCTCGGGTTGATCGAAGGGCGGGGAAATGGTCGCATGCGCGCCAGAGTTCGCCGCTCGGTTCGCTGGCGCAAGGGCGGACCGCTCTCGATCGCTTTCGAGCAGACGGTCAAGCCGCTGTTTTTGTCGATGGACTTCGGCGCGGCGGACTCGCGGTATGTCTCGGACATGGTTGCGCTGAGCGATGCCGGCCGGGCGCGGGTGCAGGCACTGTTCGAGGCCTTGCGCGACGACGTCCATACCATCGTTGAACAGGAGCGGGCCGCGCGCCTGCCAGATCGCTGCTGGACCGGCGTGCTGATGCTGGTCCATCCGTTCGACCTGAGCGAACTCACCCGCGAGTGGCGCGGTGCCAAGCCGATCCGCGCCGGGTCGGACTGATCGGGTAAGCTGCGCTACTTGTCGGGCAGCGCCGCGAGGGCCTGTTCGATGCGCCGCAAGGCGTCCACTGTCAGGATCTCGGGCATGGCGGACCGCAATGCTCGCAGGCGGGTCTGCGGGAAGAGACCGTGTTGCGGTGAGGTCGACAGGCCGGGCGCTTCGCGGTCCAGGATCGCGCGCGAACGTGGATCCGCCAGGAGATCGCTGGTGAGCGAGTCGAGGCTCAGACGATCTTGGCCCCCGTTCCGGACCGGACCAGGCGTGACTTTTAGGGTCCGTAAATCGGCCTCGATCCGCGTCAGCTTCGCTTCGGTCAGGGTTCCGCTGGCGAACTGCTGCACGCCGGCCAGGGTCATCTTCTCCCAGCCATGGACATGGCTCAGGCCGGTCAGCATCCCGGGCAATTGACGTTCGAGAACCGCGCGCCCGCCAGGCGTGGCGACGATATGGCCCAGCAGCGATTGGCGGGTCAGCGGACCGTCCGGGATCGGCGGCAAGGCGCGCAACGCGGCCTCGCTGCGGTCCGGCTCGCCGGTGCCGGCGGGAAGTGCAGGCAGGCGGCCGACGCGGGTGAGCGTCACCGTCACGTTCTTCGCATCTGGCGCGTTGACGATCCGCAAGTCGCTGGCGTTGCTCGGCGAACGAACGGTGCCGCCAGTCACCGACACGGTATAGCCTTGCGGATAATTCGCGGCAGGTACTCGGATCACCGTCTCGCCGTCGACCGACCGGCCGCGTGGCGGCATGGTGGTGTAGTGATAACTCAGCGTTCCCTCGTCGGTATCGAAGCGCATCTCGGCAGGCGTGCCTGCGGTGACTTGCGCGTAAGGACGGGCGTAGGCGCGCAGCAGGGCGGCGCGATTGCCGTTGCCGCGATCGGGCAATTGCGGATCGACCAGCGACTCGAACGCGCCGCGCGTCCAGGCGAGCCAGGAGATATGCCGCTTGTCAAAGTCGCCCGCTTGCCCGGCGATCTCCGACGGGTCGTTGTTGAAGCCCCATTCGGTGTTGATGAGCGCGGCGCCCTCCTGGGTCGCATGCGCCAGCGCACCGTCGTTGACCTTGTCACGTACCGCTTCGACCGGCCCGTAGTTATGGAAAGAGAAGCCGCGCGTACCCGGGCGCGCCGCGAACGGCGTGGCAATCGGCGTGCCCAGCGCGCCCTGGAGCATGAACGGCTCGACGAACACGATCATGCGCGGCGCCGCCTGGTTGATCACGCGCGAGGCCTTTTCGTAGAACGGCTTGAGCAGTTCCTCCTCTAGCTGCGGGCAGTTCGCCTTGACCGGGTCGGGCTCGGCGCAGCGGCTGCCGGTCGCGGGCTCGTTCATGACGTCGATCCCGAGCACCGCTGGTTCGTCGCGGAAGCGGCGCGCGATCGCCGCCAGCCCTTCGACATAGAGGTCCTGCACCCCCTTGCCGGTGCCCGGGACCGGATGGTTCTTCCAGAAGTTGTCGAACGACCGCTGCACGGCCGGATCCTTGAAATAGCCCATCGGGAATTCGAGCCCGGGCACCCGCTGGTGGCCCTCCGGGAACACTGCCCATTCCGGCATGCCGCGCACGCCGACCACTGCGCTGTACTCGTCTTGGTGGAAATCGATCATCGTGTAGACGCCCGCCGCCTTGTAGGCGGCGACGGTCCTGGCGATGCGCGCGACGTAGGCTTCGTCGATGATCCCGGGCTTGGGCATCAGACCGGACAGAAAGATCACCAGACGCACGCCATTGAAGCCCTGTTCCGCCATACGGGCGGGGACATTCTGGCTCCAGCGCTCGTCGTACGAGGTGCCCGACTTGAACTCCGGAAGCGTGACGTTGCCGCCGTGGATGGTGACGACCCGGCCCGTCGCATCGACGAACCAGCGACCTTCCTGGGAGATACGCTGGCTGGCAGGGGCGGCGTTGGCTGCGGAGGCCATCGCAGCGGCGGCCGTGAACAGTCCCAGCTTAGTGTGCAGCTTCATCCTCGATCCCCTTCTCGCGAACACGTGCTGTTCGTTCCATGGCTCTGCGAGGGAGATGGCGCAAAAACGATCGCGCGCCAATCATTGTCGATCAACTTTTGACGATCTGGTGCGCGGCACGCTCGCGAGGGCCGTGATCGGGCCGAGCAGGCTTGACCGCCACGCGATCGGCAACCTAACCACCCACGCAACCGCCCGGTCGCGGATGGCCGGCGAAGCGCGAGAGGATGATCATGGAGCAGACAACCGCCCAAACGGTCGACACACCGCACGGCAAGCTCAGCTACCACGTTGTCGGTGACGGCCCGGCCTTGTTCCTGCTGCATGGTTCTGGCCCCGGCGTGACCGGCATGGAGAACTTCGCCGGCAACCTGCCGTTCTACGCCACGCGGTTCCGCACGTACGTGCCGGACCTGCCCGGCTACGGCGCCAGCGATGCTTCACCCGATGGCGTCGACCGCACGCCGGAAGCGATCCTGGCGATGATGGATGCGCTCGGCATCGAACGCGCATCGATCATCGGCAACAGCTATGGCGGCATTGTCGCATCGAAGTTCGCCGCCGCCTACCCCGACCGCGCCGAGCGCATCGTGCTGATCGGAGGCCTGGGCTACAACCTGTTCGCGCCTTTCCCCAACGAAGGCATCAACCTGCTGAGCGCCTTTGCGGAGGATCCCACCGCCGATCGCCTGCGCCAGTGGCTGCATTCGATGGTCTCGGACCGCTCGGTCATTACCGAGGAGATGGTCGAGCGGCGGCTGGGACAAGCGCTCGAGCCCAAGATGCGCACGACCATGGGCCAGATGTACTCGCGCGCCTCGCTGGACATGATCACCAAGTTCGCGTCCGGCGCCGCTGGGATCAAGGGCCTGGCGTATCTGGGCGATATTACCTGCCCGGTGCTGCTGACCTGGGGCATGGACGATCGCGTCAGCCAGATGGATCGGGCGTTGCTGCCGATGCGGATCATCCCGGACTGCCAGGTCCATCTGTTCCCGCGTTGCGGCCACTGGGTGATGATCGAGGCCAAGGCGGAGTTCGAGGCGGTGACCATGGCATTCCTCGCACCCAGATAGGAGCAGCGGCGGCGGCTCGGTCATGCGTAACACGTGTGCGAAAATGTTGCTTAGGATTGCCATCTTTGCAACAGCGGATGTCTTTAATGCTGCTGTGCAGCATGGTAGTGAGCCTCATGTTGCATTGCACAAGAGGAATACTCTCATGAAGCTCGTTCTCGCACTGACCGCCGCCGCTTCGCTCGCCATCCCGGCTGCTGCCTTCGCTGACGAGACCGTCGGCGTGTCCAACAGCGTTGCCGCTGCCGCCAACAGCCCCGTCTCGATCCGCGAGCGCGCGCTGGTGAAGACCACCGACGGCCGCAAAGTCGGCTTCGTCGATCGCGTTTTCCGCAACACCGCGGGTGAGCCGACCGGCGTGCAGATCATCTACAACGGCCACTTCGTGCAAATCCCCGCCGCCAGCCTCGCGCCGGCCGAGAAGGGTTTCGTCACCAGCCTGACCGCCAAGGAAGTGAACAAGCTCTAATCGGCTTGTTAGCGGCCCACGGGCCGCCACCTTGAATGCCAAAACGGGTCGATCCGCTGGATCGGCCCTTTTTGCTGCACTGCGCAAAAGTCGTCAGCGCATGAGCGCGCGCCAGGCTCCTGGTGCGCGGCCGGTTTCCTGGCGGAACGCGGTCGAGAACGATGGTGCGCCCGCGTAGCCGAGCTTGCGAGCGATCGCGGCAATAGGCAGATCATCCTCGACGAGCATGCGCTTGGCCCGTTCGATCCGGTGGCGACGGATCGCATGACCGGGCCCCACACCGGTCGACATGCGAAAGCAGCGGATAAAGTGATGCCGGCTCAGCCCGCATCGCTCCGCCATCGCATCGATCGACACCGGCTGTTGGGTGTCTTCGATCATCTCCTGCGCGATCCTGAGCGCACGCGCCGACAATCCGCCGCTCCTTCGCGCGGAACGCTGCCCCGCCTCGCGCAAGTGGCGCGCCAGATCCAAGACGATCAGCGAGACCAGCGCTTCACCCAGCAGATCGACATCCGCCGCTGCACTTTCCATCTCGGTCGCGAGCCGCAGCATCGTGTCCTCGATCGATGGCACGCGGATATCGAGGCAGGCCGCCAGCGTCACGTCGTCCAGCGCGATCCCGTCCAGCGCTGTGGCGATGCGGCTTTCGGCAAAGCGGATGCGGATCGTATCGAACGCGCCGTGCCCGACATGAACCTCCAACGGCACGCCGGCAGGGCGCAGCGCCAGACCGCCGAAGCGGACGAAACGCCGGCGCGGGTCGCCGGCGATGCGCCCTTCAGACCCTGGCAGCAGCCGCGACAAGCCAAGCATCAGCACGGTTTCGGGCTCGACGATCAACAGCGTTTCCGCTTGCACTTCGGGATAGGCGCATAGCTCCACCGCTGCCCCCTCCAAGGTCAGAGAGGCCCGGACGAGATCGCCACGGGATCGTGCGTCGAGGATCGAGACGGCCATGCTTGCTCACTTACGACGAAGTGCGATTAGTTTCCAGTTCGTGCGCAAATAGGTGTCGCGCCCGTCGACGCTGCTTGAGAGTCGAGCGCCATGTTGCGATGATCGCAGGCGTACCGAGAGAGGATGCAGACCGCATGGCGGCGCAACAGAACGACGGGGACTTTGCTACACGGGTCCCCACGGCCGATGAAGTGCTTGCCGGCAAGGATTTGTCGGGCCAGCGCGGCATCGTCACCGGAGGGTCGTCGGGCGTCGGCATTGCCATTGCCTCGGCGTTGGCAGGGGCTGGCATGGCGGTGACGCTGGCGGTGCGAGACGTCGTGGCAGGGCAGCAGGTCGCCGACGCCATCGCGCAAGAGCGCGGTGTACAGCGGCCTGCCGTCGCGCATGTCGATCTGCTGTCGATGGCGTCAGTGCAAGCCTTCGTACGGGAATGGGGCGACGAACCACTTGACCTGCTCGTCAACAACGCCGGCCTGATGGGGCCTCCGTTGACGTGGACCAAGGATGGCTTCGAGAGCCAGATGGCCGTGAACTACTTCGCGCCGTTCCTGCTTTCGGAACTGCTGCTGCCTGCGCTACGCGCCGCGCGTTCGGCCCGTGTGGTGACGGTCTCGTCGGGATCGCACCAGCTTGCATCGCTGCGTCTCGACGATCTCAACTATCGCGAGCGCGAGTACGACAAGTTCGAGGCCTATGGACACGCCAAGCTCTGCGCCAATCTCCTCGCGGTGGAATACAGCCGCCGCCATGCCGTCGACGGCGTGACGATGACCTTGGTGACCCCGGGCGGCGTCGCCACCAACCTTGGCCGACACGTCACTTTCGAGGACGCGGTGCGGCTGGGCTGGGTGCGCGAGGACGGCACCTTGCCGCAAGGGCGGATGCGCACGCCGGAAGAAGGCGCATCGAGCCCAGTCTGGGCTGCGACCGCCCCGGAACTCGAGGGGCGCGGCGGCCTCTATATCGAGGATTGCACGCCAGCGCCGTTCTGGAGCCCACCCACGCCCGAAGGTTGGGGCGTGACGCGCGCCTCGCTCGATCCCGACGATGCCCGCGCCTTGTGGAACAAGGCCTGGCCGCTGCTTGAGGAGTGTCTGGCATGAACCGTCCATCCGGTCCAATCGTGAGCGAGGGCGAGGACATCTCTCGTGAAGCCCAGCGCTGGGAGCGGGAGACGCGTGGCCCTGCCCTGGAAGGCCGCACCGAACGGCGCGAACGTTTCGAAACCCAGGCGCTCAAATGGCCGATCAAGCCGCTCTACACCCCCGCCGATCTAGACGCCGCCGGCTTCGACTATGCTGCGGACGTCGGCTATCCGGGTGAGTATCCCTATACCCGCTCGACCCGGCCCAACGGCCATCGCACCGATTTCTGGACGATGACCCAGGTCACCGGCTTCGGCAAAGGCGAGGACTGGTCCAAGCGTGCGCGCTACATGCTGGACCAGGGGCTCTCCGGCCTGATTCTGGAGTACGATCTCGCCACCACCAACGGCTATGACAGCGATGATCCCATCGTCGAGGGTGAAGTCGGTCGCGCCGGCATGGCGCTCGACAGCCTGGAAGATCTCGAGAACGCATTCGACCTGCCGTTCGACAAGCTCAAGTACCTGATGAGCGTGTGCAACGCGCCGCAGCCGGTCAACCTGGCGATGATCATCGCCGCGCTGGAGCGCAAAGGGATCGATCCGGCGGACTTCGTGCTGCACATCGTCAACGGCATCCTGATCGAATACACTTGCGTTGGTCGCTACATCTATCCGCCCGAGCACGGCTTGCGGATCGCGACCGACTGCATCGAATACATCATCCGCAATCACCCGAACTGGGCGCCAATTTCGATCATCTCGGCGCAGTTGCAGCCGGCCAAGGCAAACCCCGTGCAAGAGATCGCGTTCAGCCTGGCGATTGCCTGCGCGCATATCGATGCAGTGCTGGAGCGCGGCTTGGACATCGACACGGTGGCGCCGTACATCAACCACTTCGTCGTCAACGTCGACATGGATTTCTTCGAAGGCGTGTGCAAGCTGCGGGCGTTCCGCAAGTGCTGGGCGCGGCTGATGAAGGAACGCTATGGCGCCACCCGGCCCGAGGCGCTGCGCATCCGCATGATGACGTCGCCGACCACCATTGCCCTCACCCTGCAGCAGCCGCTCAACAACATCGCCCGGCTCGGCATCATGGCGACTGCTTGTGCGCTGGGTGGCGCGGGCGAGGCGATGACCACGCCGCTTTATGATGAAGCGCACGCCCTGCCGGCGGAGAACGCGATCCGTGTCGGCGCGGCGATTCAGCACATCGTCGCGCACGAAACCGGTGTCGCCGAGACGATCGATCCGCTGGCCGGCTCCTATTACGTCGAGACGCTGACCAAGCAGATGGAGGATGCCGCCTTCACCGAACTGGATAAGATCTTCGCCATGGGCGGCGCGGTGAAAGCGATCGACACCGGCTACTTCCAGCGCGCGCTCGGCCGCGAACAGTACGAGCGCAACAAGGACCTGGAGGAAGGCCGGCGCAAGTGGGTCGGCGTAAACCACCTCGCAAAGGCGGACGAGAAGCGCGAGATCGAGATCTTCCGGCTCGACGATGCGATGGAAGAGGAACAGGTGCAAAAAGTACGCGCGTTGCGCGCACGGCGCGATCAGGCTGCCGTCGACAGCGCGCTGGAGAAAGTGCGCCAGGCCGCGCGGGATGGCGCGAACATGGTGCCGCCTTGCCTGGAAGCCGTGAAGACATACGCCACGCACGGTGAAATCTGCAATGCGATGCGCGACGTCTTTGGCGTGCACAGCGCCGACAGCCAGTTGATGGGGATCTGACGCCATGGGCACTTCGTACCAGCGGCCCTTGCGGGTCCTGCTCGCCAAGCTCGGCATGGACACGCACACGGTCGGCGTCACCATCATCGGCCACGCGTTGCGCGAGGCGGGGATGGAGGTGATCTTTACCGGCCTGAAGCAGACGCCCGAGATGGTCTGCTCCGCCGCGATCCAGGAGGATGTCGATGTCGTCGGCATCTCGACGCTTTCGGCCGGTCACACGCGCAGCCTGCCCAAGCTTGCACGGCTGCTGCGTGAAGCGGGCGCAGAGGACAAGCTGCTGGTCGCCGGCGGGGTGATCCCGGAAGAGGACAAGCCGGTGCTCGAAGCCGCCGGGGTCGATCGCATCTTCACCATGGGCTCGGACACGCGCGACATCGTCGCTTATCTGAACGCGTGGTGGAAGGAGCAGCAAAGCGAGGAGGCCGCCTGATGGCGGCGCGATCGAGCGGAGAACCGAACGACATCGCGCGGCGTCTGCTCGACGGCGAAATCGCCGCCGGTGCCCGCGCCATCCGCTGGCTCGACGATCGTGATCCGCGCTGTGCTACGCTGCTTTCGGCCATCTACGCCCACACCGGCAAGGCGCAGATCGTGGGGGTGACGGGTCCGCCCGGCGCCGGAAAATCCACGCTGACCGACATGCTGGTGAGCGAATGGCGCGGGCGCGGCAAGCGGGTCGCGGTCATCGCGGTCGATCCTTCGAGCCCGTTCACCGGCGGCGCCATCCTTGGCGACCGGGTGCGCATGGCTCGTCACTCCGTCGATCCCGGGGTCTTCATCCGCTCTTTGGGCACTCGCGGGCAGGCCGGCGGCTTGTCCCGATCCACCCATGATGCGGCGCTGGTGTTCGATGCGATGGGCTATGACATCGTCGTCGTCGAGACGGTTGGCGTCGGGCAGGACGAGATCGACGTGGTGAACCTCGCGCACACGACGATCATCGTCGCGGTGCCGGGCCTGGGTGACGAGATCCAGGCGGTAAAGGCCGGCATCATGGAGGCCGGCGACATCTTCGTCGTGAACAAGGCCGATCGCGACGGCTACGACGCTACGCACCGCCAGATGGAGCTGATCCTGCACTTGCGCGCCTCCGCGCTTCCGCCGGATGCGCCGGCGGTTCCGCTGCTGCGCGCCGTTGCCGCGAAAGGCGAAGGCGCGGCCGAGATCGTCGATGCCATCGCGACACATCGGGTTCAGCTGGGCGAGGCTGGCGAGTTCGCCCGGCAGAACAGCCGCCGCGCGCGCGAGCAAGTCCTGGCGCTGGTGCGCGACGGCCTGCTCTCGCGCATGATCGGCATGGCCGCGGACACAGTCTTCGAAGCTGTCGACACACGGCAGATTGATCCGCACGCTGCAGCGGCGCGATTGCTCGATACGCTAGCCGTACGAAAGGTCGCCGCATGAACAAATCCGTTTGCGCTCTCGTCCACAAACCCGGCAGCACGCGCGAGGCGTTCCAACGCTACTACGAGGACAATCACGCGCCGCTGGCAGTCGGCCTGTTTCCGTTCTCACGATATGTGCGAAACCATCTCGTCGATCCCGGCGCGTTTGGCTGGGACACCATCAGCGAGTTCTGGTCCGAGGACATCGCCGAAGCGGCAAGCCTGATGGATGGCCCGATCGGCGAGACGATGCGTGCGGATGAAGCCCGGTTCATGGACCGGACCCGCATCGCGCCAGGTGGCTCGGAGGAGCTGGTGCTCTCCACCGGCGCGCCAGCCGATAGCGATGGGCGTCGCACTTGCCTGCTGCTCCGCGACACCGCCGGCTTGGAGCAATTCCGTCAGGTAGCCAAGCAGTGGGCAGGCGCTTTGGCGAAGAACCAGACGGGCGTGTCGATCGACTTGGTCACGTCATGGCAGCAACCATCCTTTCCGGCCGCCGCGGTTATCTGGTTGCCGGGCTGGATCGCGGACATCGACGTTCCCTCGCAGCTTGTGGTTACTATCCTTCGGGCTCGTCGGGTGGAGACCCCCGCTGCCATGCTGCTGAGCCAAAAAGGCAAATAGCCGAGAACCGAACGGGACAAAGGAGCCCATCGAGACAAAATTGACCAACAGGGAAATATTTCCGCAGACCCCGTGTGCAGAAGCAGTAAAGAGCAGCTGAATCATCCTGCTTTGAAAGGATGATCAGGGGAGGGTTTGCATGAAGGTCGTTCTACTAGCCAGCGTCGCTGGTCTTGCGATGTCGTATGGTTCGGTGGCGCAGGCGCAAGAAGCCGCACCGCAAGAACAAGGTCAGTCAGGCCTTGGCGACATCGTCGTTACTGCCCGCCGCTCGGCCGAAACGCTGCAGAACGTGCCTGTGGCGGTGACCGCCTTGGGTGGTGACTTCATCGATCGCCAGAACATCTCCGACGCCACCGACGTGCCCCAGTTCGCGCCGAACCTCACCATCGAACAGCAGCCATCGAGCTTGTCCGCCGCCAGCATCTTCATTCGCGGCATCGGCAACAACGAGCCGTCCTCGGTGTCCGAGCAGGGTGTCGGCGTCTATCTCGATGGCGTTTACCTCGCCCGAGCCGCCGGCGCGGTCTTCGATCTGATCGACCTGGAACGCATCGAAGTGCTGCGTGGCCCGCAAGGAACGCTATTTGGCCGCAACACCATCGGCGGCGCGCTGCAGCTGATTTCGCGCAAGCCCGCGAACGACCTGGGCGTCACTGCAAAGGCGGGGTACGGTCGCTTCAACGAGTGGTATGCGCGGGCGCGCGTCGATACTGGCTACATCATCGGCGACAGCATCAAGGCGTCGTTCTCGGCGCAGCACAAGGAAAGTGATGGCTACGTCAACAACACGCTGACGCCGTCGTCCAAGGATCCGGGATCGCTCAACGCCACATCGTTCGCGCTAGGCCTGCAGGGCGACTTCGGCGACCTGACGGTCAACTACAACTTCGACTACGACAAGCGCAGCGGCACGCCAGCGTTCTTCCAGGTCGTTGCGACCACGCCGCTGGCGCAGAACTACTATTCGCAATCGCCCAATTTAGGCGGCGCACCGTTCCAGGTCAGCCCGGATCGCCTGGGCACCGTGCAGCAGGCCGGCTTCACCGATCGCGATGGCGACTATCGCTTCACCAGCAAGTCGCGGGTCCAGGGCCACGCATTGACGCTGACGTACGAGCCGATCCCCGAGCTGACGATCAAGTCGATCACCGGTTATCGCAAGTTCTTCCAGGACACGATCCTGAACTTGTCCGGCAACGGCGTCCTGCGCGGACCGGTCGTGGATTTCACCTCGCCGACGCTCGTCTCGATCCAGGATGTCACGCCGTACACGGGCAACAACGCGCCGCAGAAGCAGTGGCAGTTCAGTCAGGAGCTGCAGGCACTCGGCAAGGTCGGCGATGTCAGCTACCTGGTGGGCCTATATTACTTCTACGAGAAGGCATCGGAGTTCAACCGTCAGGCGCTCACGATCCTGTCGCCGGTCGCGGGCCTGCCCGCGCTGGGCTTTCCGCAGGCCGTGGCCGATGGCATCGCCGCTCTCAATCCGGGCCTCGCCACAGTGGGCGTGAACGCCAATCCGATCCAGGCGTTCGGCGGCACTTCTCAATCGATGGCGCTGTTCGGCCAGGCAAGCTGGCGTCCCGCCGCCCTCGACGAAAAGCTGGAAGTGACCGTTGGCGGCCGCATCACCACTGACGACAAGACCATCTACATCGCCGGCGACGTCAATCCGACAGTGCGCGGCCGGGTCGGGTTCCAGAACTTCTCGTACCTGCTCTCCGCCGCTTACGAGCTTGCCGACGACGTGCTGTTCTATGGCCGCCTGTCGACAGGCTATCGCTCGGGCGGCATCAATCCGCGTGCGGGCGTAATCAACCCGTTCGATCCGGAAAAGGCCAAGGCCTACGAAGTAGGTCTGAAATCGCAGTTTCTCGACAATCGCCTGCGCCTGAACCTGGCCGGATACATCACCGATTACGACGATCTGCAGGTGCAGCAGTTCGCGGCCGGCAGTGGGGGAGCTACCTCGCTCATCGTCAATGCCGGCAAGGTGCGGCTGTCCGGCTTCGAGGCGGAACTGACCGCCCTGCCCTTCACCGGCTTCCAGATCGATGGTTCGGTCGGCTACGTGAAGACCGACTTCAAGACGTTCCTCTTCCGCGATCCGGCGACCAACCAAATACTCGACGTGGCTGACGAGGCGAGGCCGGTCTATTCGCCGAAGTGGACGGTGCACATCGGCGCGGAATACGCCCACCCCATCGGCGACGCGACGATCCGCCTGCGCGGCGACTATTCGCGCCGCACCAAGTTCTACGTCAACGCGCTCGACAACACCGCGCCGTTCAACGAACAGCTGGCTTCGCCGCCGTACACCAACGTCAAGGCGCGGCTATCCGTTGAGAGCATCAAGGTGGGTGGATCCTCGCTCGACGTCGGCGTATGGGGCGATAACCTGCTCAACAAGCGGACGCTCAACTATGGCATCGACTTCGGCGCGCTCGGCTTCGCCGGCGCGACGTTCTACAAGCCGATCAGCTACGGCGTGGACGCACGCGTATCGTTCTGACGCCCTGAGGCCGCGTCCCGCGCTCGGGCGTATCAGCCTGAAAACCAACAAGGCCGCGACCAGAGATGGTCGCGGCCTTGCCATGATCGATGCGGGAAGCGTCAGGCGGTGACGTTCACATCCTGGTCGAACCGCACAAATCGAGCGGCGATCTTCCATCCATCGACCGTCTTCACGACAGTATCACGCATCCGCCCGGACACGACGATCTGGCCCGACATCGGCGTCCCGCCCGCGTTGACGTTCATGAACATGTAATGCGCCTGCACCGAACCATCCTCTTCGCTGATGAAGAGGTTGAAGTTGTAGTGCCGGTTCTTGCCCTGGGTCTGCTGGTCGGACACCTTCGCGTGTTCGATCTGCTCGTCGATCCCGCGAAAGCGAAGAGGGATGCCTTCCATCTCGGTTTCGACTTCGGGCACGTAGAGCTTGGCCAACGCGTCCCAATCACCAAAGTCGGAATAATGCGCGAAGCGCGCGATAAGTTCGGCGATGTCGGCCTTGTCTTCCAGAGTGATCGTCATGTCGTTTCTCCAGTTCAGGAACGGTCGTACCACGGGAAGAAGGGCGGCATCCGCGACGCCTTCCCGGTGAATTGCGCGGGACGTTTTTCGTTGAAGGCACGCACCCCTTCGCGTCCATCCTGCTGGCTGGTGTAGAACACCGCCAGTGACTCCGTCAGGTGCGCATCCCACGGCGTTTCCATCGGCGCGTTGCGATTGATCAGCTGGCGGATCAACGCGACTGAGACGGGCGAGCGATCGGTGATCAGCGACCGGGCGAACGCCTTGGCTTCGTCAAGCAGCGATTCCGCCGGAACCACGGCGCGCACCAGGCCCTTGGCATGCGCCTCGGCCGCGTCGAAGATGTCGGCGCGATAGGCCCACTCGAGCGCCTGTTCGACCCCGACGATGCGCGGCAGGAAGAACGAGGAGCAGGCTTCCAGAGTGATGCCGAGCCGCCCAAACACGAAGCCGAAGCGCGCCTTTTCTGACGCGAAGCGAAAGTCCATGGCCAACAGCATGGTCGATCCGATGCCGACCGCGACGCCGTTTACTGCACCCACGATCGGCTTGAGGCAATCGTACATGGCCAGCGTCACGCGGCCACCGGTGTCGCGCACGCCCTTGAACAACGCAGGATCGTCAGGCTGTTCGCGCAAGTCCTGCATGGTGGGTGTCATGCTTTCGTCCAGGCCGAAGACGTTGCCTTCCACCGACAAGTCCATGCCGGCGCAGAACGCGCGGCCCTCACCGGTGACGACGATGACGCGCACGGCGTCATCGTTGCTCGCGCGACCGAAGGCATCGACCAGTTCCTCGCACATCTCGACGGTAAAGGCGTTGAGCTTGTCCGGGCGGTTGAGCGTCAGCAGCAGGACGCCATCGTCCTCCACTTCATAGCGGATGGTGCGGTAGACCATGGTCATGCCTCCTGTGTCAGTGCGGACGCGCGCGCGAGCGCGTCGCGGCAGTCGCGGACGATCCGTTTCACGAGTTCACCGCAGCTGGGTATATCGTCCATCAGGCCGATGCCCATGCCGGCCCAGACCAGGCCGCCTTCAGGATCGCCATTCTCCAGCGCCGCGCGCCCTTTAGCTCCAGCGACAAGCGCCTTGATGTCCTCGAACGTGGCGCCGGGCTGCTTCTCGATCTCGACCACTTCTTCCGACACGGTGTTGCGCAGCACGCGAGCGGTGTTGCGAAAGCCGCGGAAGATCAGCCGCGTGTCGCGCTCGGTACCCTGGATCACGAACTGCTTGATCGCATCGTGGATCGGCGCCTCTTGGGTCAGCATGAAGCGGGTGCCCATGGTCACGCCTTCCGCGCCCAAGGATAGGGCCGCCGCCATCGAACGGCCGTCCGCCATGCCACCGGCGGCGAGGATCGGGATGTCGAGCGCCCGCGCCGCCGCCGGAATCAGGACCAGACCCGGCACGTCGTCCTCACCGGGATGCCCGGCCGCCTCGAAACCGTCGATCGAGACCGCGTCGACCCCGGCGCGCTGGGCCGAAAGCGCGTGGCGCACGGAGGTGCACTTGTGGATGATCTTCATGCCCGCCGCCTTGAAGCGCGCGATGAACTCGGCCGGGCTGCGGCCCGCCGTCTCGACAACCTGGAGGCCCGACGCGGCGATGGCTTCGACATAGGCGTCGTAAGGGACGGGCTGCGCGGTGGGCAGGATCGTCAGGTTCACGCCGAACGGCTTGTCGGTCATCGTGCGGCATCGTGCGATCTCGGCGGTCAGCGCCTCGGGGCTGGGCTGGGTCAGCGCGGTGAGGATGCCAAGCGCACCGGCGTTGGAGACCGCCGAGGCCAATTCCGCGCGGCCAACCCACTGCATGCCGCCCTGCACGATGGGGTAGCGGGTTCCCGTCAGCTGGGTAATGCGCGTCTTCATACTGGTCCTCTTGATCTCAAGCTGTTTCGGCTTCGGCCCAGCCCATCCGGGCGAGCAGCGGATACTGCACCGCCAGCGCTTCGGCGTGTGCGGAAGCCGCGGTTCCGCGCATCGCACGCGCCTTGATGCCGTGATAGATGGCCGCGAGACGAAACAGGGCGAACGCGCGATAAAAGCCAAGCTGCCCGACGCCGTCGCGACCGGTGCGACAGCAATAGGCCGCGACGTAGGCGTCTTCCGACATCAGGTTCAGTGCCGCGACGTCGACGCCGCCCAGGCCGGACAGGATCGACGGCGGCAGGCGGTACATCATGAGGTGGTTGACGAAGTCGGCCAGCGGGTGCCCCAACGTGGACAACTCCCAGTCCAGCACCGCCGCCACGCGCGGCTCGTGAGCATGGAACACCATGTTGTCGGTGCGAAAGTCGCCATGGATGACGCGGCTCTCGTCGCCGGCGGGGATATGCGCGGGTAGCCAGGCGATCAGCCGGTCCATGTTGGCATCGCGACCGGCCATCTCGTCGGTCAGGTACTGGCGCGACCATCGCGCGATCTGGCGTTCGAAGTAATTGCCGGCCTTCCCAAAATGATCGAGCCCGAGCTCGGCCGGATCATAGCTGTGCAATTGCGCCAGCGTCGCGTTCATCGCGTCGAAGTACGCGGGGCGCTCTTCGGCCGGAACGGTTTCGAAGCGCGAGTTCCAGAACACGCGCCCCTCGACACATTCCATCACGTAGAACCAGCTGCCGATGACGGCATCGTCGGTGCACAGGCCATAGACCTGGGGCACGGGAAAGGCCGCCTTGGCGAGCGTATCGATCACCCGCGCCTCACGATCAACCGCGTGCGCGCCGGGCGTGGTGGCGCCGGGCGGCTTGCGCCGCAGCACGAACGCGCGGTCCGGCGTCTGCAGGCGGAACGTCGGGTTCGATTGCCCCCCCTTGAACTGGCGCACCGTCAGCGGGCCTTGCGCCTCGGGCACGTTCTCCCGCATCCAGGCGGCTAACGCGCCCTCGTCGAAGCGGTGCCCCTCGCGCACTTCGCTCGTGCCGGAGTTGAGCGCTTCTGCGTCCTGTTCGATGTCGCTCATGGTCGGCTGCCTACGCTCGGTTCAGAGCCTGACGCTTGATCTTCTTGGCAAGCGACCATTTGTGGACCTCGGTAGGACCATCATAGAGGCGGAAGGCGCGAATCTCGCGAAAGACCTGCTCGACGATCGTGTCATGGCTGACACCGGTCCCTCCCATGATCTGCACGCAGCGATCGGCGATGCGGAACAGCGTCTCCGACACCGAGACCTTGGCGATCGAGCTTTCGGTGATCGCGCTTTCGCCGGCATCCAGCGCATCGGCGCACCAGTCGATCATCAGTTCGCACTGCTTGAGGTCGATGAGGTTGTCCGCCAGCATGAAGCCCACGCCCTCATGGTCGATAAGCAGCTTGCCGAAGGCCTGGCGCTGTACCGCATACTCGGTCGCGATCTCGTTCGCGCGCGTCGCGGCGCCCAGCCAGCGCATGCAATGCGTCAGCCGAGCAGGCGCGAGCCGCACTTGCGCATAGGTGAAGCCTTCATGCGGTGCGCCCAGCACCGCCTCGTCGGGAAGACGCAGATCGTTCACCCGCACGACCGCGTGCCCGCCCGGCATCGAGCTGTCGATGGTGCCGATAACCCGCTCCTGCACCAGCGCCGGATGCGGCAGCGGCACCAGGAACATCGTCGCGCCGGACGTGCCGTCCTCTCGCAGGGACTTGGCCATGAGGATCGCGAACGTCGCGCCGGCAAAGCCAGTGGCGAACGCCTTGCGCCCGTTCACCACCCACTCGTCGCCCTGCCGCTCGGCGATCGTCTGCATCATGCCCGGATCGGAGCCTGCGCCACCATCCACCGCCGGTTCGGTCATCAGGAAGCAGGAGCGGCCCCCTCCGGCGATCAGCGGGTCGAGGAACCGCGCCTGCTGCTCAACCGTGGCGACCTTGCCGAGGAGGAACATGTTGCCTTCGTCCGGCGCATTGGTGTTGCAGGCGAGCGGGCCAAGGGGGGACAGGCCAGACGCGCGCAGAACCAGCGCGGTGTCGCGATGCGACAAGTGGCCACCGTCATCCCGAATGTGCGGCGTCAATACGCCGGCATCGCGTGCTTTGGCTCGCATTTCCAGCACCAGGGTGTCGAGCGGACCATGCGAGTCACGTCGCGGATCGGCCTCGTACGGAACCACGATATCGCGAACGAAAGCCTCGACTTTGCGCGCCAGGGCGGCGCCCTCTTCGCTTGAACCCGCCATCCTGCGTCCTCCACCGGAAGGCGCTTGCCAAGCTAATAACGACAAAGCAAGTTGCAATTAACAGCGAACCGCATCGCCAGCGTGCCGTCGTGAGAGGATAATGCCAACATGGCCGAGCATACCCTGCGCAAGGAAACCCATCACGGGCGTGTCGTGTCCTGCCATGTCGATCGCCCGGCGGACGTCCACGCCATGTTCGTCGCGGCGGTGCGGCGGCGGGCGGACGCAATCGCCCTTGTCGACGGCGACGAACGATGGACTTATGCCGTACTCGCAGGCCGCGTCGAGCGTTGCGCCGCGCGGCTGCTGGGGCACGGCCTGCAAGCCGGTGACAGGATAGGCATCCTGCTGGAAAACCGCGCGGATTATACCACGCTGCTGCTCGCCTGCGCGCGGATCGGCACGATCGCGGTGCCGATGAACATTCGTCAGCGCGCCTTGGAAACGGCTTTCGCGCTGGAAGACAGCGGCGCGATGGCGGTGATCTATGACGACGCGTTGGAGGATCAGCTTCCGCCGCGGACAACGGTGCCGCTGGTACGGCACTGGTGGCGCTACAAGGCCGAGGCGGCTTCGTGGAATGGGCCTGCCGCCGCGATCGACAGCCTGCCGGAGCGATCCGTGGTGGATGAGGACCGGCCGTTCTGCATCCTCTACACCTCCGGCACCACGGGGCGGCCTAAAGGCGCGATCCTGACGCACCTGGGGATCGTCACCGGGTGCATGGGCAGCCAGGCGCATCTGGGATTGCGTGATGGCGAGGCGATGATCCTGGCGGTCCCCGCCTCGCATGTGACGGGCATACTCCTGGTTCTGATGCTCAGCGTGCATGTCGCGGGCAAGGTGGTGATGCAGCGCAGCTTCAAGGCGCGTCGCTTCCTGGAGACGGCGCAGACCGAGGGCATGACCTTCGCGATCATGGTGCCGGCCATGTACAAGTTATGTCTGATGGAACCCAACTACGCCGGATACGACCTCAGCCTCTGGCGCGTCGGTGCCTACGGCGGCGCGCCGATGCCCGAGGCCTCGGTCGAGGAACTGCGTCGCCAGACGCCCAATCTGACGCTGGTGAACATCTATGGTTCAACCGAAACCACCTCTCCCGCCGTGATGATGCCGCTTGGCGAAGGCCCCCGCCGCGCCGACAGGGTCGGCCGCGCCCTGCCCTATGCCGAGATCTTGGTGATGGACGACGAAGGCCGGGAATGTGCCCCCGGTCAGCAGGGCGAGATCTGGATCGCCGGTCCCATGACCTCGCCTGGCTACTGGAACAACCCGGAAGCCACCGCAAAGAACTTCACCGCCGGCTACTGGCGATCGGGCGATATCGGCACCATGGATGCCGAGGGCTACCTCCGTGTGCTGGATCGCATGAAGGACATGATCAATCGCGGCGGCTTCAAGATCTACTCCGTCGAGGTCGAGAACACGCTGATGGCGCACGACAGCGTCCGCGAGGCCGTCGTCGTCGGTCGTCCTTGCCCAGTGCTGGGTGAGCGCGTGGAGGCTTTCGTCGTCGCGCCCGGTTTCTCGAACGAGGATGAGCTTCGCGCGTTCTGCGCCGGGCGCCTGTCGGATTACAAAGTGCCTGACCACATCTACCTGGTGGACGGCCCGCTCCCGCGTAATCCCAATGGCAAGCTGCTCAAGAACGTGGTGCGCGAATGGTTGCCGCCGGTGGCCACGGTACAAGACTGACCGCTGCCGCGGGAAACGTCTCTATGTGGAAGCGCGCTGGGCGCAGGCGCCATTGAGGAACAGCTTGGTATCGGACTCGGTGAAGCGCTCGATCTCGGCCGAGGTCAGGGGGCGCTCGCCATAGATGACCCGGCTCTGCCAGCGGTGGAAGACCAGCGCCACATAGACCGAGGCCAGCTCGCCGGCCTGCTCCTCGTCGAAGCCATGCGCGCGCAGGATTTCGCGCGCTGGCCCCAGCTGAAAGCGCTCGTACTGATCGCGGGAAACCGCTTCGAGCTGCGGGAAGCTGATGCATTCGCGATAGATCACGCGCGCAAGTTGTACTTGCCGCTCTTGATTGAGCCGCGTCTGCATGTGCCGGGCAAAGTGCACCAGCGCATCGTGCAAGGTTCCGTCCTGCTCGTGAGGCGTCCATGCATCGCGCAACGCGGACAATTCGAGGCAGGCGGCGAACAGCGCCACTTTGTCGGCGTAGCGATTGTACAATGTGCGGGTGGACAGCCCGGCACGCTCGGCGATGGCCCTGACCGACGCGCCGTGGAAGCCGTGGCGCGAGAATTCCTCGAGCGCGGCGTCGAGCATGGCTTCGTGCTTGCGCTCGGCTTCGCGTGCGTTCGGACGACCAACGCGGTTGCGTGGCGCGACGGCATCGGAGCGGGTTCCGGACCCTGATGTATTGATGGCGGCCGTGGCGCCGCCGTTCGTCCCGTACATGGTGCCACCATGGACCCTTGAAGCGAGCGCGTCCAGTTCAGCGATGGCCGGCCACCCTCAGCCTCCGTTCAGAGCAGCTGCAACTGCCTGGTTGAAGGATCGGTACCGGGTGATGGCGGCGCAAGCGTGTGCATCGCAGACGGGCTTGCCGACCGCAGCAGCATTCTTGCAGGCCCAGCCAGCGTGTAGATCGCCTGGCGCTGCGCGCCCCGGTTCTCATGATCCACCCAATACCCTTGATAATACCTCTCGAGCAGGCCCGCCCGCACAAGCTCCGATACGGTGCGGCTCACGTTGGTCTTTCCCGATGTCAGCACCCGCAGTTTTACTTCCTCCTCCAGGCAGCGCGTGGCCTCCACGGGATCATCCGGCCAGGCACCGCGTGCCTTGAGGTCCCGGGCGGCCCGGCTTGCGAGCGCCTGGCGCCGCGAGTCCTTGTCCGCCAAGGGGCTGAGCGCCTCGCACAACCAATCCCGCAAGGGGATCACGCTGGCCCCGCACGCCACGACGGGTCCTGCGCTACCGTCGGCGCGTGCGACGTCCGCCAAAAGGCTCAGCATCATGAAGGCGTAGCGCGGGCGTGAACACCGCTTCGCCAGCAAGGCCATGAGGCTTGCCTGATGCCGGCCGCTGCTGTCGTCGCAAGTGATCGTGCGGTGAAACATATCGGGACTGAATCAAGCACAAAGCCGCTACGATGTGAATCCCCTTTCGCGCTGATTGTGGGCGGCAGGCTCCCTTTGTCGCTTCTGACACTTTGCCGTCGGGTAAAGTGTCAGACGTGGCACTGGCAATCCGAGCCCGAGGGCGTTCAACTCGCAGCGCATGTGTTTACGGGCTGACGGAACGCCATCGCCTGGCGATTGACCGTCAGGGCCTTTGCTCATCCTGCTGCTCGCAGTTGGAGGCGAACATGCGCATTCTCGTAATCGGCGCGACCGGCTATCTGGGCTCGCACATCGTGCGCCATCTCGTCGGCGCAGGCCATCAGGTCTCGGGCTTGAGCCGCAGAGCCACAGGCGACGATCAGATCACGGCGAGCGGGGCCGAGCCACGACGCGGCGACCTCGCCGATCCCGGTACGATCATTGATGCCATGCGCGAGCACGACGCCACGATCTACGCCGCACAGCTCCTGCTCGAAGAGGAGTTCGAGACCGTGTGTGCCCTGCTGCGCGGGATCGCCGGCCAGGGCCATACCTTCCTGTTCACCAGCGGCACCGGCCTGCTGTCGCAGCGCACTGACGGCGCGTGGAGCGAGGACGCCTTTGCCGAGGACGAGCCGTTCATTCCATCCAAGTACATTGGCCTTCGGCTAGTCACGGAGACCCTCGTGCGTCAGGCTGGATCGAGCGGCGCGATGCGGGCGATCGTCATCCGCCCACCTATGATCTGGGGCCACGGCGGCTGCGGCCACCTGGGGATGTTCTATGCCGATGCGGGACGCAGCGGCGACGTGGCTTATCTAGGCGAAGGGCTGAACCTCTACTCCAACGTCCACGTTGACGATCTGGCCGAAGTCTATCGCCTTGCCCTCGATCGCGGCACATCCGGCGCGCTCTACCACGCGGTCACGGGCGAGCTTGCCAACCGGGCGCTGGCGCAAGCCGTCGCCAGCGACCTAGGCCTTACCGCCCGCAGCGTGGACCTGGCCGAAGGCATCGGGCGCTGGGGCAAGTTCGAGACGCTGATCGGCATGGCCACCAGCAGCCGCTCGCGCAGCCCGCGCACGCGACGCGATCTAGGCTGGGCGCCCCGCCACGCCGACATCCTCGGCGACATCGGCCATCCCGCCTACCGCGCCCTGACCGGCCGTGCACCGTGACAGGAACGAGCGCCCTTTACGACGGCGACACCAAAGGAGAGACCGCAATGCCGACCTGCGAAACCTTGTTCAGCAACCCAGATCTCAGGCGGGAAGACCGGCCCATCCGGCTTGGCTCGCTGCTGTTCACGATGGTCGAACCGCGACCGGGTTACGAAGTAGCCTACAACCGCTGGTACGAGCGCGATCACTTCTACAGCGGCTGCATGATCGGCGCCTACACGGTTTCGGGCGGCCGCTACGTCGCCACGAAAGCGGAGAAGATCCTGCGGTTCGGCTCGGGTTCTATCGATCTCGCAAAAGGATCCTATCTCGCGCTCTACTGGATCCTGGACGGGCATCACCAGGATTGGGACGCGTGGGCGGTCAAGCAGGTGAACGATCTTCATGCCCAAGGCCGCATGTTCAAGGAGCGCGATCACATCCACACGAGCTTCTACAACTACGACGCCGAGTACAACGCGCCGGGCAGCACCATGCCGGCGGAATTGGCGCTCGATCGTCCGTACGGCGGCGTGGTCGCGTTCATCGTCGATCTCCAGCTCGGCAAGAGCAGCGCCGATTTGACCGCGTTCCTGAAGGCGCAGGTCCTGCCCGGCGACGTGGCGCTGAGCGGATCGCCGCTGCCGCTTGATCCGACCAGCCCCAAGGACGTGCCGGTGGCGACGGAAGACCGCGCCGTGTTCCTGAGCTTCTCGATCGAGGATCCCAAGATGGTCTGGGAAGACCGCTATGTCTCGCTTGCCAAGGCGATCGAAGCGAGCGGCATCGGCACGATCGCCATCGCGTCGCCCTTCATTCCCACCATACCGGGGACGGACACCTACACCGACCAACTGCGCTAAGCCATGTGGGTAAACGGCTCTTGGCTGCATAAAGAAGGGGGCCAATCGGCCCCCTTCTCATTCGCGATGTGCGTAACCGCCGATCAGTGCAGATCGAAGTCGGTCTTGCGCGGCCCCCGGCACTCGTTCCAAAAGTCCACCAGCCGCCAAGGCCATGACAGGAAATTGCGCTTCTTGCTGTTGTTATAATAGCTGTAAGCGCGCGGATGGCTCCAGATCATCTTGGCCATCTGCGTGTCGACCTTGCCCTGCCAGGCTTCGAACGCGTCCTGCTTGGGCTGCAGCGCGGTCTTGCCTTCCGCGTTGATCCAATCGAGGCATTCGATGATGTAGTTCACCTGCCGCTCGGAAATCAGGTTCTGACCGGCCGCGTGGTTCGGGGCGCTGTTCGGACCTGTGGTGTGGAAGTAGTTGGGGAAGCCCGGAACGGTAAGCCCGAAATAGCCGCGCGCATCGTCGACGCCCCACTCGTCGCGCAGTCGCTTGCCGTCCACGCCGACGATCTCGAGCTTGCCCATCATATTGGCGACATCGAAGCCGGTGGCGCAAATCAGCACGTCCACTTCGATCTCGCGGCCATCCTTGGTCACGACGCCGGTGGGCGTGATCTTCTCGATGCCGGCCTGCTCCAGATGCACGTTCGGCTTCAGGAAAGTCGTGAAATACGGTCCGCGATCCAGGATGATGCGCTTCGAAAAAATCGGGAAGTCCGGCGTCAGCTTTTCCTGCAAATCGGGGCGATCGGCGAATGTGCTCTGGATGTGGCCGAGCGCGAAGTTGCGCATGCCATCATTCAACGCCGAAACCGATGGCGAATCCGCCGGCCACTCGGGATCGAGCAACACGTTGGGGTAAAGACCGTCGGCCGCGAACCAGTAGATACGGAAGCGATACCATTCCAGATAATGCGGGATGTGGCGCATCGCGTACTTCACGCCATCAGACACTAGGTCCTCGCCGGCCGGGCTCGGCATCACCCAGTGGCGGCTGCGCTGGAAGACATAAAGCTCGCTGACGTCATCGGCGACCGCCGGGATCAGCTGCGCGGCGCTGGCGCCGGTGCCGATCACCGCGATGCGCTTGCCCTTGAGATCAAGCGAGGTATCCCAGGTGGCGGTGTGAAGGCGCGGGCCCTGGAAGCTTTCGAGGCCGGGAAGATCTGGCCATTTGAGGCGATTGACCGGGCCATGGCCGTTGATCACCGCATTGGCCTGGACCACCTGCTGGCTACCGTCCTTGCCGCGGATCGTGACGTTCCACACACCGGCATCATTATCCCAGATCAGAGTCTCGACCGTGGTGTTGAAGCGGATGTTAGAACGCAGGCCGTACTCGTCCGCCACCCGGCGCAGGTACGCGAACATGTCGTTGCCCTGCGGGTGGTAGTTGTTCCACTCCGGGTTGAGCGCGAAGGAAAATGAGTAGAAGTGGCTGGGCGTGTCGACGCCGACGCCCGGGTAGCGGTTTTCCCACCAGGTTCCGCCGATTTCCTCGTTCTTCTCGATGATCTCGTAGGTATAGCCGGCTTCGTCCAGCTTCACGCCGGCCGCAAGCCCCGTCATGCCGGCGCCGATCACCAGCACCTTGAAGTTGGGATCGGCCGGCTTGCGGTCCGCCCGTTCCTTGCGCGGTGTCTCGGGGCGAAAGCCGATCTGGTCGTAGAGCAGCGGCAGGAACTCGTCCTCGACCGGCTCGGCGAGGCCGATCGTCATCATGCGTTGCATCAGCGCATCGGATGGTTCGTCCGTTTCGGCACCCGGCGTGGTCAGGACGTGAAGCAACTTTTCGCGCAGTTCCTCCTGCAGTTCCTCCGGAATGGATTCGGGGGGATAGGCGTAGGGCGACTTGATGTGTGGCGCGAACTTGTCGAGCAGGGCTTCGTCGCGGCTGATATGGACGTAGGTCATCAGGAGGGTGTGGATCTCGCCCTCCCGCAGTGCCTCGCGCAGCTCGGGCGTATCCTGCATCGGCAGGGAACGCTGCTTGAGATCGTACGACTTGCGCGTCTCTACTTCGGCAAAATCGGTTGCCATGGTTACAAGCTCCTCGACGTCCGACTTGAGTATGTCGGTGTTAAACGGCCCATCAGGCGAGCGGAAACTACACCGTCCCGGTTCCGCCTTTGTGGAGTAAGTGAATACACACTTGTGTAGCCTATCGCAAGAGCCTGCGCTACGCGACGTGCAAGAACAGGAGAATTCCAGGATGCCTTTGTCTCCGTGGGCTCCTGACGCGCTGATCATCAACTAATGTCAGCGCGGTATCGTTGAACCCAAGCTGGGTGCTTTTCCGGGCCTTGCGGAACCAGCCACGGCACGCGGCATCGTGGCTCGGATCGCCGCCTTGGCCGAAGCGTTCCGCACTAGCGGCAGCCAGCGATCCATCTGACCGTGGGGCATCGGACTGACTTGGCAGACGTGAAGGCGAACAGCCTGCTCGCTGCCTTGGCGCGCAAGCACGGCGCGGTTGTCGCGGGTACGCCGCAGGCGCAGATCGTGCCCGAACTCACGCCCTCCTCGCAGGACTTCGTCATTAAGCGCAGTTCCGGGCTGATCGGCTTCATCGGCACGTCGCTGGACGCCATGCTGCGCCGGATGAACGTCGAGACGATCGTGATCGCCGGCGTATCCACCGATGTCGCCATGACCGGTTGCGCCATGGTCGCGACCGACCTCGGCTATCGTGTCGTCATTGTCGAAGATTGCACGGCGGCGAGCGATCCGGCGACGCATGAGGTCATCGTACGCGATCAGCTGGCCATGATCGCCCGTGTGGCGTCCCGCAAGAGATCACCACCACGCTGACCCGCGACGTCACTGCAGGCTACGCCCATTCGCAGCGATGAAGCCGTCCTGATGGCGAAAGATCACCGACTGCATCGTCGAGAGCATGTTACGCACGTCGCCCTCGCCTTGGAACAGCGTGGCACCGACGACGCCGATCGCATAGGAAGCGACGCTGTTGGGCACCCGCAACGGCATCGCGATGGAGTCGACCGGGAACGCGGCCTTGCGGCGCCACAAGGCGAAACCTTTCGCCCGCGTCTGGGCTACGCGATCGACCAGGAGTTTCATCAGTGCCGGCCCGTTGGGCCCATGACCCAGTCGCTGGGTGCGGGTGGCCAACTGCAGGATGGCGACGTTGGACTGCTGCGCGAGCATGGCGGCGGCGAAGTTGGTGGAAGGGCGCCAGCTGTTGCGATCGAAACAGATCAGTTCGGTCGGATAACCGCGCGGCGCGTTGGGCGCCATCGACCATCCGCCCGAAAGCTCCGCGACACTTTCCAACCAGCAATCGTTTTGCTGAGTCAGGAACACTGTGGCGCCGGTTTCACGGCGCAGGTCCTGCATGATACGAGCCACGCGACCGCTGCCGAAAAAGCTGTTCTCGATCGAGGCGGCGTTGGCGACGATCTTGTACGATGGCGCGTAGAGCTTCGAAGCGGCGTTGTAGCTGAGGTACCCGCTGCTCGCGAGCGTGCGCAGGATCTCGTCGGCGCTGGAGTTGGGAATGCCCAACGCCTCGCTGATTTCGATCGTCCGCGCTGGCGCCCCCATGCGCTGAAAATACTCGAGGACGTCCAGAGTTCGCAGGCAGGACTTCACGCTTCCTCGCTCCCGCGACCGCCCTTCGCCCAGCTCGTTTCCACTCGCCATTTCCAACACCCTTCCGTCGCCGGCTCTTGCCGATCGTCCCACCTTTATGGCCTTCGCAGCATATTCCCGTGCCGCCGCCGTTTCAAGCATTGCCGCGCCTAGCCTTGCCGGACGAAAGGCTTACAGCGATGTGGAAATGCGTCGGTGCGATGTGTCGCTGCAACGTGAACCACCTTTAGGCTTCATGCATGACGCATGATCCCGCAACACAGGACGGTGAGCTTTCGCGACCGATCGCACGCACCTTCGCCAATGCGCGAATGCCACTCGCGTATGTGGAATGGCCTCGACCCGGTGCGCCGCTGCTCGTGCTTCTGCACGGCAGCCGCGACCACTCGCGCAGCTGGGATCCCATCGCCAGAGCGCTGCAGCGCACGCACCACGTCGTCGCGCCGGATCTTCGCGGACATAGCGACAGTGCCTAGGCGCAGGACGGCCGGTATGACTATGCCGCGTACTTGTCCGATCTTGCCGCGCTCTGCGACGAGCTCGGCGTCTCGGCCGAACGACCGGTGATCCTGGTCGGGCACTCACTCGGCGCTCATATCGCGTTCCGCTACGCCGGGACAATGCCCGGCACGGTGGCCCGCCTCGTCGCGATCGAGGCCGTTGGCGCGCAGCTGGCGTCAGAGGCGCGTCAGGCTGGCATGATGCTCGACGCCAAGCTGCGCGCCTGGTTCGACGATCGCCGGCGCACGGCGGGATTGGAACGCCGTGGCTTCGCTTCGATCGACGAGGCGGCCGATCGCATGCTGTCGCGCCATGCGTACCTGACACCTGAACAGGCCACGATCCTCACCCGCCACGGCGTGCGCCTCGACAAGGATGAATGGCACTGGAAGTACGATCCGTTCGTCAACGTTTGGCCATTTCCTGAACTCGCAACCGATGAAGCCATGACTCTGTGGGCGCGTATCTCTTGCCCGACACTGCTGATCTATGGCGAGAAGAGCTGACCCTCCACGGTGACCGCGCAAGTGATGGCTGCGATCGGACACGCGCAGCAGCGGCGCCTTGCGGAGAGCGGCCACTGGCCGCGACACGATGCGCAAGACGCCTGCCTGGCAGCGATCGCCGCGTTCTTGCAGGATGAAAGCTAGGGCGCGGCTACTCCTTGCTGGTCTTCACCGCCATCACGCGCGGATCGAAGTGGTTCGCCGCCATCCAGCCCCCGTCGATGAAGAGGGTGTGGCCAGTGACGTACTCGGACAAACCCGAGGCGAGGTAGAGCACACCGCCGGCGATGTCCTTCGTGGTCCCGGCCCGGCCGATCGGCAGCACGCTCTCTTCCATCAACGCGCGCGACTGCGGCGTCTCGGGCAGGCGCGGCGTCGTGATGCTGCCGGGCGCGATGGCATTCGCGCGAATGCCGTTGCGACCCCACTCCGCGGCCATCGACTTGACCAGGTGCATCAGCCCGGCTTTCGCGGCGCCATAAGGCGCGTGCATCGGCGAACCCACCGCGCCATCGACCGATCCGATGCAGATCAGCGATCCCGGTACGCCGCGCGCGATCATCGAGGCCGCGACCGCCCGCGCGGTCACGAAGAAGTAGCGCAAGTTGCGCGACTGGTCGTGATCCCACTCCTCCAGCGTCACGTCGAGTAGCGGTTTGAACAGCGCCTGCCCGACGATGGTGACGAGGATGTCGAGCCCGCCCAGCGCCGCCTCCACGTCCGCCACCGCTCTGATGACCGACGCCTCGTCGAGGATGTCCGCCTCGATCGGCACGCCGGCGCGACTGAGTGCGCGCACTTGCTTCGCGACCTGTTCGGCGCGCTCGAGCACGCTATCGAGCACCGCGACGTCGCAACCGGCCTCTGCCAGCATCAGCGCGCTGGACTCGCCCATGCCACGGCCCCCGCCGACGATCAGCGCCTTCTTGCCTTCCAGGCACAGCAGCGAGCTTGTCATTGTGTCGCGATCCTCAATCTTGCCGCAGGACGCTCAAGCGTCCGCCAGAAACAGTTTCTTCACGTCGTTCAGGCTGACCTTGAGCGACGGCGTGCGCGGCAGTGCAGCGAGGATGCGGAGTTCTCGCGGCACATGCGTCGGCGGCAGCTGCGCGCGCAGATGGGCGATCAGGGTGTCCTCGTCGACGCCTTGCGCGCTCTGGCTCAATTCCACGGCGGCGACGGGCACTTCACCCAGACGCGCGTCGGGGATGCCGACGACCGAGGCGTCCACCACCGCCGGGTGCTGCCGCAGGACATCGACGACCCGCTCCGGCAGGATCTTGAAGCCGCCGCGCACGATCGCGCCGTCATGGCGGCCGCGGTGAAAAACGTAGCCATCCGCGTCGATCATCACCAGGTCGGTGGTGCGCACCCAGTCCGGCCGAACCGACGGGCAATGCACTTCGAGCAGGCCTTCGTCGCCGCGTGCAACTTCGGCGCCGCTTTCCGGGTCGACGGCGCGGATCGATACGCCCGGCATCGGCAGACCGGTGCTGCCCCGCTTGTTCGCGCCCATCTCGGCGCGCATCTGCGGGGTCCAGCGCACGATCGTGCCGCAGAACTCGGTCGCGCCCATGCCCCACAGGATCGGCAGATCGTAGCGCTGTTCGAAACGCTCCTGCAGGTCAGGATCGAGATAAGCCGAGCCGCCAGAGACGCTGCGCACGCTCGCCATGTCTTCTGGCGCGACGTCCGCATCCATGATCATCGCGATGGCGGTGGGATTGAGGCCCAAAGTGTCGGGTCGGTGGCGCCGCAGCGCATCGACCAGCCCATCGACGCTGAAGCGCTCCATCAGCACCATCGGCGTGTTGTTCACCGCCGCTCCCGTCAGCAGGCAGACACCGCCGACACCGCCCAGCGGCCAGATGTTGATCTGCACCGAAGGCGCCTTGTCGGCCTCCGATCCCGGCGCGCTCATCACCGCACGGGAGAGCAGCGAAAGCGCCATCGGGATGCGCTTGGGCGTGCCGGTCGTCCCGCTGGACAGCACTTCGATGCCGCCATCGGCGAGCGCATCGTCGAACGTGGTGCGGGTGCAGGTCTCGAGCCCCGCGACAAAGGCCGGAGCCTCATCGATGCCGGCCAGCGACACACCGGCGCAGCCCGCCTTGGCCGCTGCCTCGCCGAACAAGGGCCAGTCCTGATCGTCGGCCAGGATCGCCCCGGCGCCCAGCTGTTCGATACTCTCCAGGATCGTACCGGCCGGCAGGAACGGGTAGACAAAGCTGATCGAACGGCGGTGCGCCAGCAGGCCGATCACCGCCGCGGCATGGGCCAGGCGGTTGCGCATGATGATCCCGACCTTCGCCGATGGCGGACAGCCCGCCGCATCGAGCAGAGTTACGACCTGATCGCCATAGCGCGCGACGTCGCCCCAGGTGATCCAGCGCCCGTCGAACTCGATCGCGCGGTCGGCGGAGTGATCGCGCAAGTTGGCGCGCAGCTGCTCGATGACGTCCTGGCTCAAGGTCCGGGTCCTTCTAGTTCCGCACGCCTTCGAGCAACCCCTTGAGGTTGGACGACATGACCAGTTCCTTTTCCGCCATCGAATAACTGGTCAGCTCGTGCAGGAAGTCGAGCGGATGCTCGGTGCCTTCGGGATGCGGATAGTCGCTGCCAAACAGGATGCGATTGACCTGCATGTGCTGCTTGAGTTCGCCGAAGTCGTCCTCGACGAAAGGGGTAACGAACACATTGCGGTGGAACTGCTCGACCGGATCGTTCTTGAACTTCTGCGGCATCTGACCGTAGACATGCTTCAACTGCTCGATCAGTGGGATGACCCACTTCGCGCCGTTCTCGACGCTGACGATACGCACACCGGGGAAGCGATCGAACACGCCGCCGCAGATGATCGCTGCGATCGTGTCGGAGATCGCGCGCTCGATGATGCGCAGGCAGTTCACGAAGGGATCGGACTCGAACGGCAGCCACTCGGCGCCGCCGGTCCACATCTCGATCAGGTGATCGTAGTCCGAGTTCGATGCATGGATCGAAACGAAGATCTTCGCTTCCTCGATCCGCGCCCAGAACGGATCAAAGTCCTCGAGACCCATCGAGCGGCCACCGCGATTCCCCGGCACCGGAGACGGGCGGATGCAGATCGTGCGGGCGCCTTGCGCGATCAGCCAGTCGGTTTCGGCCAGCGCCCGGTCCATGTCGGCCAGCGACACCACCGGCACCCCGAACAGCCGGTTGTCGCGCGCGAACCCCCACTCCTCGCTGGTCCACTGGTTGAGCGCGTGTAGCGCATCATGAAGGAAGGCATGGTCGTAGCTCAGCCACTTCTCGATGACCGAGAACAGCGTGGGAAACATCAGCGCGGCGTGGACATGGTGCTCGTCCAGTACGGCCAGGCGCTCGGCACCAGTGCGCCAGGACTCGGGCGGGGCAACCGGCTTTCCGGTCATCTCGCGCATGGTCAGGCCCTCGGGATTGTCGCCCTTGTAGTATTTCACGTGAGTGCCGGGCGCAGCCACGCGCTCGAACGTAGGGTTCGGGATGTAGTCTGAAATCTGGCCCTTGATCGCGAGGCGTTTGCGCCCGTCGACTTGCACGAAGCGAAAGTCCTTGTGCCACTTCTTGGGCAAGTGCCGGAACAGCGCGTCCTCGGGCTCGTAGAAGTGGTTGTCCGCATCATAGACGGGGAACGGCAGTGCTTCGGTCATGCTGGTCTTTCGATGATCTATTCGCCTGGCATATGTGCCAGTTGTCACTTGCGCGCCGGCGGGGTCAAACGCGCGGATGGGCTTTCCGGCTACGCGGAACCTTAGGAGTTGCGCGGGTTTAGGGCGGTCACGAAGGCGGCCATGGCGGCGATCGCCTCCGTCGCTTCCGGTGATTGCGGGGCCATCAGCGGCCAGACGTGGCCCATGCCGGGTGCAACATGCAGCGTGATCCGTCGATCGGCCAAGGCGAGCCGCCAAGCAAACTCGAGGGCTTCGTCCAGCAGGACCTCGGCCCCGCCCACCAGCACGAGCGTAGGGGGAAAGTCGGCAGGATCGGCATGAAGCGCGGAGACAAGCGGGTCGGCAGGATCATGCCCCTGCAAGTAAAGCTCAGCGCTGCCGAGCACCGCCGCTTTGGAGAACAGCGGGTCGCGCGCCGCATTGCGCTCCAGGCTGTCGCCTTGGGCAGCAAGGTCGAGCATTGGCGAGACCATCACCATGCCGGCCGGCCGCTGGCCCGCGCGTGCCGCCAGAATGCACAGCGCCGCAGCGAGCCCGCCACCAGCGGAGTCGCCGGCGACCACGGTCGCGCCAAGATCGGGCAGCGCCCGAAAGACGGCGGCGATGGCGTGGATCGCGCCGGGAAAAGGCGCTTCGGGCGCGAGCGGATAGAACGGCAAGACAATCCGCCGCCCGGAGCGATCGGCAATCGCCTGCGCATAAGCGAGATAGGCCAGCGGAGAGCCGAGGCGATAGCCGCCGCCGTGCAAGTACAGGATGTCACCTTGCGCGGTGCCGCTCGCCGGCTCGACGACGACGCAGCGGGTACCACCGAGCACGAGCTTGACCGGCTCCGCGCCCGGCGCAACGCTGCCGCCCGCCCGGACCCGACGCTCCTGCAAGTCCGCGTCAGCCTCGTAGCCGGTGCGCAGCGGCGGTAGAGCCCACGCCTCGTTCACAACACGAAGACCCCGCGTGCCAGCTTACCCTCTTCCAGATCGTGAAAAGCCTGCTCGAAGTCCTTAAGATCATAGCGCTTCGTCACGAGTTCATCGAGCATCAGCTTACCCTGCCGGTATTGCGCGATGTAGGCCGGAATATCCTGGTGCGGCCGCGAAGCGCCGTAGCGCGCGCCCATCACGCCACGGTCGACGAATGCCAGCGGAGTGAGCGACACTTCGGCGGTCGTGCCTGCGGATGTGGTGCCGACGATCACGCAGTTGCCACCCCAGCCCAGGCTATCCATCGCCTCCTTGAGGACGCGCGTACTGCCCACGCATTCGAAGGCCCAGTCAGCGCCGCTGCCGTGATCGGGATTGCCGTTGGCGATGATCTGCTTGATCCGCTGCGGCGTGTCGCCCTGTGAGGCATCGATGAAGTCGGTCGCGCCGAACTCACGCGCCTTTTCCTCGCGCGAAGGCAGTAGGTCAATGGCAACAATGCGGCTCGCACCCGCCAGACGCAGGCCCTGCAACACGTTGAGCCCGATCCCGCCGATGCCGAACACCGCCGCCGTTTCGCCCGGACGCACCCCTGCCCGATTGATCACCGAGCCGACACCAGTCAGCACTCCGCACCCGATGACGCAGGCGATATCGAGCGGCACTGTCGCGTCGATTTTGACAGCCTGATTGACCTTTACGACGGTTTTCTCGACAAAGGTTGAAGTCGCCGCAAAGCTCGAAACCGCCTCACCATGGCGATGAAACGGCTGCGCGCGATTGCCATAGGACTGGCGGCAATGCGTCGGCCGGCCGCTCTCGCACGGACCACAGCGACCGCAGTTGGCCAGCGTATGGAGCGCCACATGGTCGCCGACCGCCAGCTCGGTCACGCCGGGCCCCAGCTTCTCGACCACGCCCGCGCCTTCGTGCCCGAGCACGGCGGGGACGGGCCAGTCGATCGTGCCATTGATGACCGAAATGTCCGAATGGCAGATGCCGCTCGCCGCGATCCGCACCAGCACTTCCCCCGCCCCGGGCTCGCGCACTTCGACATCCTCGACATAGCGGACCTTGCCCGCTCCTTCGTAGATCAAGGCGCGCATTCGAACTCTCCCATGTTACTTTGCGTCAGATGACGCTCAACTCATTTCGAGATCGTCCCAATCGACCACCGTGCACATGCGGTGATAGTCGGGGCTGAGCCACGGTGCATTGACTTGCAGGCGCCGGTGCTCGCGATTGACGTAGTAGTTCTTCTCGATCCCGCCCTCGGCCGTCATCTGCAGCCAGTTCTGAGCCTCGTCATCTAACTCGTTGTTGTAGCGGTAAAAGGCCTCCGGCTTGACGTCGACCCGCGACTTGCCGTCTTGCAGCATCCGCATCGTGCATTGCGCGGCGTAGCTCGCCCAGATCAGCCACCATTGCGGCAGGCCCGTGCCACCAGTGAGCGGCTGCGAGTTGGGGCCGTAAAGCATGAAGAAGTTCGGAAAGCCCGGCATCATCAGCGACAAGTACGCACGCGGCCCATCGCCGGCGTCCCAGGTCTCGTGCAGGTCCTGGCCGTCCAGCCCCTGGTAGCGTGCCGGCCAGAGGTACTTCAGCACGTCGAAGCCGGTGGCGGTGATGACCACGTCCGCCTCGCACACGGTGCCGTCCGCCATCACGAACCCTTCCTTGGTAAAGCGCGCGACAGATCCGGCGAGCAGGTCCACGTTGTCACGCGTCAGCGCGCGATACCAGCCATTGTCCACCACCGGCCGGCGCGACATCGGCGCGTAATCGGGGATCAGCTTAGCGATCAGGTCCTCGCGCCCGCCAGTCTCCTTGCGGATGTAGTCGGTGAGGAACGCGCGCAAGTCGTCATTGGCCTTGCTGACCTTGCCGCCTTGCGCCTGCCAATCACGATCCACGCGCTGCAGGTTGTGGATTTCGAACAGCCCGGCGGTGGCGGTGTAGCGCGACCAGTTCCAGTAGCCGGGCAGGTTGGCATAGAGCCACGCCACCCCCGGCTCAATCGGCGCGCCGTACTTCTCGCGCGGGCTGATCCACTGCGGCGTACGCTGCACAACCGAGACATGCGCCGCCTTCTGCGCCACCGCGCTCAGCAGCTGCACGCCGGTGGAGCCGTTGCCGATCACCGCGACCCGCTTGCCGGTCAGATCGAGATCTTGCGGCCAGGCGGACGGATGGACGATCCGACCTTCGAAGCTTCCCACGCCATCGATGTCGGGCAGTTGCGCGTTGGCGAACGTGCCGCAGGCGGTAATGACGACATTGGCCTCGATCGTCTGGGCGCCTTCGGGTGTGGCGACATCGAGCGCCCAGACGTCTCGCGCCTCGTCGAACACCGCGCCCTTCACGTCATGGTTGAAGCGGCTGTTGGCCATGACACCGTACTTGCGCGAGACGTGCTGCAGGTACTCGCGCACCGCCTCGCCCCGGTTGAAGTGCTCGGTCCAGGCATAGAGCTTTTCGAAGCTGTACTCGTAGGTGATCGACGGCGTGTCGACGCGCACGTCGGGATAGCGGTTGATCGTCCAGGTGCCGCCCGCCTCGCCCTGCCGCTCCAGCAGCACGTAAGGTATGCCTAGCAGCTCCATCTGTACGCCCGCCACGATCCCAGCGGGGCCGCTGCCGATGATGGCGACGCGAAACCCTTCGGGGATTTCGGGCTTTTCACCCTGCCACTCGGCGGCGCAGGGAAACGGCCGGAAAGCCGCCAGATCGCGCCGCGCCTCGAACTCGATGTCAGTCATCTCGCGGCCGGTGACCATGGTCATCAACTGGCGCAAGTCGGGTTCGGGCGGCTCGGGTAGCTCGGCATCACTAGCGTTGTGCGTCAGCCAGTCGACCGCCTTGTCGACGAGCAGCGCCTTGTCGGCCTCGCTCATCCGCGCCAGCGGCGGCAGCGCGCCGACCGCCTCGTCACGGCTGTTGTGATAAAGGGCGATGCGCACCGCGTCGAGATCGGCGGCGAGCACCGCCTCCCTGATGAAATCGGTATCGATCGCGGTCGCCGCGGTGGCCATCTTCTTCCCCAGACACTTTCGAGCCAGCTAGGCTCCATCGTTCCGCCTTATCGAACCTTCACATCCTGAAAACGCGGGTAGCCGCGTGTTCCGCGTGGACGGAAAGGGAGCGCTCAGTACCCGAGGAATGCCGCCGCCCGCCGCTCCAAGAACGCGTGCGCGGCCTCGGTCGCGTCATGCGATTGCAGGCTGATCTGCGCGTTGGCGATGGCTTCTTGCGCCATGGTCTCTTCCAGCGCGCCGACGGCGGCGGCATTGAGATTGCGCTTCATCGCCGCGAACGCCGCCGTGGGCCCGGTCGCCAGCTTTTGTGCGAGGGCGGCGCATTCTCTGTCCAGCACATCGTCCTCGACCAGCCGCGTGACCAGGCCCGCGGCCAGCGCCTGCTCACCAGTCATCGGCTCGTCGAGCAGGAACATGTCGCGTGCGCGGCCGGCGCCCAGCAGGCGTGTCAGTAGGTAGCTGCCGCCCGGATCACCGCAGCGGCCGGCGCTGGCGAACGCAAGCTTGAACTTGGCGGTGTGGGAGGCGAGGCGCAGGTCGCACGCCGCCGCCATCACTAATCCGCTGCCAGCGGCGGGACCGCGAACGCAGGCGATCGTCGGCTTGGCCATGCGGTGCAGGAGCAGCGGGATTTCGGCATGCAGGCTCATCCGCGCCGCCGCCTCTTCCGGGCGCATCGGTTCGGCGCGCTTGTCCTTGCCATCACCGGACAACTCGTAGCCGGCGCAAAAGCCGCGACCCGCCCCCGCCAGGACGACGCAGCGCACCGCCGGATCGATCGACCACCGGCGCAGCGTCAGCGCCAGCTCGTCCAGCATCGCCTCGGTCACGGCGTTCAGGCGCTCGGGCCGGTTGAGCGTCAGGGTGGCAACGCCGCCCTCGACGCCGGTCAGGATCGTCATGAGCGGCCTTTCACCTTGTCCATGCCCGCGACGATGAACTCGCCCGTCTGCGCATAGGCCGACGCATGCCCCAACTGGTGGATGTCGAAGCAGCTCTGCAGCGCCGCGCCCTGCCCCATGATGTCGAGCGTCTGATTGACGGCGCGTTTCGCCATTGCGAGCGCATGCGGATGCATCTGCGCGATCTCACGCGCGAGCTTGCGCGACTCGGTGTCCAGGTCGGCGCGCGGCACTACCCGGTTGACCATACCACGCCGCTCCGCCTCATGCGCGTCGACCGGCTTGGCGGTGAACAGCAATTCCTTGGCCTTGCGCGGGCCCAGCTCCCAGGTGTGGCCATGGTATTCAACGCCGCCGATGCCCATCAGCACCACCGGGTCGGAGAAGCGCGCGTCGTCCGCCGCGACGATCAGGTCGCAAGGCCAGGCCAGCAGCAACCCTCCGGCGATGCAGGCGCCCTGTACTGCGGCGATCGAGGGCTTGGGAATGTCACGCCAGCGCCGCGAATAGCCCAGGTAATGCCGTGATTCCCACTCGTGGATGCCTAGCAGGCCGCGCTCCGGAATGGTGTCGCGAATGCGGTTGAACGATCCGTCGCGAATGGCCTCTTCGCTGAGGTCGTGGCCGGCGGAGAAGTGCTTGCCCTCGGCGCGCAGCAGGATGACTCGCACGCCCTCGTCCGCCGCCGCGCGCTCCCAGGCGGCATTGAGTTGCTCCAGAAACGGCTCGCTCTGCGCATTGGCGCGCTCCGCGCGATCCAGGGTGATCGTCGCCACCCGCTCATCCACGTCATAGCGTATGTATTGCGTCATAGTGCCGTCTCCTGGCCTGGCGGTGCCGCGCGAATGATCGCACGGGCAGTCCTAACCTGCGAGCTTCCGCATGGTCGGAAGCGCCGCTTCGCCAAATTGACACGTCACCCCGCACAGTGGCCATGCCGGATGACGCGAACAAGGTGACCGGTGCGATGAACCTCGACTTGAACGAACAGCAAGAAATGATGCGCGAGGCAGCGCGGCGCTTCTTCGAGCGGGACGAGGTCTTGCAGGCGGCACGAAGCGCGGGCGAGACGATCGATGCCGGCCTGTGGCGCGAGGCGGCCGAGATGGGCTTCATCGCCATGCGCGCACCGGAAGCAAGCGGCGGCCTGGGCATGGGGCTCATGGAAGCGGCACTGATCTGCGAAGCCGCCGGACGCGGCGTCGCACCGTTGCCGCTGGCGGACGGGATCGCCGCGGCCAGCCTGTTGGGCACGCTAGACAGCGAGACGGCGACGGACCTCATCACCAAGGCCCTGGACACACCGCTGGGCTTCGACCCGCAGCCGGGTGCGACGCAGCTGGTGCTCGACGGCGACACCCTCACCGCGCTGGCACCCGATGGTGTTCACACTAAGGTCGCGAGTGGCAACGCGGTCGGGGCGCGTTTCGAAGCGGCGCTGAACGAACGCGCGCTTCTGCGTGCGGCCTGGCTGGTCGGTGCGGGAACGCGCGCGATCGAAATGGGTGCGCAATACGCGGCCGAGCGCAAGCAGTTCGGCCAAGCAATCGGCGCCTTCCAGGGCGTTGCCTTTCCGCTGGCGGATTCGCTGACCGACATGGAAGGCGCACGGCTGCTGGTCTGGCGCGCCATCTGGAGCATCGCCAAGGGTGACCAGGATGCCGGCGCGCTCGTCGCCATAGCGGACTGGTGGGCCTCGACCACCGCGCGCATCGCCTCGCGCCGCGCCTTGCGCGTCTTCGGCGGCTACGGGCTGTCGGTCGAGTACGACATCCACCTCTACTTCCTGGCGATCAACCGCCTTGCCCTGGCTGCCGGCGATCCAGAGCTACGGCTTGTCGAGGCAGGCGACCGGCTTTGGGGCGGCAAGAGCACGGCCTTGCCCGAGGTCGGCGAACCGGGCGTGGAAATGGGCTTCACCGCGCAGGAAGAAGACTTCGCGGCCGAAGTGCGGCGGTTCCTGCGCGAGACGGTAACGGACGAGATCCGCGCCGCCGCCGAGGCCTCAACCGACGGGCACATTCCCGCCTTCCACCGCCAGGCCGCGGCGGCCGGACTCGCCTATCCCGACTGGCCGAAGGAATGGGGCGGCCAGGAACGCACGCCCCTGGAGGTCACAGCGCTAGGCCGCGTGTTCGAGGAGTTCGGCCTATCGCGCATCCCCATCGGCTGCACCAACATGGGTGCGCGCATGACGATGAAGTTCGGCACACCGGAGCTGAAGGCCGAAGTGCTGCCGCGCCTGGCGGATGGCTCGGCGCTGGGATGCCTGGGCTTTACCGAGCCGGCGTCGGGCTCCGACATGTATGCCGCCCGTACTCGCGCGACGCGCGATGGCGATGACTGGATCCTTTCCGGGCAGAAGATGTTCACCACCGGCGCGCATATCTCCGACTACATCCTGATGCTCGCGCGCACTGATCCGGACGCGCCCAAGCACAAGGGGATCACCATCTTCTTCCTGCCGATGGACCTTCAGGGCATCTCGGTGCAGCCGGTCGACACCATGCAGGAGGAGCGGACGAACATCACCTTCTACGACGACGTGCGCGTGCCCGACCGCTACCGCTTGGGCGAAGTCAACGGCGGGCTCAAGATCATGGCCGCCGCCATGGAGATCGAGCACGGCGGCGAAGGTTATCATATCTACCATCACAGCCTGATGCGAGCGGCGCTCGAATGGGCGCACGGCGCCACCGACGTGGATGGCCAGCGCCCGATCGACCAGCCCGCCGTGCGAGCCCGGCTCGCCAAGGCGCGCACCCACATGGAGATCGCCGACTTGTTCTGCCGCCGCGTGACCGCCGCGATCGGCACCGAGCGCATGACCCGCGCGATGGGTCCGATGGCCAAGATGTTCGCCACCGATATCTACATGGAGGACGCAGCCGACCTCGTCGCGCTGGCCGCGCCTGCGTCGCTGCGGCACGAGACGCCGGCGCTCTCCATGATAGAGGAGGCTTATCGCCAATCGATCGGGCAGACGATCTACGGAGGCACAAGCGAGGTCCACCGCTCGATCGTCGCCCAGCACGGGCTGGGGCTCCCGCGAGAGTGACCGCGACACGGGGGGCGCACGGGGGCCATCCGCAGCGAGGACCATGGATCAGACACCCAACTATCTTGAGCGCGGGGTCGCTGGTGGTCCCCGCGCGAGAGCAGTGGTGATGCTTGCGCAATCGCAGCAGCGATTGACGGCGCACCGCTCAGGAGAGCGGGTGGCGCCAGGATCCAAGCCTTGAAGCGACGTCTTCGAGCATGGCGGTCTCGTCGGCGGCGCTAAAGGACGCCGGGTCGAATTCCAGCTCGATCAGCCCGTCGTAACCGATCCGTGTCAGGGCGCGCGTGATCGCTGGCCAATCCAACACGCCAAGCCCCGGCGCGACCCGGTCATGGCGCAAAACGTCCGCCGCCTGCACAACGCCGATGATGTCGCGGCACATATGCAACGCATCGGCAACGTTGTGCCCCATCATGGCCACGTGGCCGATGTCGAACATCAGCCGCACGCACGGCATGTCCACCAGCCGCACGACCTCCTCGGCAGCCTCTAATCGGTCAAGCAGCATCCCAGGAATGCGCTGTGGCGCGATCGGCTCGATCAGCAACACGAGCCGCGCCTCCATCGCTTGTTCGGCCACGCGCGTGAGATTGCCGGCCATGGCACGGATTTGCGCGGTAACGGAACAGTCTGGATCAATACCGGCGACACACACCGCGCCCCCACCGCCGAAGGTCGGCGCCACCTGCGCACTCTCCCGCACGCTTTCCCGCTGCGCCGCGTGGTCGCCGCTCGTCCACAGGGGTGTATTCCATTGCGTCGGATCGCTGCCGAAGCTCGCCAACGAAACCCCGCGCGCCGCCATCCTTTCGGCCATGGCCTCGCGCTCGGCGGGCGTACGTAGCTTCAGGAAAAGGTCCTGCACGCCTGAGAAGCCATGAGCGGCCAAAGCGTCGATCTGGTCCAGCGGCGCGACCGAGCAAGCCGAATGCGCCAGGAACGGCTTGTCCGGACTAGACAGGCCGAGATGCCCCGCCAGGCGAAAGCCGCCGGTCACCAGCTCACCGTGTCGAGGAACTTGAGCATTGCCGCGTTGAAGGCCTTGGGTTGCTCCTGCTGCACGAAGTGACCCGCGCTCCGCACGGCGACGATATCGCAAAGACCCGGCACGCGTCGCCGCAGCCGTGCTTCCCATTCCGGGAAGAAGCCGAACGAGGGATCCTTGGCACCATAGATGAACAGCGTCGGCGTGGTCACGTCGGCATCGGCGTAGTCGTGGCCGATCCGCCAGTTCGCATCGGCGGTACGATAGCTGTTGAGACCGCCGATGAAGCGCAGCATCGGATCGGGATGATCGTAACCCGCAACGAAGTGCTCGAACTCGGCCTGGCTCAGCCATGGCCAGGGCAGTGGTGGGGCATCGGGAAGCACATCGAGGTAGCCGCAGCCATTCGAGGATCCCGCTTTCCATCCCCACATATCGCCGTCCGCCGACAGCGTATGGAACAGACGCTGCAGGAACTCCGCCGGCTGCGCGCCCAACTCGCGCTCGGCGGGGCCGACACTCTGGAAATAGTGGAAGTGCACGAAATGGTCGCGCGCCATGGCCGCGAAGCGCTCGCTCGGCAGTCGGTCCGGCGACGACGCCTCTGGGCGCACCGGCTCATCCGCTGCAAGCCGGGGTTCGCTGCCCAGCATGGCGCGTCCGGCCATGTCGTAGTCGTAGGGGATCGTCGCAAGGAGCGCCGCGACGCGTTCCGGCGCACGCACGGCCATGTTCCAGGCATATTGCGCGCCGAAATCCTGCCCGAAGATCGCCGCTCGCGGGGCGCCGAACGCATCGAGGATCGCGATCAGATAGGCGTGCATGCGATCGGAGGCGTACGCGGCGGGATCGGTTGGACGGTCGCTACCGCCATAGCCCAGGCTATCGACGGCCACAGCTTTGAACCCGGCCTCGGCCAGCGGCTCCATCTGGTGCCGCCAGGAATAAGCAAGGCCGGGAAAGCCATGGATCATCAGCACCACGGGTCCGCTGCCCTGCTCCACCACCCGCAGCCGCTGGCCGCCGACGTCGATGAGATGCTGGGTCAAAGACATGCGTCGTCCTCGCCCGAGGCGATGCGCCAGGCCAGGCCGGCGATCTCTCCCGCGCGGGCGCCGTGCATAGCCGCCGCATCGCTCGATGCGTTGCCATCCAGAGCCCGGCGGTAAACCCCCTGTCGGATACCGGCGTTGCGGAACATCGCAAAGGCAAGCGCATAGCGCCAGTGCGCCGGATCGATGTCGCCCGAACCGCTGCGCTCGCCATAACGCCGCAAGTAGTCCGCCTCGTTGGGGATGCCGAGCGCGCCGAGGTCGGCATTCGACAGGCCTCGATACCCCGCGCTGGGCACGCGCCAGGACATGACGTGCTGCGCCAGATCGGCAAGTGGGTGGCCCAGCGTCGACAACTCCCAATCCAGCACCGCGACGACGCGTGGCGCGCCATCCGCAAAGATCATGTTGTCATTGCGGAAATCACCGTGGACGATCCGGCTAGCCTCCAGCCCCGGATCGTTGGCGGGGAGCCATGCGATCAGGCGCTCCATGGCGTCGATCCGCTGGGTCTCGGTGGCGCGGTACTGCCGGATCCAACGGGCCGTCTGCCGCGCGAAATAGTTGCCTGGCCGGCCATAGTCGCCAAGCCCGATCGCGGCGGGCTCGATTGCATGAAGCGCGGCGAGCACGCGGTTCATCTCGTCATAGATCGCCGCCCGCTCCGCCGGCGTAAGATCGGGCAGGCGGGCGTCCCAGAAATTGCGACCTGCCGCGTACTCCATGACGAAGAACGGCGTTCCGACGATCGCCGGATCCTCGCACAAGGCCAGCGGACGCGCGACGGGCACGTCGGTATCCGTCAGCGCCGCCGTCACCCGGTACTCGCGCTCGACCGCGTGAGCGGAGGGCAGCAGCACGCCGTCGGGCTTGCGGCGCAGAACGAAGCGCGCGACTCCGTCGATGCGCAGCAGGTACGTGGGATTCGATTGTCCGCCCGCAAACTTTTCTGCGCGCACCTCGCCTTGCGTGCCGTCGACATGCGCCCGCAGCCACGGCGCCAGCCGGGTCGTGTCGAGCGAAGAAGCGCCGGTGCTACCCGCCATGCGCGTCAGTTATACTTGGCGAGTTCGAGGCGGCCGAGCTGATGCCGGTGCACTTCGTCCGGCCCATCGGCGAAGCGGATCTTGCGCGCATGGGCGTAGTAGTTCGCCAGGAAGAAGTCCTGGCTGATCCCCGCCGCGCCATGCGCCTGCATCGCCCAGTCGATGACCTGACACGCCATGTTGGGGGCCGCCACCTTGATCATCGCGATGTCCGCCTTGGCGACCTTGTTGCCCACGGTGTCCATGCGATGCGCGGCATGGAGCGTGAGCAATCGGGCCTGGTCGATCATGATGCGGCTGTTGGCGATCCGCTCGATGATGACGCCTTGCTCGGCCAGCGGCTTACCGAACGCCACGCGCGACTTCACGCGTCGGCACATCGCCTCCAGCGCGCGTTCGGCCATGCCGATCATGCGCATGCAGTGGTGAATGCGCCCGGGACCCAGGCGCGCTTGCGCGATCTCGAACCCGCGCCCCTCACCCAGCAGCATGTTCGAGGCCGGTACGCGCACGTTCTCGAACACAATGTCCATGTGGCCATGCGGCGCATCGTCGTAGCCCAGCACCGTCATCGGTCGCACCACGGTGATGCCCGGTGTGTCGCGCGGCACCAGGATCATGGACTGCTGCTGGTGCTTGGGCGCCGTCGGATCGGTCTTTCCCATGAAGATCATCAGGGCGCAGTCGGCTTCGCCCATGCCAGAGATCCACCACTTGCGACCGTTGATGACGTAATCATCGCCATCGCGTACGATCGAGCTTTCGATGTTGGTGGCGTCCGACGATGCCACGCCCGGCTCCGTCATGGCAAAGGCGGAGCGCATCTCGCCCGCCAGCATCGGCTTGAGCCAGCGCTCCTTGTGTTCAGGCGTGCCGAAGCGCTCCAGCGTCTCCATGTTGCCGGTATCGGGCGCGGCGCAGTTGAAGACCGACGGGCACCAGTGCACCCGCCCCATCTCCTCGCACAGCGGCGCATATTCCAGGTTGGTCAGCCCGGCGCCATGCGTACTTTCCGGCAGGAACAGGTTCCATAACCCCGCCTCTTTCGCCAATGGCTTGAGGCGGTCAATCAGCGTGACGTGCGCCCAGCGGTCGCCGCTCGCGACTTCCTCGTAATAGGCGCGCTCGCTGGGATAAATGTGCGCGTCCATGAAGGCGCGCAGCCGCGCGAGCAGATCCGTCGTCTTGGCATTGGGCTCATAGCTCATGCGTAGAAGCCCCTGCCCTCGCCCGCATAGCGCACCAGCAGCGGCGCCGGTGTCCAATAGGCATCGCCGTGCGCGGCGCGGAAGCGCTCGATGGTGGCGAGCACCTTTTCGAGCCCGATCTGATCGGCCCAGAACATCGGGCCGCCCGAGTAAGCGGGCCAGCCCAAGCCATTGACCATGGCGATGTCGATCTCGTGTGGGCGCGGGGCGACGCCCTCGCCCAGGATCTTGGCGCCTTCGTTGACCATGGCGTACAGCAGCCGTTCGCGGATCTCATCCTCACCGATCTCACGCAGCGCCAGCCCGTGCCGTTCGGCGTGGGCGGCAATCATCTCGGAGGTCAGCGGATTGGGGCTGGCCTTGCGGTTTTCGTCATAGCTGTACCAGCCGGAACCGGTCTTCTGGCCGAGCCGTCCGGCCGCGACCATTTGCTCCGGAAAATCAGCGCGCAACTCGCGCTCGGTGGCGCTGGCACGGCGCGATGCGCGCGCGGCCGCCTGCACGTCGAGACCGGCCAGATCGCCTAGCGCGAATGGTCCCATCGGGAAGCCGTAGGACAGCAACACCTTGTCGATCGCGGCCGGACTGGCCCCTTCCTCGACCAGGAAGAAGCCTTCGCGCGACCGTTTGGAGAGCATGCGGTTGACGATGAAGCCGTCGCACACGCCGGACAGGACGCTGAGCTTGCCGATGCGCTTGCCCAGCGCCATGATCGTGGCGACGATATCGGGCTTTGTTTTGGCGGCGCGTACGTTCTCCAGCAGACGCATGACGTGCGCCGGGTTGAAGAAGTGCATGCCGCACACGTCCTCTGGACGTTGCGACGCCTCTGCCAGCGCGTCGATGTCGAGGAAGCTGGTGTTGGACGCCAGGATCGTGCCCGGCTTGGTCACCTCCCCCAGCTGCGCGAAAACCCCTTGCTTCACGGCGAGGCTTTCGGTGACCGCTTCGACGACGATGTCGACTGAGGAAAGCCGCTCCGCATCGGTCACGAATTCGATCAGCGCCAGCCGCTTGTCCATCGCGTCCTGGGCAAGGCTACCCTTGGCGACGGACGAGGACCACATTTTCTCGATGGACTTGCGCGCCGCGCCGACGTGCTCGTCATCTAGTGCGACCGCCACCACCGGGAGGCCCGCCGTGGCAAAGGCCATGACGATCCCGCGGCCCATGACGCCCAGGCCAATGACGCCGACCCGTTCGACCGGGCGTGTCGCGGTATCGGCTGGCAGGTCGGGGATGCGCGCGACTTCGCGTTCTGCCGAAAAGATGTTGCGCAGCGCTTTCGACTGCGGACCCGCCAGGCATTCGCGAAAGATTGCGAGTTCCTGCTTCACCGCGTCTTCGAAGGCCATGGCATAGCCCAGGCGGATCGCTTCCAGAGCACGCAACGGCGCGGTTTGACCCTTCATCTTGCGGGCAAGCGTCGTCTTCGCCTCTTCGAACAAGGCGGGCTCATCCGCAGGCATCGGCAACGCGCCGGCATTGCGCGGTCCACGCTGCTCCGCGAGCAGGCGTCCGACGAACTCGCGGGCTTCGCTCGCCAGATCTCCGGTCGTGACGGCATCGATCAAGTTGGCTGCGAGCGCTTCCTGCGCGCCGATGGGGTTGCCCTGCGTCAGCAACGGTATGGCAGCGGCCAGCCCCGCCAGGCGCGGTGTACGCTGTGTACCGCCACCGCCCGGCATCAGCCCCAGCTTGACCTCGGGAAAGCCGAACTTCGTTCCCGGAGCCGCGATGCGGTAGTGGCAGGCGAGCGCGACTTCGAAGCCGCCCCCCAGCACCGTGCCATGCACCGCCGCGACGATCGGCTTGGTCGCCCGGTCCATCATCGCCATGACTTCGGGCAAGCCGGGATCGGCCATGGGCTTGCCGAACTCCTTGATGTCGGCGCCGGCGATGAAGGTCTTGCCGGCGCAGCGGATTACTAGCGCCGAAACGGCGGGATCGCTCTCCATCGTGCGAATGGCTTGCGCCAGGCCCGACCGCACGCTGGCGGACGTGGCGTTCACCGGCGGGTTGTCGATCAGGGCCTCGGCCACGGCGCCATGGACGGAGTAGGTGACGGTGTCGGACATAAGGCGTCTTTCGCAAAAAAGATCAGCGTGGCGGCGCGATGGTCAGGAGCACTTTGCCCTTTACCTGCCGCGCTTCGAGATGACCCAGCGCGGCGACCGCGTCGGGCAGAGCGAACCGCGTATCGATCACCGGATTGAGCTCGCCTCGCGCCAGCCAATCCAGGATCTGGCGCATGTTCGCACCCTGGCGTACCGGATCGGCGCGCACCGAATTGCCCCACAGCACACCCACTGCGGACGCACTCTTCAGCAGCAGCAGGTTGGCCGGGATGGACGGAATGTTCCCGCCCGCGAAGCCGATCACCAACAAGCGTCCTCCCCAGGCGAGGCTCTTGACCGCGATAAGGTTCATCGGCCCTCCCACCGGGTCGTAGACGACATCGACGCCCTTCCCCGCCGTCAACGCCTTCACGCGCTCGCGCAGATCCTGGTGCGAATAGTCGATCAGTTCGTCTGCGCCCTGCGCCTTGGCAAGGGCAAGTTTCTCGGCGCTGGAGGCCGCAGCGATCACTCGCGCGCCCAGTCGCTTACCCAATTCCACGGCGGTCAAGCCGACGCCGCCACCGGCTCCCAGCACCAGCAGCGTCTCACCCGGCTGCAACTGCGCGCGATCCTTGAGCGCGTGGTACGATGTGCCATAAGTAATGGCGATCCCGGCCGCGATCCCCAGATCGACGCCGTCCGGCACCGGCCAGACCTGATCAGCGGGAACCCGTACTTGCTCGGCGAAAGCGCCGCTGCCGGTGAACGCGATCACCCGCTGACCGATGCTCCAGCCCTCGACTTCGGCGCCGATCGCGGCGATGCGGCCCGAGGCCTCGCTCCCGGGAACGAAGGGCAACTCGGGTTTGGTCTGGTACTTGCCCTGCACGATCAGAACGTCAGGATAATTGACGCCTGCGGCGGCAACATCAATCAGCACTTCTCCCGGCGCCGCTTCCGGGCTTGGCGCGTCACCGTACGACAGCATTTCGATCGGCGCGAATTGCGCGCATACAATGGCCTTCAAGCCTCATCCTCTCCTATCCACGCGAGTGGCTTGGGCCGCAGATTAGACCTTGGCGATCGTCAACACCATTGAGAAAAATCGACGGCATGCCTAAGCCAAATTGATCCGAGCGCACTGGTGGACAACCTTGGTTGCAAATTGGCGCAAGCTCGGCAAAAGGCTGCCGCACGTAGTCGGCGGGACACCGGGCCCGCGAAGATCGGCAGCGAACCTCAAGTGACGGGCAAGAGACATGACTGAAGTGAAAGCAGCCTTGGACAAGGTGCGGGTCGTCGACATGAGCCGAGTATTCGCCGGGCCGATCGGTGCGCAAATCCTCGGCGATCTTGGCGCCGACGTCATCAAGGTGGAGCGGCCGAAGGTGGGCGACGATGGCCGGGGTTATGGCCTCGCCTGGATCAAGGGCAAGGACGGCCTGGATACCCGGCAGTCCAGCTTCTTCACGGCGTCGAACCGCAACAAGCGGTCGATCACCGTCAACCACGCCAAACCCGAAGGCGCGGAGATCATCCGCGAGCTGGTAAAGACCGCCGATATCCTGATCGAGAACTACAAAGTCGGCGATCTTGGTCGTTTCGGCCTCGATTACGAAAGCCTCAAGGCGATCAACCCGCGGCTGATCTATTGTTCGGTCACCGGCTTCGGCCAGACGGGTCCCATGGCGGCGCGCGCCGGCTACGACGGTCTGTTCCAGGCGACCGGCGGCATGATGGCGGTTACCGGCATTCCCGAAGGGCAGCCTGGCGCCGGGCCCCTCAAGGCCGGCCCCAGCCTGGTCGACTACATTACCGGCCACAATGCGGCGCTGGCGATCCTGGGCGCGTTGCTACACCGCGATCGCACCGGCGAGGGCCAGTTCATCGATATCGCTCTGCTCGACAGCTCGGTCGCCATGGTCAGCCACATCATGCAGGACTATCTGATTGGCGGCGTCGCGCCGCCGCGCTTCGGCAACGGTGGCAACGGCGGCGGCCCGGCGGACGTGATCCGCTGCAGCGATGGCATCATGTACCTGAGCGCGGGCGGTGACGAGCACTGGCGCCGGCTCACGGTACTGATGGAGCAGCCCGGCCTCTACGAGGACGAGCGGTTCAACTCCAACATGAAGCGCGCCAAGCTGAATCGGGCGGAATTGATCGACCTCATCAACGATTGGAGCAGCGGTTTTACCACGGCGGATTTACAGGCGATGTTCGACGGTGTCGGTATCCCGGCAGCGCGCTACAACGATCTCGCCGACGTGTGGGAAGATCCGCAGGTCCAGCATAGAGGGTTGCGCGCCACCACGCCCCACGCTTGGGCCGAAAGCGGCTCGGTCGACCTCATCGCCAGCCCGCTCGCGCACATGTCGGCCACCCCCGCGACAATCCGCTCCGCTCCGCCCTTGATCGGTGAGCATACCGAGCAGTTGCTGAGCGAGTTGGGCTATGACGAAGCGCGCATCGAACAGCTTCGCGAGGCCAACGTGATCTAAAGCTGACCATCGGTGTCGGAGGCGCTTAGCGCGAATTGACGGAAGGCCCGCAGCGCACTGGGATGCAAGGTGTTCCGCCGCGTCACCATGCTGAAGATGCGCGTGAAGCGCAGCTCTGGCACGTCGAGCGCCACCAGCTCGCCACGGGCAAGCTCTTCCTCGATGGCGAAGCGGGACAGGCAGGCCAGACCGGCACCATCCCGCACGGCGCGCTTGATCGCCTCGACGCTGTCGGTCTCCAGCACGATGTTGAGCGAGTTGAGCGACTTCAGCGCCTCGACAGTGAACGCGATGCGATCGCTGGACTGCGTTTTTTCCAGCAGCCACGCGTCCTGCGCCAGCGCGCTTAGCGGTTGTTCGCGAGTCCGCGCACGGGGATGATGAGGCGACGCGCAGACGACGAGCCCGTCGCGCAACCAGGGCTGCGCTTCCAGGTAGCTCGAATTGACCGGAGCGCCGACGAAGGCGATATCGAGCGACATGCTGCGTACGCCTTCCATGGCATCCTGTGCCGGCAGCACCCGCAGCTCGATCCGGACACCCGGATGACGCCGCATGAAGGCGGCGCACAGCTGTGGTAGGACATAGTTCCCGATCGGCGCGGCCGCTCCGATCCGCAGCCGCCCACGCATGTCTTCGGGCAACGAGCCTTCTTCCATGTCGGTCACGCGAACCAGGATTTCCTTGGCCGCCTCCAGCATGCGCCGCCCTTCATCCGTGATGAGCATCCGCCGTTGTGCCCGCTCGAACAAGCGCACACCCAGTTGCGTTTCAAACTCCTTGAGCGACATGCTCGCGGCAGAGGCGCTGAGACCGACCTCGCCCGCCGCAGAGGCGATGCTGCCGGTCCGGGCTATCGCTTCGAAAACGGCGATTTGGCGCAGCGTGATTCGCACGACAGGCTTTCGGGTTGAGTATGGGAGGTATTCAATGATTGCGCCGCTCTTAAGCCGATCACGTGCGAAAATCGCGCACAAACAGGTGGTCCACCGGGCGTCAGGAACGCTGCTGCCAATGATCAGGCCCACATCAAACGCAAACTTTACGAATTGGAGGCCACCGTTCGGGCATCCTCCTCTCGAAGCGTAGCGCTAATACGACCTCGGCAGCGGTAAGTCAGACATCGTGGATCATGCGCCCGCTCACGCCTTCATCGGCAAATGCCTTCTTGCGGACAATGATGTCATCCGATGGGAGTGCGGCGTGCCCGTCATGCACAAGGTGGTTGACGGACAGACCCCACAGCTTGTGCCGAATGACACCAGGCTCCGATCAGCCGCAAGAAGACATGATCGTCAGCGCGGGGCCATGCGGATCGCGCCATCGAGACGGATCACTTCGCCGTTGAGCATGGCATTGCGGATAATCGATTCAACCAGCTGCGCGTACTCGGCGGGCTTGCCCAGGCGGCTGGGGTGCGGAACCTGGGCGCCCAGCGCGTCCTGCACCTGCTGCGGAAAAGCTTCGAGCATGGGTGTCAGGAAGATACCCGGCGCGATCGTCATGACCCTGATCTTGTGCTGCGCCAGGTCCCGCGCGATCGGCAGAGTCATCCCCACGACGCCGCCCTTCGAGGCGGAGTAAGCCGCCTGCCCGATCTGGCCGTCAAAAGCGGCGACGCTCGCCGTATTGACGATGACACCGCGCTCGTCGTCGATCTCGTCAGCAGCCGCAAGCCGGGCAGCGAACTTGCAAATGACATTGAACGTGCCGATCAAGTTCACGTTGATCGTCTTGGCGAAGGTTTCGAGCGGATGCGGCGCGTTCTCCTTGCCGACCGTCTTTACCGCCGGGGCGATCCCAGCGCAGTTCACCAGGATCCGCGTGACGCCGTGGGCCTCCTCCGCCGCCGCGAATCCGGCGCTGACGCTGGCATCATCGGCGACGTTCACGCTGACGAAGTGGCCGCCGATCGCCGAGGCCTGTGCGCGCCCGGCTTCGTCGTTCAGGTCGAAGATCGTGACCTTCGCACCGGCGGCGGCCAGCATTTCCGCCGTAGCCCGGCCCAGACCCGATGCGCCACCCGTGACGACTGCGCCAACTCCTTCAATCTGCATCGAACCGGCCTCTCACTTCCTTGATTTTTCAATGACTGCGATGAGCAGTGCGGTAGCATGCCCAGCGACAGTGCGCGACTTCGCTGGTCGATGCGCTGCTGGCAACCGGTAAGCCGATTGTCGCCGTACTCGTCAACGGGCGACCGCTCGCGGTGACGACGTTGGCGCAAAAGGCCAATGCGCTGGTCGAAGGCTGGTATCTTGGCCAGGAAGGTGGCCATGCCGTTGCCGACGTGCTGTTCGGCCGTATCGATCCGGGCGGCAAGCTGAGCGTGTCCTTCCCACCTTCGGCAGGTGAGTTACCCGCTTGGTATGACCGGCATCCCTCCGCCAGCCTCTACCCCTTTGTCGAGGGCAAGCGTGAAGCGTTGTTCCCCTTCGGCTTCGGCCTTAGCTACACGACATTCGAACTGTCCGCGCCCCGCCTCTCTTCCAGCGAGATCACGCCCGCTGGCAAGATACAGGTCGAGGTGGATGTCGCCAACACTGGCAATCGTGACGGCGACGAGGTGGTGCAGCTCTACATCCGTGACGACAAGAGTTCAGCGCCGCGCCCGCTCCAGGAACTGAAAGGGTTTTGCCGAGTGTCGGTAAAGGCTGGTGCCCGGACCACGGTCCGGTTTGCATTGGGCCCAGACGAGCTTGGCTTCTGGGATGCCGAGATGAAGTGGTCGGTGGCGCCCGGCACTTTCCGCATCAGCACGGGCAACAGCGCCGTCGCGCTCCAACACGCCCAGCTGTTGGTTGCCGAGAACTGACGCGGATGGCGCTCATCCACTTTTCGCGAAGTCGTCAAAGGCGCGGTCTGTCACCGGAATGATGTGGCGCGCGATGAAGGGCGCACCTTCGGCGGCGCCCTGCTCCGGGTGCTTGAGCGCACACTCCCATTCCAGCACCGCCCAGCCGGGATAATCGTACTGCGCCATCTTCGAAAATATTTGCCCGAAGTCGACCTGCCCATCGCCCAGCGAGCGGAAGCGGCCGGGACGATCGATCCACGACTGATAGCCGCCGTACACGCCGACACGGCCCGACGGGCGGAACTCGGCATCCTTGACGTGAAAGCTCGTCACGCGCGCATGATAGATGTCGAGAAAAGCGAGGTAGTCGAGCTGTTGCAGCACGAAATGGCTCGGGTCATAGAGGATGTTGGCGCGCGGGTGCTGGTCGACCCGATCGAGGAACATCTCGAACGTCGCACCGTCGTGCAAGTCCTCGCCCGGATGAATTTCGTACGACACATCGACTCCGTTCTCGTCGAACGCGTCGAGGATCGGGCGCCAGCGCCGCGCCAGTTCGCCAAAGGCCTCCTCGACCATGCCCGCCGGCCGTTGCGGCCAGGGATAGAAGTAGGGCCAGGCCAAGGCGCCCGAGAACGTGGCGTGCGCCGTAAGGCCTAATCGGCGGCTGGCACGCGCGGCGAGCTTCAGCTGATCCACTGCCCATTCCTGCCGGGCATCGGGACGCCCCCTTACTTCCGGCGCGGCGAACCCGTCGAACAGAGCGTCGTAAGCGGGGTGAACGGCGACCAGCTGGCCTTGCAGGTGCGTCGACAACTCGGTGATCGACAAGCCTTTTTCAGCGAGCTTTCCGACGATCTCGTCGCAGTAATCCTGGCTGTCGGCCGCCTTTGCGAGATCGAGGAAGCGCGGATCGTTGGTGGGGACCTGCACCCCCTTGTAGCCCATTCCGGCCGCCCATTCCGCGATGACTTCCAGCGAGTTGAACGGCGCCTCGTCGCCGATGAACTGCGCGAGGAAGATGCCTGGGCCCTTGATCGTGCGCATGTCGTATTCCTTCAGACAGTAAGGGAAACCCAGCCGCTTTCACTACGGCTGGCGTGAACGGCGGTCTCGATCAACGCCATGCCGCGTACACCGTCGGCAATACCCGGCAGCAGCGGGGCCGCGCCGCCGCGCAGGAGCGTGGCGAAATTCCGGTACAAGTTGGCGAACGCCTCCAGATAGCCCTCCGGATGTCCACCCGGTGTCCGCAAACCGGCGATCGCATCTGGACCCAGGGAGCCATCGCCCGCCTGGATAATCTCCGTGCGACCATCCTCATGGTGCAGAATCAACGTGTTGGGCGTTTCTTGCCGCCAGTCGATCCCGCCGCGCGTCCCATGGATGCGCAAGCGCAGCCCGTTGCGCTCACCGATCATGATCTGCGAGGCGAGCAACGCGCCCCGCGCGCCATTCTCGAACCGTAGGAAAAGCTGGCTGTCGTCGTCCAGCGTCCGGCCGGGCACGACCGATCCAAGATCGGCCAGCAGCTGCGTCACGCGAAGCCCGGTGACAAACTCGGCGAGGTGAAAGGCGTGCACACCGATGTCGGCGATGCAGCCGCCCGCGCCAGCGCGTTGCGGATCGAGCCGCCACTCGGCCTGCTTGCTGTCCACCGCGGCGGCCAGCCACCCTTGCGAATACTCGACGATGACCTTAACCACCTGCCCGATCGCCCCCGCGGCGATCCGGGCGCGGGCCTCCCTCACCAGCGGGTAGCCAGAATAGGTGTATGTCAGCGCGTAAGGCACCTCGGCACCGGCTATCACATTGGCCAGCTCGCGCGCCTCGTCCAGCGTTGCGGTCGCCGGCTTGTCGCTCATCACCGCGATCCCCGCGTCCAGCGCGGCGCGCGCGGCAGGCAGGTGATGGTAATTGGGTGTAGCGATGGTCACGAAGTCGATCCCGTCCGGCCGCGCGGTTTCCGCCTTGAGCATCGTGGCCACATCAGGATAGGCCCGCGCCGGATCGATCCGATACGCAGCGCCCGCTTGCGCCGAGCGTCCGGCGTCGCTGCTGAACGCGCCCGCCACCAACTCGATCTCGCGATCGAATTCGGCGGCGATCCGGTGCACGCCGCCGATGAATGAGCCCGGACCGCCTCCGATCAGAGCGAAGCGCAGGCGCCTGTTGGTTTTATCATTCATTACTGCTCAGACCTCTCTGATCCGGATGTTGCGCCAACGGCAGGCGGCATCTCGCCCCCAGCGCGCCTCACCGAAGTGGGAGTCGTGATCGTGGACCTCCAGGGCGATGTGCCCCCGTTCCCCCAGCAGCGGCGCCACCGCACCAGGATCGTAGCCCGGCCATTGTAGCGTCGCGGTGTCGATCTGGGCGACACGAAGGTCGTTCACCCAGGTCGTGATCACCGGCAACGCACCGCCTTCGCAGCGGATGCGCAGCGTGTTCCACTCCCCCCAGCGCCAGACGGCGAGGAAATCCTCCACCGTCGCCGCATGAGACAAGTTCGCGATCTTGTCGGGCGTTACCGGCTCCACGCTGGTGGCAAGGTCGTCAGGCTTGAGGCCGATTGCCCTGCCCTCTGCGTCCAGCACAGCATCCACCGCAAACGGCACGGCGGAAAAACCGGCGAGTCCATTGCCATAGAAGCCGCCGATACCGCCCGAGGGTCGGTGATCGACCAGCACCTGAAACCCTTCCCAGCTATCTCGCTGGCGCCGAATCATCACGCCGGTGTCGGCCGGCCAATCCGGTCGCATTTCCAGCACCAGCTCGAAATCGCCGAAGGCCTCTTCCGAGATCAGATAGCCGCCATAGCCCAGCTTTGCCTGCCGGCCGACGATGGCGCCATCCTCGACATGCCAGGCCGCCGGATGAGCTTCCGGGTCGCCAGGCGTCTGGATCCCATACTGCGCCATGAGGTCCGTGACGGCCGCACCGCCGGGCGTCCAATTGCCATAGACGCGGGGGATGGCGCGCCATCCATCCAGTGTGCTGCCGTCGAACAAAGGCCTGAATTCATCCGTCATCGAGGTTTGCCACCGGTTCCCAGGAGAAGATCGATTTCGGTCGCGAGCGTGGCAGCCATGTCGATCGAACGATCGACCAGCCATCGCACTTGCAATCCATCGGACTGCGCGATCAGCATCATCGCGGCATGATCGGCGTCAAGTGCCGGCGTGACGCTGCCGGCGGCTTGCCGGGAACGAATGTCGTCCGCGATGTACCCTTGCAGGGCTTCAAAGCGCGCCCGGAAGAAGTCATGCGCCGGGTGCGTGGGTTCGGCCGCCTCAGCCGCGAAGGCCGTGTAGAGCTGAACCAGGCCCGGCGTCCCGGTGTTGCGCTTTGCGCCTTCCACCAGCCACGCAAGAATATCGGTTTCAGGATCAAGGTTGGCGACGTTGCCTTCGTCCCACCGGCGCAACACTTCCTGCAGCAGCACCTCGCGGGACGAAAAGTAGTAGATGATGTGTGCGCTATCGATGCCGATGCTTCGCCCGATCTGGCTAAGCGAGGCTCCGCGATACCCCTCGCGGCTGATGACCTCGACCGCCGCCCGCAGGATCTCGTCGCGCCGTTCTTGTCCTTTGGCATAGGGGCCGCGCTTGCTCATCGTACCTTTGTCAGCCCTCTCACCAAATTATAGCTTCCCTAAACTTTAGCATTTCTGTAAGTCGAGGGGAAGAAGCATATCCCGTGTGCGGGAGGAAGTTTGTTGAATCGCGTTGCGATCAATTTGTTGCCGTAAGTGACGGGACCCATGGGTCCGCACGTTACCGAGCAGAACCTGCGTGAAGCGCTGACGGACCTGGCGCAGACCGGTTTTCGCGCCCTACACACCGACGTTCCAGCAGGCATGACCATACCCCAATACGGCGTTCCGGTGATCGTCGGCACGATGCATGTCTTCGATCCGGCATGGCGCTTTGGAAGCCGCACCGGGCGATCTTCCTGCACGGGCGCGCAGGGTCCATTCCAGCATCGTGTTGCCGATGAACGACCGGTTCGAGAACTGGGCGACCGAGGTGACCGGCCGCCCCAAGGCGGCGTGGTCCACGCCCGGTCAGATGACGCCGGAGTTGATCCGCCAAATCTTCCACGGCCTAACCCCAGGCTTTGCGGTGCATGACCTTCCGCTTGTCCGCACGTTCCTGCCCGACTGACGTAGGACTAGAGGTGTGGTCAGCTCGTCAACTGGCGCCCTTTGGTTACCTCGTCGCCGGTCACGCGGGCGGCCGCGTCTTGCAATCGATTTGAACCATGCGTGGGCACGGCGAAGCCTATTGAGATCTCGAGGTGGTGACCGATGCCGAGGTGCTGCGCATCCCCTTCACGCCCTGCGATGTTCGCGGCGGATCAGCCTTTGCGACCGTGACCGACGCGCGGGGTACGCTCCGGCAGTTCGGTCCGTACTTCCAAAACGACCGGTCCGATCAATCCAGTGGGTACGGACTGCAGATTCTTGAAGCCCGCCGCCTTGGGATCGATCATCGCGTTCTGCGGCGTCGTCGCCACTGCCACTTCCACGGTGTTGCTCCCGGCACGCACGGCGGACGTGATG
>Ga0163161_10000171_pt1 | contig 59497 bp, 66 predicted proteins | sample S45metaG_FD_129847 | JGI IMG/M metagenome (GOLD analysis project Ga0163161, IMG submission 129847) | Switchgrass rhizosphere microbial communities from Kellogg Biological Station, Michigan, USA - S4-5 metaG | ecosystem: Host-associated > Plants > Roots > Rhizosphere > Soil | place: USA... | reverse complement strand
GCGGTTCGCGGATCAGGGCTCGCAGCTGTTTGAGCGAAGCGAGTTCTGCGAGACCCCGCGAACCGCGAGCACCGCAGGTTGCCCGTAGCGCAGCGAAGGGTCGCAGACAGTAGGGTCGCCTTTTCTTTGCTTACGTTCTTTTGGCGAAGCAAAAGAAAGTAAGTCGCCTGCCGGGGCGAGACCCGGCCTCGGAAAGAAAACAAAGAACAGAAGGAAAAACGGATCAAGCCGCTTCCTCCTCAACCGCAGCCCGACGCGAACTACCCCCTCCAAGCCGATCAAACGCCAAATAGATAACAGGCGTAGTGAACAAGGTCAGCAGTTGGCTAACGATCAACCCACCAAAAATCGCAAGCCCGAGCGGCCGCCGCAACTCAGCCCCTTCACCAAAACTCAACATCAGAGGAACAGCTGCAAACAGAGCAGCCAAGGTCGTCATCAAGATAGGCCTGAATCGCAACAGAGCAGCCTGATGAATCGCCTCCCGAGCCGACTTCCCCTCAGTCCTCTCCGCATCGATAGCAAAGTCAATCATCATGATCGCGTTCTTCTTGACGATGCCGATCAGCAAGATGATCCCGATGATCCCAATCACCCCCAGGTCATTGCCAGTCAGCATCAGGGCAAGCAGCGCCCCCACCCCCGCAGAAGGCAGCGTCGACAAGATCGTCAGCGGATGCACATAGCTCTCGTACAGCACCCCCAGCACGATGTACACACAGATGACGGCCGCCAGAATCAGCCACAACTGATTCGACAGCGACCGCTCATAAGCCCCCGAAGCCCCGAGGAAAGTCATCGTCACGCTCCCCGGCATCCCGATCTCCTTGGCCGCCGCCCGAATCGCATCGACCGACTGCCCAAGCGACACGCCAGGCGCCGTATCGAAGTTCAGCGTACTCGCCGGGTACTGCGCCACGTGCGTGATCTGCAACGGCGCCTGCTGCTCCGAGATGTCGGCAATCGCAGCCAGCGGCGTCGCCGTGCCTGAGCCTGCGATCAGGTTCAGTTGCCCCAGCGTCTGCGGCGTGTTCACCATGCCGGGCCGCGCTTCGAGAATCACGCGGTACTGGTTCGTCTCGGTGAAGATGGTCGAGACGATGCGCTGCCCGAAGGCGCTGTAGAGCGCATCGTCCACCGTGCTCGCGGTGATCGACAGCCGCGCCGCCGTGTCGCGGTTCACGTTGACGAATGCAGCGAGCCCCTGCGCGCCGGCATCGCTGCTCACGTTGCGCACCTTGTCCGACTCCTGCAGCTTGGCCACCAGCTTCTGCATCCACTCGGTGATGAGCGCGCTGTTCACGCCTTCGAGCGACACGCGGTATTCGGTCGGGCCGGTCTCGGCATCGATGGTCAGGTCCTGCGTGGGCTGCAGGTACAGCGTGACGCCGGCCACCTGGCGCACGCGCTCGCGCAACCGGTCCATCACTTCCTGCTGGCTGTCGTGGCTGCCCTTCAGGTTGATCAACATGCTGCCGGTGTGCAGCATGGTGTTGTTGGCGGCGTCCACACCGACAAAGGAGCTCAGGTTCTCCACGTCCGGGTCATCGAGGATCGCGCGCGCCGCCTGCTGCTGCAACTGCGCCATGCGGTCGAAGGACACGTCCTGCGCCGCCTGGATGCGGCCCTGCAACTGGCCGGTGTCCTGCGTGGGGAACAGGCCCTTGGGGATCGTGAGGTACAGCACCACCGTGAGCACCATGGTGAGCAACGCGACCAGCAACGTGAGCGGCTGGTGGTCGATCACCCAGTGCAGCGAGCGGTCGTAGCGCACCATCACGCCGTCGAAGAAACGCTGCGCGCGTGCGCCGAAACCGGTGCCCGACGGGCTCTTCTTTTCTTCGTGCTTGAGCCAGCGCGCCGACATCATCGGCACCAGCGTGAGCGACACCACGGCCGAGATCAGGATGGTGATCGCCAGCGTCACCGCGAACTCGCGGAACAGGCGCCCCACCACGTCGCCCATGAAGAGTAGCGGAATCAGCACCGCGATGAGCGACACCGTCAAAGAGATGATGGTGAAGCCGATCTGCGTCGCGCCCTTGAACGCGGCCTGCAGCGGCTTCTCGCCCTCCTCGATGTAGCGCGCGATGTTCTCGATCATCACGATCGCGTCGTCCACCACGAAGCCGGTGGCGATGGTCAGCGCCATCAGGCTCAGGTTGTTCAGGCTGTAGCCCAGGAGGTACATCAAGCCCAGCGTGCCGACGAGCGAAATGGGCACCGCGATGCTCGCGATGACGGTGGCGCGCAGGCTGCCCAGGAACGCGAAGATCACCAGCACCACCAGCACCACGGCCAGCACCAGTTCCATCTCGACGTGCTGCACCGAGGCGCGGATGCCGGCGGTACGGTCGCTCAGCACCTCGATCTTCAGCCCCGCCGGAAAGCCGGCCTGCAGCTCGGGCAGCTGGGCCTTGATGGCGTTGACGGTCGCGATCACGTTCGCGCCGGGCTGGCGCTGCACGTTCAGGATGATGGCGGGCGTGAGCTTGGGTTCGGCGCTTTCGCCACCCTCGGCGGTCTTGGTCCCCGCCCAGGCGCCGAGTTGCGTGTTCTCGGCGCTGTTGACGACCTGCGCGACGTCGACCATGCGGATCGGCGCGCCGTTCTTGTAGCTGACGATGAGGTTCTTGTAGTCCTCGACCGTGAGCAACTGATCGTTGGAATTGATGGTGTAGGCGCGCTTGGGGCCGTCGAAGCTGCCCTTGGCGCCATTCGAATTGGCCGCGCTGATGGCGGTTCGCAGCGTATCGAGCCCGATGCCGTTGGCCGCGAGCGCCTGCGTGTTGGCCTGGATGCGCACGGCCGGGCGCTGCCCGCCGCTGAGCGACACCAGCCCCACGCCCGACACCTGGCTGATCTTCTGTGCGAGCCGGGTGTTGACGAGGTTCTGCACCTCGGTGAGCGGCAGCGTGTCGGAGGTGATGGCCAGCGTCAGCACCGGCGCATCGGCCGGGTTGACCTTGGCGTACACCGGCGGCGCCGGCAGGTCGGCCGGCAGCAGCGAGCCGCCTGCGTTGATGGCGGCCTGCACTTCCTGCTCGGCAACGTCGAGCGTCTGCCCGAGCGAGAACTGCAGCGTGACGATGGACACACCCGCCGCGCTGGTCGAGCTCATGCGGTCCAGGCCCGACATCTGGCCGAACTGGCGCTCCAGCGGCGCGGTGACGGTGTTGCTCATCACCTCGGGGCTGGCGCCGGGGTAGAGCGTCTGCACCTGGATGGTCGGGTAGTCGACCTGCGGCAGCGCCGACAGCGGCAGGAAGCGGAACCCGACCATGCCGGCCAGCACGATCGCGACCATCAGCAGCGAGGTCGCCACCGGTCGCAGGATGAAGGGGCGTGAGGGACTCATGGTCTTGCTCCTTCCCCTTCCGGGGCTGAAGGCCGCGGCTCCAGTTCCGCTTGTGCGGAACTGGACGGCCTGAAGAGCGGCAGCCTCTGGCTGCCAGCACCGAGGTTGGTATGGGGGCAGGCGGCGTCAACCGCGCCATGGCTGTTCAACGGCCGCCGTGCCCCCACCCTGACCCTCCCCCAGCGGGGGAGGGAAAAGTCCGCCCACGCGCTCATTCCGTTTTTCCCTGACGTTCCGACATCCGCTGCCAGCGCTCCAGCGCCGCCGGGTCGCCCTTGTCGAGCGCTTCGAGGAAACGCTTGCGGCGTTCGAGCTGTTCGGGGTTGTCCTTCGCCGAATCGAGCATGCGCTGGCGCTGCTCGGCGGTGGGGAGCTTGGCTGCGGCTGCGGCTGCAGGAGCCGGCGCTGCGGCGGCCGGTGGCGTTGCGGCGGCACCGGTGGCAGGTGCTGCGGCAGTTCCGGGTGCCGGCGCGGTCGCTGCGGCAGGGGCCTGGCCTCCCGCCCTCGCCCCGTTGCCGCCACCCTGCCGACGCCCACCGCGGTGGGCACCCGATGCGGCGCCTGCGGGGGGCGTGGCCGGCCGGTCGGCCTGGGTCTGCACGCGCGCGCCGTCCTTCAATCGGTCGCCGCCTTCGGTCACGACCTGCTCGCCGGCTTTCAGGCCCGACATGACAGCCACGTTGTCCACGCTCGATTCGCCGCGCGTCACGGGGCGCTGCGAGACGGTATTGTCTTCGTTGATCACGTACACGTAGTCGCCGTTGGGGCCGTGGCGCAGCGCCGTCACCGGCACCACCACCGCGCTGCTCACGGTGCGCAAGAGGAGCCGCAGGTTGACGAACTGGTTCGGGAACAGCGCGCCATCGGCGTTGGAGAAGCGCGCCTTCGACTTGACGGTGCCGGTCTGCGTGTCGACCAGGTTGTCCAGCGTGGAGAACATGCCTTTGGCGAGCTGGCGCGTGCGGGTGCGGTCGAAGGCGGTGGCCTCGAGTTGCGCGCCCTGCGCCAGGCGTTCCTGCACTTCGGGCACGCGGTCCTGCGGCACGGAGAACTCGACGTCGATGGGCGCGATCTGCGTGATGACCGCCACGCCGCCGGTCGTGCCGGTCGAGATGTAGTTGCCCGCGTCCACCGGCCGGAGGCCGATGCGCCCGCTCACCGGTGCGGTGATGCGGCTCCAGGTGAGGTTGAGCTTTGCGGTGCCTTCGTTGGCGCGGTCGATGGCGACCGTGCCTTCGAGCTGCTTGACCAGTGCGGCCTGCGTGTCGACGTCCTGCCGGGCGATGGAGTCCTGGGTCAGCAGCGTCTGGTAGCGCTGCAAGGTGACGCGCGCGGCGGCCAGCTGGGCTTCGTCTCGCTGGCGCGCGCCCGAAGCTTGCGCCAGCGCGTTCTGGAACGGCGCCGGATCGATGGTGGCGAGCACGTCGCCCTTCTTGACCATCTGCCCTTCCTTGAAGAGCACCTCGGTGAGCACGCCCGAGACCTGCGGCTGCACCGTGACGTTGGCCAGCGGGGTGACGGTGCCCAGCGCCTCGAGCTGCACCGGAATGTCGGCCTGCCGCGCGGTGGCGACGCCGACTGTGTTGGAGGCAGCGCCGCCGCCGCCCCGTCCGCCCGGCCCGCCACCCGGACGGCCAGCACCTGGACCACCGGGACCGCCCGGTCCCGCCGCGGGGGCCTTCGAACGCTGTATCAGGTACCAGGCACCGCCTCCCAGGGCCACCAGCAGCGCCAGGGTCAGCAACCACCCCAGCCAGCGGCGCCTCTGTGCCGGAGGATGTGTCGGCGACACGATGGGCGGCAGGGGCTCGGGAGGAGTTTTGGGGTCCATGGGGGTGCGTGGGGAGGTGCAGGGTTGCGGCCTAGAGTACAGCGCCGAATGGTAGTACCGCTGTTTGCTGCGCCGTAAAGCGACGGTAAAGCTGATGGGCCGCCCGATCGATCGATACCGGGCAGCTGCGGTTCGCGCCGGCCGGATGCACCTCGCGCCGCGTTCCTGCATTTCGTCGCATGGCGGTGGCTGGAGAGAGAGAGCGCCAGCACAGTCCACCCATCGCTTCCCTACCCACCGCCTTCACCGGAGAACCACCATGCTGCTGCAGATCCTTGTTCACACACCCAAGTGGGTGTTCGCCGTCTTCGTGCTGCTCGTCTGGCTCGGCGCCAAGCAATTGCTCTCGAACAGCGTGAGCCTCAGCCGGGTCACGCTGATGCCCGTCCTCATGGGCGGTCTGTCGGTCTTCGGCGTGATCTCGGCCTTTGGCGATTCGCTGGGCGCCCTGCTGGGCTGGGCGGCGGCAGCGGCTGTGCTGATCGCGCTGGTGCTGCAGCGCCCGCTGCCGGCCACCACCCGCTACGACGCGGCGAACCGCCAGTTCCACCTGGCCGGCAGCGCCGTGCCGCTCGCGCTGATGATGGGCATCTTCTGCACCAAGTACGTGGTGGGCGTGGCGCTGGCCATGCACCCGGAGCTGCGCCATCAGGCGGTCTTCGCCCTGGCGATCCCCGCGCTGTACGGCGCCTTCAGCGGCATCTTCGCGGCCCGCGCGGTGCGCCTGTGGAAGCTGGCCATCGCCACCGACGCTGTCGCCACCGGCGTCCGCGCGGCCTAAGATCCGAGCCCCAGCCCCGCCCGCTCAGCCTCGCCAGGAACCGCCATGACCGTGCTCTTTCTGCTCCTCAAGATTTCCGTCACGGTGGTGCTGGTCGCCTCGGTCCTTGAGGCGATGGTGCTCTCCTGGCGCAACGGCTGGGCGAGCTACGACTGGAAGGCTGCCGGCGTCTCGGTGTTCGACTTCCTCGTGCGCGAATACCCGCTGCGCTGGCTGCTGCCGGTCGCCTTCTGGACCGGCGCGATGGACTGGTTCTGGAGCCACCGCCTCTTCACCCTGCCGATGGACCACTGGAGCGGCTGGGTCGCCTGCTTCATCGGCCAGGAGTTCTGCTACTACTGGTACCACCGCGCCGCCCACCGGGTGCGCTGGTTCTGGTGCACCCACGCCATCCACCATTCGCCGAACCAGCTGAACCTGTCGGCCGCCTACCGCTTCGGCTGGACCGGCAAGCTCACCGGCACGCTGCTGTTCTTCATGCTGGCACCGCTCCTGGGCATGCCGCCCAAGGTGATCCTGCTGATGCTCACGCTGAACCTGCTCTACCAGTTCTGGATTCATGCGACGTGGATTCCGCGCCTCGGGCCGCTCGAATGGGTGCTCAACACGCCCTCGGCCCACCGCGTGCACCACGCCTCGAACCTCGAATACCTGGACGGCAACTACGGCGGCGTGCTGATCGTGTTCGACCGGCTTTTCGGCACCTACATTCCCGAGCGCGCCGACCTGCCGTGCCGCTACGGGCTGGTGAACCCGATCACCTCGCACAACATCCTGGAGATCGAGTTCACTCACTGGCGCGCGCTGTTGCGCGACCTGCGTTCGGCACGCTCGGTGCGGGCGTTCGCGGGTTATCTCGTCAAGCCGCCGGGCTGGCGTCCGGACGGGCCCGGCGACACCACCGAGGAACTGCGGCAGCGCGCGGCCCTGCAGCCCGCCACGCCGCCTTCCGCACCCGACTTCATTCCCCTTCCGATCAAGGAGTTGTCATGAACACCACCACCTCCAATACCTCGCGTCCCGACCTCGAAAAGCTCGCCCGCCGCCGCGCCGGCGCCAAGATGGGCTGGTACATCCACGCCTTCGTCTATGTGCTGGTCAACATCGGGCTGGTCGGGCTCTCGGCCGCCAAGGGGCACACCTGGGCGATGTACCCGCTGATGGGCTGGGGCCTGGGGTTGCTCATCCACGGGGCGGTGATCTGGTTCCTTGCGCCCGGCGGCGGCTTCTACGACAGGCTGGTCGCGCGCGAGCGCCGTGCACTGGGCGCCGGGGAGCGCTGATGAACGAGGGCCCAGCCGCGGAAGCGCTCCCCAGGTTTCGACCCGAAAACCTGCGGGACATGCTGCGGCATGGCCTGATCACCGCCGTCTTCAATTGCCTCATTGCCACCGCGTTGACCATCGCCGAAGGCGGCAACACCTGGGCCGCCCACCTGGTCTATTCGTTGGCGATCGGCACGGTGAGCTGGCTGGTCATCGACGGCGGCCGGCTCCTGCTCACCGGGCACAAGGAAGTCCACTGGCCGAAACGGCCGTGGGGCTTCCTGCTGATCGTGGTGGGCGTCACCATCGGCTTCGTCGTGGGCAACCTTATCGGCGATGCCTGGGTCGGTGCGCCTGCGTTCGACTTCCTCGACCTTGGGGGGCACAAGCTGGCCACCGCCGTCATCATCACGATCACCGCGGCGGTCGGCATGTGCTACTTCTTCTTCAGCCTCGGCAAGAGCAAGCACATGCAGAGCCAGCTCGACCTGGCGCAGCGCAACGCCACCGAGGCACGGCTCAAACTGCTGGAAACGCAACTCGAGCCGCACATGCTCTTCAACACGCTGGCGAACCTGCGCGTGCTGATCACCCTCGACCCGCCGCGCGCCGTGGCGATGCTCGATCGCCTCAACAGCTATTTGCGCATGACGCTCAGCGGTTCACGCGCTCTGGCCCATCCGCTCTCCGCCGAGTTCGATCGGCTGGGCGACTACCTCGAACTGATGTCGGTGCGCATGGGCGAACGCCTGCGCTACACGCTCGATCTGCCCGAGGACCTCCGCGACATTCCCGTGCCGCCGCTGCTCCTGCAGCCGCTGGTGGAAAACAGCATTCGCCATGGGCTGGAGCCCAAGGTCGAGGGCGGCGAGATCGCCGTGCGCGCGCGCCGGAACGGTGACCGGCTGGTCATCGAAGTGAACGACACCGGTGTCGGGCTCGATGCGGCGGCGCCCTCCCCGGAAGGCGGCAGCGGCAGCGGCTTCGGCCTCGAACAGGTGCGCGAACGCCTCGCCACCGTGTTCGGCACGCAAAGCGAAATGCGCCTTGCGGCGGTGCCGGCCGGCGGCACCTGCGCCACGCTGAGTTTTCCGCTGCCCGCGGCCGCATGAATGCAACGACGACAAGCACAACGATGAACGCCACCGCCCTGATCGCCGAAGACGAACCCCTGCTCGCCCAGGCCCTCAAGGCTGAACTGGCCGCCGCATGGCCCGAACTGCAGATCGTCGCCACCGCCGGCGACGGCCGCAGCGCGGTGCGCGAGGCGCTGCGTCTCTTGCCACAGGTGCTGTTCTTCGACATCCGCATGCCCGGCCTCGACGGCCTGGGCGCCGCAGCCGAACTGGCCGACAGCTGGCCCACCGACGAGGCGCCGATGCCGCAGCTGGTGTTCGTCACCGCCTACGACGAATACGCCGCGCGCGCCTTCGAGGCAGAAGCCATCGACTACGTGCTCAAGCCCGTGCAGCCCGGGCGGTTGCAGAAGACCGTGGCGCGGCTGCAGCAGGCGCTGGCGGCGCAGCAGCAGCAGCAGCCTTCGCCATCGGCCTCTCCCGCTGCGGCAAATGACGAAGCACTCGAACGAACCTTGGCGCAATGGCGCCAGGTACTCACCGCGGCCGGCACCGGCGCGGCCCTGCCGGCAGCGGCAGCCTCGGCACCGCTGCGGATGATTGCCGCGAGCGATGCCGGCGGCAGCACGGTGCGCATGGTGCCCATCGACGAAGTGCTGTATTTCGAGGCGGCCGACAAATACCTGCGGGTGCTCACCGCCACGCATGAGTACCTGATCCGCACGCCGCTCAAGCAGTTGCTGACCCAGCTCGATGCCGACACCTTCTGGCAGGTGCACCGCGCGGTGGTCGTGCGCAGCGCGGCCATCGAATCGGTGCATCGCGACGAAGCCGGCAAGCTGCACCTCACGCTGCGCGGGCGGGCCGAGAAGATTCCGGTCAGCCGGCTCTACGCGCATCTGTTTCGCGCGATGTGAAATCGGCCTCGGCCGCGCCCAAAGAAAAAGCCGGCCTTTGCGGGGCCGGCTTTTTCATTCAGTCACGAATCGCGTGGCAATTTAGCGCCAGTGGCCATGACGGTGACCGTAGCCACCGCGGTAATACCCACCGCCGTAGTAACGGGGACCGTAGTAGGCCGGCGGCCCGTAATACACCGGGGCAGGACGGTAATACACCGGCGGCGGCGGACGGTAGTAAACCGGCGGCGGCGGTGCGTAGTACACCGGGGCCGGCGGTGCATAGACCGGGGCCGGGTAGTAGGCGGGACCGCCCACGCCGACCGCCACGCCTGGCAAACCGACACCGACCGACCAGCTCACATCGCTGCGAGCGCTGGCCGAGGTGGCTGCGAACAATGCACCGGCTGCCACGACGCCCGCGGCAGCCCATTTGAAGAAGGTGGAACGTGTGAGGCTCATGATGTTGACTCCTTGTATCGGGGCACTGTCCGGGTCCGGACCGCCCATGTGTGTATTGAACGCGGCAATTGCAAACGGGGTGCACCGGCCATTGTGAAGAACGTTGCCAAAGGTAACCCACAGAGGGCGCCCTCTAGAATGAAGCAATGACCTCCCCGACCGATAAAAGCAGCGCCAAAACGGCCGCTGCACCGAGCAATTTCCTGCGCCACGTGATCGAGAACGACCTCGCACAGGGCGCCTATTCCGGCCGCAAATGGGGCGGCTCCCCCGGCAACGCCGCCCACCACGCAGAGGGCATGACCGACCCCGCCAAGGTCCGCCTTCGCTTTCCGCCCGAACCCAACGGCTACCTGCACATCGGCCATGCCAAGAGCATCTGGCTCAACTTCGAGCTGGCCCGCGAATACGGCGGCGTGAGCCACCTGCGTTTCGACGACACCAACCCCGAAAAAGAAGAGCAGGAATACGTCGATTCCATCCGCGACGCCGTGAAGTGGCTCGGCTACGAAACCTATCTGGCCGACCGCCCCAGCGCCCCCGGCACCCTGCAGCCGCACGAGTACTTCGCGAGCAACTACTTCGACTTCATGTACGAAGCCGCCGAGTACCTCATCGGCGCCGGCCTCGCCTACGTGGACGAGCAGACCGCCGACGAAGTGCGTGCGAACCGCGGCGACTTCAACACGCCCGGCACCGACAGCCCCTTCCGCACCCGCACACCCGAAGAGAACCTGGCGCGCTTTCGCGCCATGCGCGACGGCCAGGTCGCCGACGGCGCCGCCATCCTGCGCGCCAAGATCGACATGGCCAGCACCAACATCAACATGCGCGACCCCGCGCTGTACCGCGTGCGCCGTGCCCATCACCACAACACCGGCGACAAGTGGTGCATCTACCCGATGTACACCTACGCGCACCCGATCGAAGACGCGCTGGAGCAGATCACGCATTCGATCTGCACGCTCGAATTCGAAGACCAGCGCCCCTTCTACGACTGGCTGCTCGACCGCCTCGCCGAAGGCGGCCTCATCGCGAGCCCGCATCCGCGCCAGTACGAATTCGCGCGCCTTAATGTCACCCACGTGATGACCAGCAAGCGCAAGCTGCGCCAGTTGGTCGAGGAAGGCCACGTCGACGGCTGGGACGACCCCCGCATGCCCACCATCGCGGGCCTGCGCCGCCGCGGCTACACGCCCGAGGCGCTGCGCCTGTTCTGCGAGCGCAGCGGCACCACCAAGTCGGGCGGCTGGATCGACTACGCCAGCCTCGAAGCCGCGCTGCGCGACAGCCTCGACCCGATCGCCCCGCGCGCCATGGCCGTGCTCGACCCGGTCAAGCTGGTGATCACGAACTGGGGCGAACTGATGGGCGGTGACGACGTGCTCGACGACTGCTCCGCCCCCGTGCACCCGCACCACCCCGAAATGGGCAAGCGCGAGTTCAAGCTCGGCCGCGAGGTGTGGATCGAAAGCACCGACTACGAGGACGTGCAGCCCAAGGGCTTCTTCCGCCTCTTCCCGGGCAACAAGGTGCGGCTGAAGTACGGCCACGTCATCGAATGCACCGGCGCCACGCGCGATGCCGACGGCAAGCTCGTCGAAGTGCAGGCCACGCTGGTGCCGGACACCAAGAGCGGCACGCCCGGCGCGGACGCGATCAAGGTGAAGGGGAACATCACCTGGGTGGCTGCGGCGGATGCGGTGCAGGCCGAGGTGCGGTTGTACGAGCGGCTGTTTGCCGCGGCGAATCCGGGGAGCGGGGAGCTGCTGGACGAGCTGAACAAGCAGAGCCTGGAGATTTGCTCGGCGTTTGTGGAGCCTTCATTGGCGACGGCCCAGGCTGGCGTGGGGATTCAGTTCGAGCGGCATGGGTACTTCGTGGTGGATACGAAGACGGATGCGGTGGGGAAGCGGGTGTTCAATCGGGCTGCGGGGATGCGGGATAGCTGGGGTAAGTAACCCGCCCCCTCCTCCGCACAAAAGCCGGGGCCGTAAGTGGCCCCGGCTTTTTCTTTTCATCTATTCGGGCCGCTTGTAGACCACGCCCAGCACTGCGCTGTTTTCATCTGTCGTGCACACGGCCGAGCGGCCTTGCGGGCCGACCTTCAGGTTGATCGTGTAGACACCGTCGCGGGGCGTCGAGCCGCTGTCCACGGCGATGCTGCCCGGCGGAACCCGCAGTTCGCGCGCGGCGGCAGTCACGCAGTTCTTGACGCTCGCGTCGGGCGCGCCGCCGACGCGCAAGGAAGTGCTGCTGCATGCCGTCACCGCGACGCCCGCAGCAACCGCCCACGCCAACCTGTTGAAAATTCGCATCGTCATGTCCGACTCCGTTGTTCCGTTGTCTGGGTAGATTGGAAGCCGCGTGAAAACGTTCGCGTTGCAGGACGGCCGCGCGATTTCATGTGGCCCGCCGTCTCCGTCTGACGGCAATCGTCCGCAGACCCGGGCTATCCTGTGCATTCATGAATTTTCCGAGCCGTTCCCGCCTGATCCGCTTCAACAAGCCCTACGGCGTCCTCAGCCAATTCACCCCCGAGGGCCGCTGGCGCGGATTGAAAGACTTCATCGACATCCCCGACGTCTACGTCGCCGGCCGCCTCGACGCCGACAGCGAAGGCCTGCTGCTCCTCACCAACGACGGCCAGCTCCAGGCGCGCATCGCCGATCCGCGCTTCAAGATGGAGAAGATCTATTGGGTGCAGGTGGAAGGCGTGCCGACCGAAGAGGCGCTCGCCGCGCTGCGCCAGGGCGTGCAACTCAACGACGGCCTCACGCGCCCTGCCCGCGCCCGCCTGCTCGACCCGCCGCCCGATGTGTGGCCGCGGCAACCGCCCATTCGCGAGCGCAAGAGCATTCCGACCGCGTGGCTGGAGCTGGCGATCAGCGAAGGCCGCAACCGCCAGGTGCGGCGCATGACGGCCGCTGTCGGGCTGCCCACGCTTCGCCTGATCCGGGCAGCCATCGGGCCGCACACGCTCGACGGATTGGTGTCCGGCACCTGGCGCGAATAGCAACGCGGCCGCGCGACGTCACAGACAAACCCTGTTTCATTCGATCTCTTCTTCATGCACGACCACATCCGAACCACCTCGCCCGACCTCCTCACGCCCGCACTGAACCGCCGCAGCGCATTGCTCGGCACGCTGGGCTTGCTCGCGCTGCCCGCAACGCAGGCCGTCGCGGCTGCGCCCGCGAAGTCGAAGCAGGCGCAAACGCAGAAGCACCCCGACGTCTGGCCGCACGCATCCCAGGTGCCGGGCGGCGTGGCGCGCCTGTCGCTCGGCCCGAGCGCCAAGCGCCCGGCCGCCTTTGCAGGCGACGTGCCCTTGCTCGTGTTGGGTGACGCCATCGAGTGGACAGCGCTGGTCGGCATCCCGCTCGCAGCCAAGCCCGGCGACGCGAGCATCACGGTGCGCGTAGAGAACGGCAGCGAAAGACAGGTCGCCTACACGGTCACCGACAAGCAATACCGCGAGCAGCGCCTGACCGTGGCGCCGCGCACGGTCGACCTCTCGCCCGAGGACGAAGCGCGCTACGTGCGCGAACGCGATCACCTGACCGGCGTGATGGCCACGCTCACCGACCTGCGGCCCGATGCCGTGCTGCAGATGCGCGTGCCCGTGCCGGGTCGCCGCTCCAGTTCTTTCGGCCTGCGCCGCGTGTTCAACGGGCAGTCGCGCAATCCGCACAGCGGGATGGACATCGCGGCCGGCACCGGCACACCAGTGCTGGCGCCGCTGCCGGGGAGAGTGATCGATACGGGGGACTATTTCTTCAACGGCGGCACGGTGTGGCTCGACCATGGCGGCGGGCTGCTGACGATGTATTGCCATCTGAGCCGGGTGGATGTGAAGGTGGGGGATGTGTTGAAGACGGGGGAGCAGTTGGCTGCGGTGGGGGCGACTGGTCGTGTGACGGGACCGCATCTGCATTGGGGTGTGATGTTGAATCGGGCGATGGTGGATCCAGCGTTGTTTATCTAGATCTAGGCATTAAGTCGTTTACAAAAAGCAGATGAAAGCGTCTTTGCTACCGGCAATCTGCCCCCTAATGAAGTTGCATGCCTCATGAACCCCTGCGCAAGAATTCCTGCGCCCCGGACCGGCTAGAGCCCTTGGCATTTCGGGGGATGCTACCAATGGACTTGTCCTTCTATGCGCGTAATCTGTCCTTGCACACATGGAGGGATCGATGGCTACTGCAAAGACCAGAAAAGAACGCCTTTCAATCTATCTTGCAAAAAACTCGTTCGCAACCAATGAGTTAATTTTAAAAACAGAAAACGCAAAGGCGGCCATTGAATTTTCCATTCAAGAATTCAAGTCTACGCTGTACGTAAAAAAAGACCCCCCTGCAATCACTCCTAGCTGGACAAAGCTACTAACTCAAAATGAGAACATCCCGAAAGACATTTTCGGAACTAGTAGCACTGTTGGGGCAGCATTAGTAATCGAATGCGAAGGTCAAAAGTTCATTTTAACTTTTGGCTCCGGCTACCATTTAATCAACAGCGAATCAATTGAAAGGGATTTCGGCTTAAGAGTTACCCTGAACTCAGTTGATCCTGACAAACTTCGTAGTCTCGATAAGGCCAGCTATGACCACAACTCTCTCAACTCCAGAACTCAAAGCCCCCAAGATGTTGATATCTTTGATCTAGCCATTGATTCAGAAATTGACTTGCTTTATGCAGTCACAGGCGCATCAAAAATTGAGGTATTCGGAAGTCATGTTACTGGAAGAGATGCCCTCACTTTATTTCTCGAGATAGATCTAAAAGGCATCCCCGCAGTACTCATTGAAGCGATAAAAAAATATAAATCCAAGCTACCAGTAGAGTTTGAATGGGTCGATAACATCAATCGCGTTCGCGATAAGGAAATGATCAGCCTATTAGATCTATTCTTAGATGATTCGCTTGCCAATCCGACGGCGTCTAACATTTGGCTCGGCGAGCCGGAGATCGTCGATTGGGAATCTCAGATTGGATATTCTTTCGATTTACGCCCCAAAACCGCACGGCACCCAACTCTTGAACTAAAACAACTTCACGAGTATTTAAAAGACCTTGGGCACACCCCAAACACATACTCGCTCAAGGAAACCTCCGTTCACATTAATAATTCAGAATTCCAGTCCACAAAGAGCTGGAGCGCGTACAGATGTTTATATGCCGAGATAAAAAATGACGACCATCAATTTATCTTGCGAAATGGAATTTGGTACAAGGTCGACGATAATTTCTCAAAAAAGATCGACGATTACTTAACCACTATTACTACTTATCAGCACCAACTTCCCATCTATAACCACGACCGAGAAGAAGAGTACAACGAAGAGGTTGTTAAAAAAGACCCGAGCTTCGTCTTAATGGATAAGAAAACAATAAAGACCGGGGGCTCCTATGACAAATTGGAGTTTTGCGATTTAATAAAAGATGGAACAGATTTGATCCACGTCAAATATTACAGAAGCTCAAATACGCTCAGCCATCTATTTGCTCAAGGCCATGTTTCGGCAGAAACTTTCATAAAAGATGTGGATTTTAGAAAACTACTAAACCCCAAATTACCCGACACAATTAAACTGAAAGACCCCAATCCGCGCCCTGATCCAAACAGTTATCGAATTGTTTACGCAATAGCCACTTCCAAAAAAATCCCTTTAGAACTACCATTTTTCTCCAAGATAACCCTCAAGAATTCAACAAGAACTTTGCGCGCACTTGATTTCAACGTGGAGATTTCAGCAATTGATGTGGATCCGATCATCGCTGCCAAAAAGAAATTTAAGCCCAAGCCTGCGGCCAAACCCAACCCCTAAGAAGTCGGTTCAGACTAAATCCTTCTGAGCGCGAGCAAGTCATGACCGATCAACCCCTGTTCACCGAAGCCTGCCTGGACGCATCCTTCACCCGCGCCACCCGCCGCGAAACCCTCGCCCTCCTCAACACCCGCCTGCACCCCGCCCTGCAGAAAATCCTCGCCGCCGAAGTCTCCTCCGGCAACCGCGTCGTCGACGTCGGCATCGACTGGCCCGACGCAGGCTCGGTGCACGTCACCCTGCACAACCACTTCGACAATCGCCACGCGACCGCCGAAGCTGTCTTCAGCCTCTGCGACGACCCGCACTACTGGCACGCCGACTACAGCACCACGGCCAAGCCAACGCACCTGCTCATCTGCTGACCGTCTTCTTCGGCCACGCCGACGTGCTCCACGCAATGAGCGCCAGCAGCGCCACCTGAACCGGCAGCCGCACCACCAGCGCCCAGTACGGCACGCTCGGAAAAAGCTCCGGCCGCTGCAGCATGTAGAAATGCGCGGGCGTCACGGCCAGGGTCAGAAGGATGAGCCCGATGCCCGCAGCGCGCCGCGTCGGCCGCCACAGCAGCCCGGCCGCACCCAGCAGTTCGAACACGCCGCTCACCAGCACGGCCGCGCGCGGCCAGGGGATGTACGGCGGCACGATGCGCATCTCCGCTTCGGTCGCCACGAAGTGCGCGACACCACCGAGAGCGAACCACAGGAAGACGAACACCAGGCCCGCCACGCGCCAGCGGCTCATGACGGGCGAATCAGTCATGCGCTTCTTCAGATCGGCTTGGTCAAGTACACCGCTTCGCGCCCCACGATCACGCGCTGCGCGGGCATGAAGATCGTGCAGTCGTCGCACGGCGCGCGGATCTCGTCCGGGCCGTTGGTCGCGATCAGCTCGTCCTTGGCAAAGGTCTCGAAGCCGATCAAAGGCCGCACGAACGCGAAGTCCGCCGACTTGATGACGTGCGTCTGCAGCAGCTGAAAGCGACGCTGCGGCGCGGGCGCAGGGGTGGCCGGGTCCTTGTCGACGAGCCCGAAGTACGCGAGGAAGTCATACGTGACCGCGGTCGCCAGCACCGACGCCGAGCGCAGGAAGTGCTGGCCGCACTCGACCACCATCGCCACGCCCTTGCCGTCCGGGCCGCCGTGGCTGCCGTACTGGATCAGCGGCGTGCCGGAGCCCAGGCCGTCGGGCATCACGAGGTGCACCGACGGGCGGCCGATGGCCAGCGCCACCTCGGCGTTGCGCTCGAACGCCGGGTAGACCCAGAAGGGCACGACGGGTTGGCTGGTCGAATGGATGTCCAGGATGTGATCGGCGGCTTCCACCACCGGGCGCAGCACGCGCGCGCGGCGCAGTTCGGGGCTGTCCTCGGCGCCGTCCAGCCATTCGGGCGACCAGATGCGGTTGAGGTTGTGCACGATCTGGCGGCTGTCGTAGGGGGACTCTTCCTTGAACGACTCGTAGGCGTCGATGTTGGCGAAGGCCACGGTGAGCGTGCCGATCTTGGGGCGCACGTTGTTGTCGAGCAGGTGGGTGGCGGCGGTCATGCCGCAGATTTCGTTGCCGTGCGTCAGCGCATTGATCAGCACGTGCGGGCCGGGCTTGCCGGACTCGAAGCGGTGCACGTAGTCGATGCCGACGTTGCCTTGGCGGTAGGCGGAGAGGTCGCGGGGGAGAACTTCGAGGGCGGGGGGGGATTGGGTCATGGGGCTGTTGACGTGGGAGCGATGGGGTCGGGGGAGTTTGCTACAGCAGGCAAATCCGTGCTTCCCGACCTCGCGAACCAGCCACCGCCGCTGCGGCGCCCCAAAAATGCGCTTCAAAAATGAAGCGTATCCGGCCCGAATACGCTTCAGATCACCAACTTATCGCACCTGCTGGTAATCCACAGGCACCCACGCATACCCCGAGCCCTCGGCCCGGATGCGCCCCAGCCCCGGGAACGGCAGGTGCGCGCTGCCCACTAGGTAGCGCCCCTTCGCCGCATCGGCATACGCCTTCTTGCGCTCCGCCGCGGCGGCCTTCGAATCGACGTCGAACGAGATGGTCACCTGCGGCTGTACGAACTGCACCGAGGCCACGTGCATCAGGTCGCCCCACAGCACGAGCTTCTGGCCCTTGGACTCGACCACGTAGGTGTTGTGGCCGGGCGTGTGGCCGTGGGCTGCCACGGCCTTGATGCCGGGCACGAGGTCGGCGGTGTCGCCCTTCAGGGGCTTGAACTTGCCGGCTTCGACGTACGGGTTCAGCGACGCCTGCGCGCCCTGGAAGAAGCCCTTCATCTCGGGCGTGGCCTTCTCCAGGTTGGCCTTGCTGAGCCAGAAATCGGCGTCTTCCTGGCCGGCGTGGATGGTGGCGTTGGGAAATGCCAGCTTGCCGTCGACGATGAGGCCGCCGACGTGGTCGCCGTGCATGTGCGTGATGAACACGTCGTCGACCTGCTCGGGCTTGTAGCCGGAGGCCAGGAGGTTGTTGCGCAGGTTGCCCAGCGTGGGGCCGAAGAGCGAACCGGCGCCGGTGTCGATGAGCACCAGCTTGCTGCCGGTGTTGATGAGGTAGCTGTTCACCGAGGTGGGCACCAGGTCCTTCTTGAAGGAGCGGTCGAGCAGCTTGCCGACCTGGGCCTGCGTGGTGTTGGTGAGGAGCTTCTTCACCTCCAGGTCGATGGTGCCGTCGAACAATGCGGTGACCTCGAAGTCGCCGAGCATCATGCGGTAGAAGCCCGGCGCCTGGGTCTTGATCTGGGGGGCGGCGGCGTGCACCGCCGTGAACGAAAGCATCAGCACGCTGCTCGCCAGTGCGGCGATGCCGCGGCGCAGCCAGTGGGTGGGTTGGGTCATGGGTCTTCCTTCTCCGGCTTGTCTTTAGAGGGGGCGAAGAATAGCCCAACCCTGCCCGCCCTGCGCCGTCCTTACCAGTTGACTTCGCGCTCCGGCGTGGCCGAGATGTGGTGGATCGACAGGTCGGCGCCGTCGTATTCCTCTTCCTGCGAGAGCCGCAGGCCCATCGTGGCCTTGAGCGTGCCGTACACCACCGCGCCGCCGACGAGCGCCCAGACCACGCCGATCACCGTGCCGATCAGCTGCGCCCAAACGTTCACGCCGCCGATGCCGCCCAGCGCCTGCGTGCCGAAGATGCCGGCCGCGATGCCGCCCCAGGTGCCGCACAGGCCGTGCAGCGGCCAGACGCCGAGCACGTCGTCGATCTTCCATTTGTTCTGCGTGAGCGTGAACATGACGACGAAGATGCCGCCCGCCACGCCACCCACGATCAGCGCGCCCAGCGGATGCATGAGATCAGAGCCGGCGCACACGGCCACGAGGCCGGCGAGCGGGCCGTTGTAGACGAAGCCGGGGTCGTTCTTGCCCAGGGCCAGCGCCACCAACGTGCCGCCGACCATCGCCATCAGCGAGTTGACGGCCACGAGGCCCGAGATCTTGTCGATGCTCTGCGCGCTCATCACGTTGAAGCCGAACCAGCCCACGCACAGCACCCACGCGCCGAGCGCGAGGAAGGGGATGTTCGACGGCGGATGCGCGCTCAGCGAGCCGTCGCCGCGGTAGCGGTTGCGGCGCGCCCCCAGCAGGATGACCGCCGGCAGCGCGAGCCAGCCGCCCACGGCGTGCACCACGATCGAACCCGCGAAGTCGTGGAACTCGTGGCCGGTGACCGAGGCGATCCAGGCCTGGATGCCGAAGGCTTTGTTCCAGGCGATGCCCTCGTACAGCGGATACACCACGCCGACGATCACCGCGGTGGCGATGAGCTGCGGCCAGAACTTGGCGCGCTCGGCGATGCCGCCCGAAATGATGGCCGGAATGGCCGCGGCAAAGGTCAGCAAGAAGAAGAACTTCACGAGCTCGTAGCCGCTCTTGGCCGCGAGCTCGGTGGCGCCCACGAAGAAGTGGGTGCCGTAGGCCACGCCGTAGCCGACCAGGAAGTACACGATGGTCGAGACCGAGAAGTCGACCAATATCTTCACCAGCGCATTGACCTGGTTCTTCTTGCGCACCGTTCCCAGTTCCAGAAAGGCAAAACCGGCATGCATGGCCAACACCATGATGGCGCCGAGAAGGATGAACAGCGCATCTGCGCCCTGTTTGAGTGCGTCCATGGGAGCTTCTTGCAGTTTTTGGTTTGAATTGGTGCATCGCACCCGGATTGCCCGAGGCGATGGTGCAAGGAAGCAAAAATGGTGCCTGAAGGCTCTTTGATGGTGCAAAACGGGCCATAACGGCGCACTCACGCACCGGAACAGGCTGCTTTTCAGCCCGTCGAGCCCGCACCGGCCCGGAGCGCGTCGCGATAGCGGCGGCTGCAGGGCACGGTCGTGCCGTCGTGCATGTGCAGCCGGGCATCGCCGCCGTCCAGCGGCTCGATTTCCTTGATGCGCGCGAGGTTCACCGCATGGCTTCGGTGCACGCGGACGAACCTGGCCGGGTCGAGCTGGGTCAGGAAATCGGTGAGCGTGGCGCGCAGCAGGTAGTCGTGGCCGTTGACGTGCAGGCCGACGTAGTTGCCCTCGGCCTGAAGCCAGTCGATGTCGGTGGCGGCGATCAGGAATTCGCGGCGCAGCTTGCGCACGAGAAAGCGTTCGGGGCGGGTCGGCGGCGGTGGCGGGGGCGGCGGGTTTTCTTCCGGCGCTGGCGGCACGTCGCCGGCCGGGGCTGATGGCAGCGGCGGCGCGGCTTCAGGCGGCGGGTCGGACACCCCCGCCTCCGGCGCATCGAGCACCCTCGCCTCGCCCTGCAGCCGCAGCATGAACAACCGATACGCCCAGATCCCGAAGACGATCGAGACGTAGACCCGCACGTCCTTCAGGTACTCGTAGCCCCACTGGGCGGTCCAGCCGCCGAAGTCGTAGCGGCCGCCCATCAGGGCGTAGACCAGCGAGCGCACCGCGAACATGCCCGCCACGTGCACCACGCTGACGGCCACGCTGGCCACCGCGTGCCCGGCCACGAAATGCACCCATCGGCCGGGCATGAGCGGCGCCAGCCGGCGCTCGATGGCGACGAAGACCGGAATCAGCATCAGCAAAACCAGGTGGCTCGATCCCTCCCAGGTGACGATTTCCCAGGTGGCGCGCGGCACGGCGCGGTTGCGGGCATCGACCACCGCGACCATGGTGCTGAACACACCTTGCAGCGTCATCAGCACGATCCAGAAACCCACTTCCACGTAGCGGCGGATCGGCTCGTAGCGCTCGTACAGGTTGCGGCGGGACGCTTGCATGCCCGGGATTCTCGCCATCTGCGCGATGGCGGGGCGAATTTCGTCCCACCGGGGCCACCGCTCGTCACAAAGGCCGGGCCATCCGTCCCGCGGACGCGCCGCCGGGTGGCGCCGAGTCACACGATGGCCGCACTTTCTGTTTCGAGGACCCTGAAATGAACCTCTCCGCCCCACTTTCCGATAGACACCGGCGCCACGACATCGACGCCCTGCGTGCCTTGGCCTTCCTGTTCGTGATCCTCTATCACGTGGCCATGTACTACGTGGCCGACTGGCCCTGGCACCTCAAAAGCCCGCACGCAGCCGAATGGCTGCAGTGGCCGATGCGGGTGCTGAACCTCTGGCGCATGGACCTGGTGTTCCTGATCTCCGGCGTGTCGCTCGGCTTCCTCGCCCGCCAACAGGGCACCGGGGCGCTGCTGCGCAGCCGCGGCGCCCGGCTGATGCTGCCGCTGGTGTTCGGAATGATGGTGATCGTGCCGTACCAGGCCTACGCGCAGGGCGTGGCCAACGGGCTGGTCGCGCCGGGCTTCGGCGCTTTTTTACTGCGCTACCTGTCGATGGCCGAACCTTGGCCCAAGCGCGCCTTCGATGGCGCGGAGTTCGGCATGACCTGGAACCATCTCTGGTATCTGCCGTATCTGTTCGCGTACACCGCGCTGGTCGCGTTGACGCTGCCGTTGTGGAAGTCGCCGGCCGGCCAGTGGGTGCGCCGCCGCTTCAACGCGCTGCGCGGCTGGAAATTGCTGCTGCTGCCGGTGCTCCCGCTGCTGGCGTGGACGGTGCTGCTGGCCCCGCACTTCCCGCCCACGCACAACCTGGTGCGCGATTTCTACCTGCACGCCATCTACCTGACCGTGTTCCTCTACGGCTACTGGATGGGCGTGGACACCGGCATCTGGAAGGAGCTGGAGCGGCTGCGGCGGGTGTCGCTGGTGCTGGCGGTCGTGGCGATCGGCACGTTCATCGCGCTGCGGGTCGGCGTGGGAAGGTCGGCGCCGGGCCTGCTCATGGACCTGCTGCGCACGCTCTACATGTGGCTGGCCATCGCGACCATCCTGGGCCACGGCCACCGCCACCTGAACCGCCCGTGGCCCTGGCTGCGCTGGGCCAACGAGTCGGTCTACCCCTGGTACGTGCTGCACCAGACGCTGATCATCGTCGGCGTGACCGCGCTGGCGCCGCTCGCGCTCGGCCCGGTGCTGGAGCCCGCGCTGCTGGTGGCGCTGACCATCCTGGGCTGCTGGCTGCTGACCGACGGGCTGATCCGCCGCATCAACTGGCTGCGGCCGCTGTTCGGGCTGAAGCTCAGGCGGCGGGCTTCGGCTGAAGCTCTTCCGCCGCAATCGGAACCAGGATGGCGTTCCCCGTCGCCACGAGCTTGAGTTCGTCCTCGCCTTTTCCTTCGGGTTGTGCATAGAGCTCGGCCACGACGAACACTTGCTTGCGCCCCGCCTTCACCACCCGCCCGCGCGCCACGAAGGCGCGGCCGATAGCCGGTGAGATGCAGTTGACGGAGAAGTGCGAGGCCAGCACGCGGCCCGCCTGCGTGGCGGCCGCGTAGCCGCTCACGGTGTCCAGCAGCGCGGCGATCATGCCGGCGTGCAGGAAGCCGGCGTACTGGCCCATGTCCCCCTCGCGCCAGTTCATGCGCAGTTCGGCTTCGCCGTCGGCGGCATGGTGGACTTCGAAGCCGGCCCAGCGGTTGAACGAAGCGGTGCGGTTGAGGGCCTGGATGGTGTCGAGCATGGCGGTTCTCCTTGGAGTGGAATGGGTTGGCGGTGTGGACGAATCCACTCTACGAACCGCGCCCGCCGCGCGTCGTCGCACGCGTGACCGGAAACGCCGTTGCGGTTGCATTGGCGACAGCCGCCATCGGCATGAAATATTTCTCGAGGTGCCTTAACCCCGTTGAGCGAGCCCGGCCGTATGAGTGGAGGTCAACCCACTCACTCTCGAAGGCTCTTCCATGAAAGCACCGTCCTCCGCCCTTCTGCTCCGCACCACCGTCGTCGCCGCCACCTGGTTGATCCTGAGCGCCAGCGCCCAGGTGCCGCCCCCCCTGCAAACCCAGGCGGCCGACTCGCGCATCACCCAAGTCAAGGTCTACCCCGGCAGCGCCACCGTGGAACGCGTGGCGCGTGTCGCGGCCGGCAGCCGCTCGGTCACCTTCGCCTGCCTGCCGGCGGGGATGGACGTGCAGAGCCTGCAGGTGTCGGCCGATGCGTCGGTGCGCGTGGGCGAGACCTCGGTGCTCAACGAGCAGCGCGAGCTTTCGGCGCGTTGCGCCACCAGTGCGCTCGACGGCCGCATCCGCGAACTCGAAGACCAGAAGGCCGCGCTGCAGGCCGAGAGCGATGCGCTGGGCATGGTCACGGGCTACCTCAAGGGGCTTTCGGGCGGAGATTCGTCACAGGGCGCTCGCGCGCCGATGGACGCGCGCAACCTCGCCGCGGTGACCGACGCGATGCGCCGCACCGGACAAGACTCGCTGCTCAAACAGCACCAGCTCGCACGCAAGCAAAGCGACATCGACCGCCAACTCAACCCGCTGATTGCCGAGCGCACCCGCTCGCAGGGCAACGGCGCGCAGGTGGTGGCGGTGACGATCACGCTGGCCGCGAGCGCCGAGGCCGAAGTGAAGCTCAGCTACCAGGTCAACGGCCCCGGCTGGACGCCCACCTACCGCGCGCTGCTCGACACCACCACGCGCAAGGTGCGCATCGAGCGCCAGGCGCTGGTGGCGCAGGCCACGGGCGAAGACTGGCGCGGCGTGAAGCTGGTGCTCTCCACCGGCCAGCCGCGCCGCGAAACCACCGGCCGCACGCCGGGCGCGTGGCGCATCGGCATCGAGCCGCCGCCGCAACGCCCAAAGACCGACATGGCCTACATGGCGGCGCCGGCACCAGCCATCGCGGGCGCACCGCCGTCGCTCAGGGAATCGGCCATGGAGCGCCGCGCGCCGCTGTTCGATGTGAGCGTGTTCGACAACAGCTTCGCCACCGAATTTTCTGTGCCGCAAAGCATCGACGTGCCCTCCAACGGCCAGCGCGTGACGATGGCGCTCGGCCAGTACGAGGACACGGCCAAGCTCGCCTCGCGCACCAGTCCGCGCGTGGATGCGAGCGCCTTCCTGGTCGCCGACCTCGCACAGCCCACGGGCGTGTGGCCGGCCGGCCCGATGCAGCTCTACCGCGACGGCAACTTCGTCGGCAACGGCCAGTGGACGACACCGAGCGATGCGCGCCTGACGCTCTCCTTCGGCCGCGACGAGCTGGTGCGCGTGCAGGCCGAACCGGAGAAGGACAACCAGGGCACGGGCGGCTTCGCCGGCACGCGCGCCGAGCGCAAGGTGCAGCGCGCCTACGTGGTCGAGAACCGCCACCGCACACCAATCGCAGTGCAGGTGCTCGAAGCGGCGCCGGTCTCGGTCGACGAGCAGGTGCGCATCGCCTCGCAGTTCTCGCCGCAGCCCGGCGAGCTGGCGTGGAACAAGCAGCCGGGGCTCGCGATGTGGAACTTCGACCTCGACGCAGGCAAGACTGCGCGCGTGGCGGCCGACTACACCATCAGCTATCCGAAGGACGCGCGCTTGCAGATGCGCTGAGCACTGAACGCGGGTGCGTTCAGAAGTCGAACTTGGCCGACAACTCGAAGGTACGGCGCGGCGCCAGCAGCACCTGGCTGGTGGCGCGCCCCACCCAGGTGGCGTAGAGCTTGTCGGTCAGGTTGCGCACGCGGAAGCTGAGCAACGCGTTCTTCAGCCGGTAGCTCACCGCCGCATCCATGGTGGTGTAGCCGTTGATGCGAATCTGGTTGGCGGTGTCGGTGAACATGTGGCCGGTGCGGTTGAGCGACACGAAGTACTCGAGCTTCGAGTTGTCGGGCCGGTAGGTCGCAAAGACGTTGGCCACACGCTCGGGCACGTTGGGCGGCGTCTTGCCCACGCGCGAAACGTTGCCAGCCTCCACCAGCGTGTCGAAGCGCGCATCGAGCGCGGCGAGGTTGCCTGCCAGCGTCCATTCGCGGGTGGGCTTCCACACTGCCGACAGCTCCAGCCCGCGTGACGACTGGCGCCCGTTGTTCACAGGCTTTCCGGGATTGTTCGGATCCTGGGAGAGCACGTTGTCGAGCTCGATCTTGTAGACCGCCGCGGTCCACTCCAGGTTCGCTTCGGGCAGGCTTTGCTTGAAGCCCACCTCGGCCTGCTTGCCGCGCGACATCGGAAATGACGCGTTCGATGCCGACAGGAGAAAGAGCGAGTTCACCGGGAGCGTGGCGTTGGTGTACTGCGCGTAGATGCTCGATTGCGGCGTGATGTCGTACACCGCGCCGAGACGGCCCGAGGTCGAACGGTAGCTGCTGCCAAATCGCGTGTTGCTCCCCAGGTTCAGGTCGGTGATGGCGCGGTCCACCTCGGTGCGGTCGTGGCGCAAGCCGCCGACCAACGTGAGGTTGCGGACGGGCTTGAGCGCGTCTTCGACGAAGACCGAACTGACCCGCACCTTGGTGTTCATGTCGGTGCGGTTGCCGCCGCCCACGCTGAGCGCCGGGTCGTCGTTGAAGAAGCCCAGGTAAGGGTCGAACACCGGCACCCGCAGCAGGCTCGCCGTGCTCGCGCTGCTGTTCGAAAAGCGCCGCTGGCTGCCGAAGCGCGTCTCGCTGTATTCGCCGCCGACAACGAAGCGGTTGTCCATGCCGCCGATCGTGCCCTTGTGCGTGGCGTCGATGCGGTCGAGCCAGAAGTCCTGGTCGTGCGTGATCAGCGTCTGGTCGCGCGCGATGCTGGCGGGTGCCACGAAAGTAGCGCTCTCGGAATTGCGGAACACGCGGTTCGACTTGTTGGCCGAGAACTCGTTGCGCCATGACCAGCCGCCGTCGAGCTGGCCCGTGAGGCGCGCGCGCAGCCAGTAGGTTTCCGAGGAGTTGTCGTCGTCCAGCACGTTGTAGTTGGTGCGCGTCATGCGCCGGTCGATCACGCGGCCGTCGGGCGTGCTCACCACGTTCGTCGGCTGCGTGGCGAAGCTGCGCGGCACGAGCGGCGTGCCCCAGTAGGCGTCGTTGTTGTCGCGCAGGTAGTCGAACGAGAGGTCCAGCTTCACCGAGCCGCCGAGGTCGAGCGCGAGGCCGCTGGTGAAGTGGTCGATTCGCTCGCCGTTGCGGTCGATGATGCCGACCTTGCTGTCGTTGCGGCTGTAGTCCAGCCGGTAGGCGCTGGCATCGCCGAGCGCACCGCCGAAACCGAAAGCCGCGCGGGTGGAGCCGTAGCTGCCGTACGAGAGCAGCGCCTCCTTGTGCGGGTTGTCGCGGTCGGGCCGCTTGGTCACGAAGTTGACGACGCCGCCGATGGCGCCCTCGCCGTCGAGCACCGAAGCCGGGCCTTTCAGCACTTCGATGCGGTCGTAGTTCCAGGTGTCCTGCACGCGGTTGACGACGCCCGCGCCGGAGCTGCGCACGCCGTCGTAGAGGTACATGAGGCTGGTGAAGCCGCGCGTGGAGAGCGTCGTCGGCGACGACGGCGGGCCGCCGCCCGAGAGGCCCGCCATGCCGCGCAGCGCCTCGCTGAAGGTGCGCGCGCCGCGTTGCTGGATCGCGTCCTGCGACAGGATCTCGACGGAGGCCGGCGTCTCGCGCACCGAGAGACCCAGGCGCGAGGCCGCGCCGCTCGCCTCTTCGAGGTGCAGGCTGTTGGCGTCTCGGCTGCCTTCGATGGTGACAGTGCCGAGCTCGGCGGCGCTGCCACTGGTGTTGCCTTGTGCATACGCGGCCTGGAAGGCTGTGACGGCGGCGAACGCCATGGCCGTGCGGGTGAACTGGATCATTGGACTGCTTGGTTGGAACGAAACGAAAAACCGGAAGGAACGATGCGATGCGCTAGGCGACAGAGAAGCGCCGCAGCCGCCACGCCGCAAGGCCGAACAGCAGCAGGCTCGGCACGAGCAGCTGCAGCACCGCCAGCGCGGCCTGGCCGCGCATCAGGCCGGCAGGCTCCTCTTGCCAGGCGAAGGCAGGGATGCGGTCGAATTCGGCGGGCGTGACCGCATTGCGCGCATCGATGCGTGGGAAGAAGAAGGCCTTCCACGCCTCGTGGTGCGCCACCGTCTGCGCCTCGAAGCGCGCATGGCGCCGCACACCGTTGCCGGCCAGCGCGGTCATGCCTTCGTAGGCGACGGCGGCGGGCGAGACCGCGCCGAAGCGGCCGAGCAGCAATTGCTGGCGCGCCTGCTGCGCGTCGAAGCGCTCGAGCGCGGGACGGATCGCGTCGTCGACCTCGCGCTCGATCTTGTAGTTGGCCAGCGCGCGGCCGGCGATCTCGATCTTGCCGTTGCGCGGCACGAGGATCGCGCCGTGGCCCACGTGCTGGTACTCGGTGCCTAGGAGGTCCTGGTAGCGCTTCATCGCCTCGGCCGTGACCACGCGCTGCTGCGTGGCGAGCTCGGTGCGCGAAGGCGCCGGCGCGGCTCGCGTGACGACGAGGTTCAACAGCACCGGCGCGACCAGCACCAGCACCACCCACGCGATGACCAGCACCATCGCGTTGGTCGCCGACGAAGCGCCGAAGGCATTCACCGCCACGACCAGCGCGAACCAGAACAGCGCATAAGTACCGACCAGCAGCGCCCACCAGAGGGTTGCGCTGCCCGCGCCGCCTGCGAAGCCCGCATGGCGCGCGATCCACAACACCGCCACGGGCAACAGCACGGCCGGCCCCAGCAGCACCGCGGCACGCACCGTGAGCTTGCCCGCGAGCAGCGTGCGCAGGCGCAGCGGCTGCGAGAGCAGCAACCGCAAGGTACCGTTCTCGCGTTCCCCCGACAGGAGGTTGTAGCTGAGCGCGAAGATCAGCAGCGGCAGCAAATAGACGATGACGAACGCCAGGTCGAAATGCCCGCTCAGCAGATGCCACGGGTTCTCGATGTCGCTCGGGTTCATGAACACGACGCGGCTCTGGTTCGTGACCTTGTACTGGCTCGGGAACAGGTCGCTCTGCCCCAGCGCGACCGGACCCAGCGGCGCGGTCGGCAACAGTGCATGCTGGCCGCCGTAGCCGCTCGCCATGCGCGAGGGATCGGCCGGGTTCTCGAACGGCGTGGGCTGCGCGGTGCCGGCGAGGATGGCTTCGAGTTGCACGCGCTGGCCAGTGCGGGTGTCGCGATCGGCCTGCGCGACGGCCGCCTGTGCGCGGTCGCGCTTGGCTGTCTGCATGAGGCCGTTGCCGAGTGCATACGCCACGAGCAACAGGAACAGCGCACCGACGACCCAGAGGCCGCGCTCGGCGAGCATCAAGCGGATTTCCTGGCGCATCACGGCCAGCAGGCGACGGGCTTGGGGAGGATGGATGGACATGTGTGGCATCCCTCTTCAAAGCGCGCGCTGGCGCACGGTGGCGAAGGCCGCAAACGCCGCTGCCAGCAACAGGCCGACGCACAGCACGGCCAGGCTGCGCGCCTGGTGCCACAGCGCCCATCCCACGCCCGGCGAGTGGTAGTCGAACGGCGGCACGGTGGCCCAGAGGTCGGGCGTGGCCTGGTAGGAAAAGTGGCGGTCGCCCAGCGGATCGGCATGCACCACGAGGTCCTTGCTCATCAGGTCCTGGATGTTGCGGCGATGCAGTTCGGCCGCGGTCGTGAAGCGCCGGTGGTGCGAGAAATCGGTGCCCGCCATGCCCATCGAGAAGCTGCGGATCGCGAGGATCGGCAGCACGAGGCCGCTCCATTCCTGCACGGTCTGCTGCTGCTCCCAGGTGTCCCACAAACGGCCGTAGTGGCGGTCGTACACGGGGTACGAGGCCTGGTCGTCCAGACGCAGCGCGATGCCCCACTTGCTGAGCGGCACGTCGCGGCCCCAGCGCTCGGTGGTGCCGAAGTTCTTCTGCCAGACCTGGTCGGACACGGTCTTGAGCTCGGCGCCGAGCTGCTGGTTGAACTCCAGCCGCGTCGGGCTCGGGAACCAGGTGCGCGACAGCTCGGAGAGCACGCGCGGCGCCATCACGGCCTGCCCGATCCACAGCGCCAGCAGCACGGTGATGGCGGTGCGCGAGGTGGCCGACATCGCCGACACGCCCAGCACGAGGAACACGAAGATGCCGAGGTACACCGCGTAGCCGAATCCCCATGCGGCAAGGCGCAGCAGCGCATCGATGCGCTCGCCGTGCTCCGCGCCCGCGGCCACCGCGATGGCCGCAACGATGGCGGCCGGCACGAGCAACACCGCGAGCGATGCCGCGAGTGCGAGCGCCTTGCCGGCCAGCAGCCGCAGCGGCGACACGCCCAGGCTCAGCGTCTGCCGCAGGATGCCCTGCTCACGCTCGCCCGCAAACGCGTTGAAGCCGAGCACGATCACCAGCAGCGGCCCGAGCACCTGCAATATCCAGCCGACCGAGAGATTGCCGAAGCGCTGCAACCCGGTCGCGTCCTGCGCGGCGTTGAACTTCACCTCGCTCTGGCGGTGCGCCTGCAGCCACACGGTGCTGCCGATGAAGGGGTTGATGCCCGAGTCGACCATCGACAGCGGCGGCTCGGGCTTGAAGGCGTGCATGCCCTGGTGGGCGGCATCGTGCGGATGGCGCTTGTCCTGGTGCAGCCAGTCGCGGTAGTCCATGGCCTGCGCGGCGACCTGCTCGGCGTGGGCGCCCTGCTGGTGCGCCCATCCCACGGCGAGTGCAGTGAGGAGCAGCATCACCACAAGTCCGCCCGCCAGGTACAGGCGGCCGTCGCGCAGGCGTTCGAGGAATTCGCGTCGTGCGATCCAGTTCAGCAGCATGTTCAGGCTCTCATGTGCTGGAGGTAGAGCGACTGCAGGTCGGTGTTCACTATCTGCGCTTCGCCGTCGAGGCTCTCGACGAGCCGGCCGCGCTTCATGATGCCGACGCGGGTGGCGGTCTGCTGCGCATGGAACAGGTCGTGCGTGGTGGTGAGCACGGCCACGCCGGTGTCGGCGGCGCGGCGCAGCAGGTCGGAGAACTCGGCGGCGGCGTGAGGGTCGAGCCCCGAGGTGGGCTCGTCGAGCAGCAGCGCCTTGGCCTCCTTGGCGATGGCCACCGCGATCCACACCTTCTGCCGCATGCCTTTCGAATAGGCCGACACGCGCTTGTCGGCCGCCGCGTGGTCGAGCCCCACCTCGGTCATCAACTCGAGCAAGCGTGAGCGCGGCAGCTCGTGGCCGAGCGCGAGGCCCGCGAAGAACCGCAGGTTCTCCAGGCCCGAGAGCGTGCCGTAGAGCGTGACCTGCTCGGGGATGTACGCCACATCCTGCTTGGTCGCGACCGGATGGCGCGTGACGTCGACGCCGTTGATCTCCACAGAGCCGCCGGTCGGCGCGATGAAGTTCAGGAACAGGTTGATGGTCGTCGTCTTGCCCGCGCCGTTGGCGCCCAGCAGGCAGTAGATGTCGCCGCCGCGGATGTCGAGGTCGAGTCGGTCGAGCGCGGTGTGCGATCCGTACTGTTTGGTGAGGCCGATGGCTCGGAGCATGGACAGGTTTCCGGTTGGAGAAAAAGACGCACGCAGGCCTGCGGCGGCGCGGGGTGCGCCAATGCGGTTTGATGGGGTCGTGGAGCGAGGGTCTGCGGGCTGCGCGAATCGGGGGCCCGCCTTGTCGTCAGCGCAGGATCAGCGCTTGTTCTTGTTCTTTGCGCCGCCCTGGCGCGCTTTGAAGCGCGGGTTGGACTTGCAGATCACGTAGGTGCGGCCGCACCGGGTCACCACCTGGCAATCGCGGTGACGCTTCTTTGCTTCCTTGAGCGAGGACAGGACTTGCATAGGGTCGTTCCGAAAGGTTGGGACCCGCGACTATACGTTATTGGGAATTCATTCCCAATAACATCCAAAAACTGACCACCACCTAACGCGTCAGTGCGCCTTGCGCCCGCCCGCCTTGCCACCCGCATCCACGCAGGCCGCGCAAAGCCCGTGCAGCGTCACTTCGTGGCTCTTCACCTGGAAGCCCTTGGGCGCGAGGTCGTCCATCGGTCCCGGGCACGCATGCAGCAGGAACACCTGCTTGCAGCCCGAGCAATGGAAGTAGTGGTGATGGTGGTCGGCCTCTTCGCCGTCGTGATGGTGCGCGTGGCGGTGCGCGGCGGGCTTGCAAGCCACTTCGTAGCGCGCCGGTTCGCCGGGCAACTCGACCTTCGCGATCTCGCCGTCGGCCAGCAGCAGCGAGACCTGGCGGTAGACGGTGGAGAGGCTGATCTCAGGGACGATCTCGCGGGCGTGTTCGAGAATTTCCGGTGCGGTGAGGACGCGACCGGCGTCGCTGAAAGCGGAGAAAACGGCGTTGCGTTGGCGCGTGAGGCGTTGCATTTTTCGATGATAGTGGGCGGGCCCTTTCCGGTCGGCGCCGGGGGGCAACAAGCCGCCAGCCGCTACGCCAGGACGTTCTGGCCGATGCGCCGGGCCTCGTCGGACAGCGCGTCGTAGTCGCCCTGCACGAACTGCCGCACCAGGCCGGCCACGTCTTCGCGCGCATGGATCTCGAAGCTGAGGTTCTGCGTTTCCTTGGAAAACCAGCCCTTCTTCAGTTCACGGCTGAAGCTGCACTGGTAGTAGTGCAACTGCTCCTGAAAGATGCCTCCGATGCCGAACTGCACCTTCATGTCGTCACTGCACAGGACCAGCGCGGGCAGCGGACCTTCCTGCGCGACGAGCCAGGCCGCCATCACCTCGCTCCATGGCACGGCATCGAGCTCGCGCAAGAAACCTTCGGCGTCAGTGGGCTTGCGCTCGTGTTCCTGCGCGCTCAGTTGCTTCAGGTAGGCGGCAACGCTCACCAGTCCCGGGAAGTCTTCCGAATCGGTATCGAGACCGCCCTGGCGAAAGAAAAAGAAACTCGGCATCAGGTGTTCTCCTCCGGAGCGGTTTCGGTTTTTTGCTTGCCCTTCTTCCCACGCGCCGCCTTCTTCGCCGCGCGCTCCGCATCGATGCGCTGCCCTTCGGCCAGCCAAGCGGCAAATTCCTCGGGCGTCTCGAGCGTGATTCGCCCGAGATTGCCGGCACGGAATTCGTGCATCACGATCTCCGCCGCCTTCTGCAGGTTGACCCGGCCCTTGCCCAGCAGCGCGCCGCGCTTGCGGCCGATGGTGTCGAGCACGTCCTCGTCCTTCATGCCGGCAATGGTCGCGGCGTCGAGCTCGATCAGCTTGAATCGCGCCGCGATGCCGGCGGCGTAATGCGTCTTCAGGTAGTTGAGCAGCTCCAGCGCCACTTCCTCCTCGTCGAAGGCATTGCGCCCCACCGCACCACTGGCCGCGAGGTTGTAGCCGCTCTTGGGCACCACGATGCGCGGCCACAGCATGCCGGGCGTGTCCCAGAGGTAGAAGTCGTCGGCCAGCGTGATGCGCTGTTCCAGCTTGGTGATGCCGGCCTCGTCGCCGGTCTTGGCCTTGCGCCCGCCTGTCAGCGTGTTGATGAGCGTCGATTTGCCGACGTTCGGAATGCCGCAGATCAGCACCCGCATCGGCTTGGCCATGCCGCCGCGGTTGGGCGAGAGTTCGTGGCAGGCCTTCACGATCTGCTGGGCGGGCATGGTGAGGCTGGCGTCCAGCGCGATGGCGCGCGTAGCGGGCAGCGCGTTGTAGTGCGCGAGCCAGAGCGCGGTGCGCGCGGCGTCGGCCAGGTCCTGCTTGTTGAGCACCTTGAGCGTCGGCCGGCCGGCCGTGAGCTCGGCCAGCATCGGGTTGGCGCTGGAGCCGGGCAGGCGCGCGTCGAGCAATTCGATGACCACGTCGATGTCCTTCACCCGCTCGGTGATGGCCTTCTGGGTCGTGTACATGTGCCCGGGGAACCACTGGATCGCCATCGATGGATGCTCTTTCTGTCGCGCTGACTTGGAAGGGGACGGCTCGGAGGCCGGGTGCGCATTGTGAACCGGGAACCTGAACAGCGACCCGATGCTATCTTTTCAATAGCTGCAACCCTAGAATCCGCGGCGCTGCGTCCTGCAGCATTCCAAAAAACTCCGAGGGAAATCCATGTTCAAGCGCCTTGCCGCTGCCGCCCTGCTGGCAGCCACCGTCGTGCCCGTGTCCGTCGTCCATGCCCAGCGCCCTTCCCCGCCGCCCGGCCCGCTGACCAGCGGCTTCCTGTGCTGCAACATGCGCACCTACGGCGACTCGATCAGCGACATCAACTACGACGAGCAGGGCACGAGCATCGTCGCCGTGGGCACGCCGGCGCGCATCACGGGCTACGACTTCCGCTTTTTCAACCTCGATCTCGCGGGCAAGCCGCAGCGCCTCAAGAACGACTACAGCCGCAACATCACGCTGATCGACTTCGCCAAGCGCTACGTGGTCACCGAAGACCCGAAGCAGAAGATGGCCGCCTTCCCGCCCGCGGTGAGCACCGCCATCCGCGCCGGCAAGGTGATGCCCGGCATGACGCGCGAGCAGGTGCTCATGGCCATCGGCTACCCCGTGGCCGGCGAGAACCCCAGCCTCGAGGCGACGACGTGGCGCTACTGGCGCGACAGCTGGTCGGAGTACCAGGTCAACTTCGACGACAAGGGCCTCGTGAAGACGGTGGTCGGCGACCCGGTGGCGCTCAGCCGCGTGCTGGCCGCGACACCTTAAGTTCTCGCCGGCTTCTGGCGCGTGGCACACACGCGCAATCCCCTAGAGGGTTTTGCATCGCGAGCGGCTGCTCCGCCCCTATGATTTGACCGAGTGCGGCGCCAGCGGCGTCGGTCGAATCGAAACTTTCTGATGGAGTGACCGCGATGAAACCCGTCTCCGAACTGCTCAAGCGCCATGACTCCGCCGCCTGGCGCACCTCGCCCGACACCAGCGTGTTCGATGCGCTGGCCACGCTGGCCCGCTTCGAGGTCGGCGCGCTGATGGTGATGAACGGCGAGAAGCTCGTGGGCTTTCTCTCCGAACGCGACTACACCCGCAAGGTCGCGCTGCAGGGCAAGAACTCCAAGGAGATGAAGGTCTCGGAGATCATGACGCCCGACGTGATGACAGTCACCCCGCAAACCCGCACCCGCGCCTGCATGGCGCTGATGAGCCAGCGCAAGTTCCGCCACCTGCCGGTGGTCGACGGCGACAAGGTGGTGGGCATGATCTCGATCCAGGACCTGATGGACGACATCATCAGCGAGCACGAGCAGACCATCGACCAGCTCACCAGCTACATCCAGAGCTGAGCGAACCCGTGCATTTCGGACCCTGCCCGGCGCGTGGGTAGGGAATAGACCTACGCACGGTGCAGCACTTGAGGGCGCACAGTGGGCCTTCGTTCATCCATCCAGCAGAAGGACATTGCATGCAGATTCAGGTCAACACGAGCAACGGTATCGAGAACAAGGACACGCTGGAACGCTGGGCCGACACGGAAATCAAGCAACACCTGAGTCGTTTCGTCGAAGACGTGACGCGCGTCGAGGTGCATCTGAGCGACGAGAACCACGACAAGACCGGCGGCGGCGACAAGCGCTGCGTGATGGAAGCGCGCCTGGCCCACCACAAACCGCTGGCCGTGACACAACACGCCAACACGCTCGACGAGGCCTTTCGCGGCGCGGCCGACAAGCTCAAGCGCCTGCTCGACAGCACGCTGGGCCGCCTGAACAATCATCGCGACCGCGATTCGATCCGCAAGGACGCCGGCTTCATCGCGGAGTAGCGGCCTTCCGCTTCGGGGGCGGCACGCGGGGCGTCTCCGCGGGAATGAGCGGCGGACGGTGGCCCGTGGTCATCCACGCATCGTAGAAATCGATCTTGCGATCGACCAAGGTGAGCGCCCTCTTCCAATCGGCAATGGTTTCGGTCACGCGCGCGCGGTGCGCGGCCAGCAGGTCGCGGCGCTGCTGCAGCGTGGCTTTGCCCTGCAGCGCGAGCGCGGTGTATTCGCGCATCTCTGCAATCGACATGCCGGTGCGGCGCAGGCGCTCCATCAGGTCGAGCCAGCCGACGTGCAGCTCGCCGTAGAGGCGCCGCCCGCCCTCGTCGCGTGCCACGCCGGGCACGAGGCCCTGCGTTTCGTACCAGCGGATGGCGTGCACTGTGCGACCGGTGCGCGTGGCCAGTTCGCCGATGTGGAAGGGCGTGCCCTTCACCACCGGAGCGGCCGGTGCGGTCTTCACTCCAGTCACGCTAGCCGGCATGCGCGGCAACCGGCGGCGCTTCGAGCGCCTGCTGGACCAGTGCGGTGTCGAAATACTCGGTCAGCTCCTTCACCTTGCCTCCTTCGAGTCGGTAGACGTAGCAATAGCGGTTGTTGTAGCGCTTGCCGGCCTTGGTCGGCACGTCGCCGCTGAAGAGCACCACCACCCGGTCGCCCTCGGCAATGATGCGTTCGGTCTTGCTCACGTAGGGCGCTGCGAACTGCGCGAACAGCGGCTTGATCAGCTCCTCGCGAATGGCCTCCTTGCCCGCGTACGTGCGCGACCAGGGCGTGGAGCCCTCCAATGTCCAGCTGGCGTCCTCGGCCAGGCTGTCGATGAAAGTCTGGCCGTTGCCTTTGTCCAACTCGGCGTGAATGTGCTGGACCAGGGCCTTGTTGTAACTCGTGTTCATGGTTTTTTCCTCGGCAGTTGAATGAACCGGAAGTCCCGGTGAATTCATTGGAAATGCTCGAGTGCGCTCTAGGTCAAGCGCCATGAACAGGCGGCGGTCCGGGCCCTTCAGGCTTTGTCGACCTTCGCCGCCATCGCCTTGCCGACTTCGTTGCTGCCCTGCGTCGCCCCGCTCTGCGGCACGACTTCGCCCTCGCGCGATGTCACCTCGGCCAGCCGCGCGGCCAGTTGCTCGGGCGCATCCGGGCCGCTGCCGAGCCAGAGGCCCTGCGTCAGCGTGATGTGCGCCGCCTCGAAGACGCCGGCGCCCGCGCAAAGCACCGTGCGGTTGGGCGCGTCCTGCGAGGCCAGCACCAGCATGGCGGGCACCACTGCGTCGGGCTGGAAGGCCTCGAGCATTTCCTTCGGGAACAGGTCCTCGGTCATGCGGGTGGCGGCGGTGGGCGCGAGGCAGTTCACGCGGATGTCGTTCTTCGCGCCCTCGATGCTCAGCGTTTGCATGAGGCCCACGAGCGCCAACTTGGCGGCGCCGTAGTTGCTCTGGCCGAAGTTGCCGTACAGGCCCGAGGACGAGGTGGTCATCACGATGCGGCCGTACTTCTGCGCGTTCATGAGCGCCCAGACGGCCTTGGTGCAGTTCACCGCGCCCATCAGGTGGACGTCGACCACCAGCTTGAAATCGGCGATCTCCATCTTGGAGAAGCTCTTGTCGCGCAGGATGCCGGCGTTGTTGACCAGGACGTCGACGCGGCCCCAGGCGTCCACCGCCTGCTGCACCATGGCCTGCACGGCCTCGAAGTCGGTCACCGATGCGCCATTGGCGATGGCTTCGCCGCCGGCCGCCACGATCTCGTCGACCACCGCCTGCGCGGCGCTCACCGAGCCGCCGGAGCCGTCGCGTGCGCCGCCCAGGTCGTTGACCACCACCCTGGCGCCGCGCGCCGCCAGGGCCAGCGCATGCTGGCGGCCGAGCCCCCCGCCCGCGCCGGTCACGATGGCCACGCGGCCCTTGAAGTCGATGCTGTTGCTCATGAGTCGCTCTCTTCTCTGCTGCTTTCGTTGGGGGAGTGTCTGCGCCTTGCCGCTGTGCGGCAGCGTGGCGTTTTACCCCAAAAGATCCTGGCACCAGTGCCGCAGGCAGAGCGTGTCAGTCACCCGGGCGACGCCTGCATGGTGGCGCAGTACGCCACCAGCTGGTCGAGCTCGGCCGACTTGTCGAAGAAAGCGTCGGCGCCCAGTTGGGTCGAGCGGTCGCGCATGTCGGCCGTGGCGTAGTTGCTGAGCACCACCACCTTCTGGTGCGGCGAGCGGTTGCGGCAGGCGTTGATCACGCCCAGCCCGTTGCCGCGCTTGAGGAACAGGTCGACGATGGTCAGATCCCAGCCGTCGCGATGCTGGCGCAGCCAGGCGACGGCTTCTTCCTCGGTGCTGGCGGAGGCCACGACCTCCGCATCGGCCACGTCCTCGAGAAATCCGACGAGGTTCTCGCGGATCACGGGACTGTCCTCGACGAGATAGGCCTTGAACGTCATGGTGAAAACGGAGAGGAGGAGCTTGCGAGGTACATGCAGGCATCCTCGCCGCCCCAGCGAGCTGCGCGGTGGGCCATGCGGGCCAATGCCTGTAGGCCATCGGCCACCACCGCTGTCGTCTGAGGATGGTGGCGCCGAAGGACGCCGAACGACGCTGAAGGCTTTGGTATCAGGCCGCGACGGCCATCCGCCCCCGGGCGATGCCCAGCCGCGCGGGCGAGACGTACTGCTCGCGGTAGATCTCGAAGGGCATGGTGTCGGCCGCCTCGATGCGCTTTTGCTCCTGGATCGACTCGGCGGTCATGCGCTCGAATGCGGCCTGCTGCTCGGCCGAGAACGGCAGGGCCAGCAGTGCGGCGCGGGTCTGTTCCGACTGGGCGCGCACGAAACCGATGAACGAGTTGGCGTGCTGCTGCTCGACGGCCGCGAGCACGCGGGCCGAGGGCAGGCTGTCGGGGTTCTGCAACGCGGCCTTGGCGGCTTTCACCGCGTCGGCGTGCTGCGTGCCGCCTTGCGCCGCGTCGATCGCGGCGGCGATGGGCAGGCACTCTTCGACCAGCTCGATGCCCCAGTCGGTCAGCGTCACTTCGCTGCCACCGCGCGACAGGCGCAGGCCCGGCTCGCGGCCGCGCGCGGCGGTCAGGTGCTGGTTGCGCGCCAGGTCGGCGATTTCCTCGGGGGTGTCGTCGGGGCTGTCGCTCAAGAGGCAATGCAAGAGGAACACGTCGATGAAGCGCATGGTCTGCGCGTTGATGCCGACGGTCTCGAAGGGGTCGAGGTCCATGAGGCGCACCTCGACATACTCGACGCCGCGTTCGCGCAGCGCATGCAGCGGACGCTCGCCGGGATTGATCACGCGCTTCGGGCGGATGGTGCCGTAGAACTCGTTCTCGATCTGCAGCAGGCTGGTGCCCAGCTGGTTGTAGTCGCCGCCCAGGTTGCGGATGCCGATGGCCTCGTAGGCCGGCCATGGGCGGGTGAGCGCGTCCTGCAGCGAGGCGCCGTAGCCGTCCAGGCTGTTGTAGCTCACGGCCAGCGAGGCCTGCGCATCGCTCTGGTAGCCCAGGCGCCCCATGCGCAGCGACGTGCCGTGCGGCATGAACATGCTGCCGTCGCCCAGCGGTTGCAGCTCGTGCGGGCGGCCCGCGACGAAGCTCGAGCACAGCGCCGGCGAAGCGCCGAACAGGTACAGCAAGAGGAAGGCGTGGCGGCGGAAATTGCGGATCAGCGCGAAGTACTGCTCGCTCGACACGTCGGGCAGCGACCAGTTGTAGTGAATGCCCGAGATGGTCTGCATGCGGCGGCCGTAGCGGTGGCTCAGGCCCATGCGGTAGACGCTCTTGGCGCGGCCCACGTTCGAGGAGCCGTAGCGCCCGATCGGAATGGTCTCGTCGGTCGGCAGGCCGCAGGGCATGCTGGAGACCCAGAGGCGCTCGTCGCCCAGCTGGTCGAGCACGCGGTAGGTGAACTGGTGGACCCGGGTCAATTCTTCCAGCGCCGATTCGACGCCGGCGTGCACGCCCGTGATGAGCTCGAGCTGCGATTCGCTGAAGTCGGTCGTGATGTGCGGATGCGTGAGCGCCGAGCCCAGCGCCAGCGGATGCGGCGTCAGCGCGAGCTTGCCGTCGGGCAGCGCACGCAGGCTTTCCTTCTCGATGCCACGGCGCATGCCCTTCAGGCGTGCGGCTGAAAGGGCACCCAGCCTCTCCTGCAATCTGTTGCTCATATTGTTATGACCCATCAATCTTCTGAGGGGCTGGAAGGTAGCACGGGTGCGCGGGCAACGCTCGTGCAGGGAATCCCGTTTCCAGCTAGGTTCTCGTCCGCTACTTTTTTGATAGCTCCCCGCATAGGCACCGTGGGGGCCAAAGGCCTTTTCCGTAGAGAAAAATGCGGGCTAGGCGCGGCCTGCCCGAAGGTCTATCTCGTCCGACTGGTAGACGTGGATCTCCGGCGTGCCGTCGGCCATGGCCGCGAGCGCCTTGCCGAAGGCGCGCGAGGCATCGACGCGAAAGTGAGTCTGCAGTGCGGGCATGTCGCTCCAGCGCTCCACGAACGTCAGGCGCAGCGGGTCTTGCACGTCGGTCGTGACTTCGTGCGAGATGCAGCCGGGCTCGGCGCGCGAGCGCAGCACGTGCTCCACGCTGATGGCCAGCATCACCTGCAGGGTGTCGGGCTTGGCGAGGGCGTGTCCGATGACGAGGATCATGGGATGTCTCCTTCTTCGTGGGTTGCCGCGGCAGCCCTTTGGCGCTTCAGGCCAGCACGCGCAGCAGGAAATCGTTCAGGTCGGCCACTTCCTCCATGCAGACCGAGTGCGCCATCGCGTAGTCGTGCCACTCGACGGTATAGCCCAAGGCGATGAGCGTGTCACGCGATTGCGTGGCCCGTGCCAGCGGCACCATCGGGTCCTGCCGGCCGTGGCCGAGGAACACCGGCGTGTCGTGGTTGGCCGCATGACGCTCCGCCGCGGTGCTGGCCGCGAGCGGCAGCCAGCCCGAAAGGCCGACGATGCCGGCCAGGCGCTCGGTGTGGCGCAGCCCGGTCAGCAGCGCCATCGCGCAGCCCTGCGAAAAGCCGGCCACCACGATGCGGTTGGCGGGAATGCCGCGGGCCTTTTCGTTGGCGATCAGAGCCTCGATGGCGGCCTGCGAGCGGCGCAGGCCCGTGGCGTCTTCCTGCACATTGAAATCGGGGCCGGCGATGTCGAACCATGCCGGCATCTGGTAGCCGTTGTTCAGGGTGACCGGAATCACCGGCGCATTGGGAAACACGAAGCGCACCGGGCCGACGCTGGACAGGTCGAGCTCACCGGCGATCGGCACGAAGTCGTTGCCGTCGGCGCCCAGGCCGTGCATCAGGATCACGGAGGCGGTGGGGTTCGGGGCGGTTTCGATTTCGATGGGGGAGCGGGACATGGTCGGGCAAAGGTAGTCAGGAACGTGGATGACCAGACCTTAGCGCATTCGGGCAGTCGGCTGACTTGCGCACCGCCCCTTCGCAACCAAGATGGCCTGAAACAGAAGGAAAGATGATCGCGTGAGCCATTCCCCTCCCCTGGTCGAAACCAAACTCTCCGGCGTGGTCCTGGTCTGCGGCGATTGCGAAGAGCGCAGCGACGGCCCCGTGAAACTCAAGGCGAAACAGGTCCGAAAGGAACTCAAGCGCGACCTGGTGCACGTGCCAGGGCGCCTGCGCGTCGTGCAATCGACCTGCCTGGGCCTGTGCCCCAAGAAGGCGATGGCGCTGGTCGCCGTGGCGGGCAGCCATGCGCCGATGGCCGCCGAGGTGTGCCGCGACGACGATGTCGCGGATTTCGCCAAGGCGCTGTCCCGCTCGATCCGCTAGCCGGGTTACTCGGCCTTGATGCCGGTCGCCTTCACGATCTGCGCATAGCGCTCGTACTCGGCCGACACCTGCTGCTGGAACTGCCGCTGTGGAAAGCCCGTGGCCTCGATGCCTTGCAGCGCGAGGTCGGCACGGGCCGCGGGCGTCTGCACGATGCGCCCGGCGTCGGCGGCAATCGCGTCGAGCACGGGCTGCGGCGTGCGGGCCGGCGCGAACAGGCCGAACCAGGTCCCCGAGCGGTAGCCCGCGCAGGTCTCGGCGACGGTCTGCACCTCGGGCAGCAGCGCATGGCGCTTCTCGCCGCTGGTGCCCAGCGCCACGAGCTTGCCGGTGCGGATGTGCTGCAGCGCCGGGCCGACCGCGATGAACATCACATCGACCTGCCCCGCAATCACGTCCTGCATGCCCAGCGGCCCGCCGCGGTACGGAATGTGGGTGACGTAGATGCCGGTCTTCTGCTTGAGCAGTTCCATGCTGAGTTGCTGCGGGCTGCCGTTGCCGGCCGAGGCGTAGTTGATGCGCCCCGGCTGCGCCTTCGCGGCGCGCACGAAATCGGCCACGGTGCGAAAGCCCGTCTTCGGGTTCGCGACCAGCACGAAGTCGATCTGACCGAGCGACACCACCGGCACGAGGTCGCGGCGCGCGTCGTAAGGCAGGCCGGCCTGGAGGTTGGGGAGGATGGTGATCGGCCCGTCGGCGCCCACCAGCAGCGAATAGCCGTCGGCCGGCGCCTTGGCGAGACCATCGGCCGCCAGGATTCCCGCCGCCCCGGCGCGGTTATCGATCACCACCGGCTGCTTCCATTGCTCGGACAGGCGCTGCGACAGGTAGCGCGCGAGCACGTCGGGCGAACTGCCGGGCGTGTTGGCTACCGTGATGTGCACGGGTTTCGACGGGTAGGCGGCTGCTGGTGCCTGCTGCGCCTGCGCGCCAATTGAGAGCAGCGCACCGGCCCCCAGTGCGAGGAACGGCTTTTTCAGCCAGGGGTGGACGCGCATGGAGGACTTTCGGTTGCAAAAGACAAAGCGCGCGATTCTGTCGCGCGCCCGCCTTCGCGCGAACGACCCTTTCGTCAGATGCTTAGCTGCATCCGGGCATATGCGGCCCTGCGGCGGCGTCGGGACGCCTTGCGCGATGCCGGCGATTTCCGGCCTGGCAGGCGGGCGATTTTTGCCGCTTTGCCCAATGGGACCCGAAGATGCAACACAATCGCGTTTCCCATGAAGACCCCGACACCGCACCCGAAGCCCCCGCTCGCCGCCTTCGACAGTGAGACGCTGTTGCGCGAAAGCGGCCTGCGCGTAACGCGCGCCGCCCAGATGGTGCTGGAACTGCTCCGGCACACCTCCCAACCCCTGACGCACGAAGAAATGGCCGCGGCCTACACCACGGCCACCGGCGAAGCCCCCGACCGCGTGACCATCTACCGCGTGCTCGACCGCCTCGTCGAAGCGGGCCTGTGCGACCGCCGGGTGGGCGCCGACCGGGTCAACCGCTTCGCGCGGCACGTCGAGGCGGCATCGGGCAACACTTTCGAATGCGACCAGTGCCACAAGGTGCTGGCGCTGCCGTCGGACCCCGAACTGCCCAAGGTGATGGGCCGGCTCGGCAAGGCGCTGCGCAAGCAAGGCATCGACACTCGCCACACCGCGCTCACGCTCCACGGCACCTGCGGCGACTGCGCGCGATAAAAAAGCTCACCCCCAGGCTTCGCGCACTTCGTGTCGCTTCGCCAACCCCCTTCTGGGGGCAACGCCTGCGGCCCGGCAAAGCCGGTTCCGCGGCATTCCCGCCTGAATTCTTCTATACGTTCCAGGACGGGAACGGATCGGGCAGGTTCTGCCACCACGAAGCGCCGAAGCGCATTTCGTTTTCGGTGAGCAGGCACGCATCCAGCCGCGCACGCAATGCGGCCTCGTCCATGCCGATGCCGATCAGCACCAGTTCCTGACGCGCATCGCCGGTTGCCGGGTCCCAGTTTTCCTGGATCGTCTCCAGCGCCTCCGGGTCGGTCGGCCAGTGCTCGCGCGGCACCGCCGCCCACCAGAACCCCGCCGCGCCGTAACGGCAAGCGCCACCGGCCTGCGACCACGAACCGGCACGCGTGGCGCGGCTCGCGAGCCAGAAGAAGCCCTTGGAACGCACCACGCCCTCCCACTCGCTTTGCACCAGGTCCCAGAAGCGCTTCGGATGGAACGGCAGGCGCGAGCGATAGACAAAGCTTCGAATGCCGTATGCCTCGCTCTCGGGCACATGCTCGCCGCGCAATTCGGCCAGCCAGCCCGGCGCCTGCTCCGCCTGCTCGAAATCGAAGAGTCCGGTGTCGAGCACACGGTCGAGCGCGACGCGGCCGAACTGCGACACCTCGATGCGCGCACGCGGGTTCAGGCTGTGCAAGATCGCCATCAGCCGCTCGCGCTCCTCGGGCGTGACGAGGTCGGTCTTGTTGACCACCAGCACATCGCAGAACTCGATCTGCTCGATCAGGAGGTCGACCACCGTGCGCATGTCTTCGTCGCCGAGCGACTGGCCGCGCTGGCCCAGGCTGTCGGGCGAGCCGTAGTCGCGCAGGAAGTTGAAGGCATCGACCACCGTCACCATGGTGTCCAGTCGCGCCACGTCGGCCAGGCTCTTGCCGTCCTCGCCCGCGAAGGTGAAGGTCTCGGCCACCGGGAGCGGCTCGGAGATGCCGGTGGACTCGATCACCAGCTGGTCGAAGCGGCCCTCCTTCGCGAGGCGGTTCACCTCGATCAGCAGGTCTTCGCGCAGCGTGCAGCAGATGCAGCCGTTGCTCATTTCGACCAGCTTCTCGTCGGTGCGCGAGAGCTGCGCGCCACCGTCGCGCACGAGCGCCGCGTCGATGTTGACCTCGCTCATGTCATTGACGATGACCGCCACGCGGCGCCCCTCGCGGTTGTGGAGGATGTGGTTGAGCAAGGTGGTCTTGCCGGCACCGAGAAAGCCTGAGAGAACGGTGACGGGGAGGCGATGAGTCATGGGGCGTGCTCTTTTATATGCAACAGCATTGCATTATATGGATCAACCGCAACAAGGTTGCATTTGATCCGGTCCCGCCACCTATCGGGCCGCTACATCTCGAACGCCTTCACCTGCCGCCCGTCGATATCGGTGAATCCGTACGCCTTCGCCAGGTCGGCCACGCGCAGCACCTCCCCGGTCTTCTGCATCACCTGCGGATCGCCCGCCAGCGCCGCCACCGCACGGCCCAGGTAACGCGGCGATTCGGTGCTCGCCAGCGCCGGGCGCTCCTGCCAGTGCGCCTCGTCGGTCTTGTGGCCGGCCAGCACGAACTCGGTGCGCATCCAGCCCGGCGACACGGCGACCGATGCCACGCCATGCGGCTTCAGCTCCTCGGCGATGCCGAAGGCCAGCCGCGTCATCGAGGCTTTTGCCAGGTCGTAGAAGAGATTGCCCTTCATGTAGTGGCCGCGGTCCCAGAAGGTGGTGGTCACGATCAGGCCGCGCTTCTGGCGCACCATCAGCGGCGCGGCGAAGCGGCTGGCCACGAGGTGATTGCGCACGCCGCGGTCGAACATCGAATCCCAATTGGCGAGCGGGTGTTCCCAGAAAGGCGCGTCGAACACGCCGGTGAAGGTCTCGTGACCGCCCCATGCGTTGTTCACGAGCAGGTCGATGCGGCCGGCCTCGCGCTCGACCTGCGCGAAGAGCGCCTTCACTTCGTCTTCGCGGGTGTGGTCGCAGCGCACCGCGATGCCGCGCCCGCCCATGCGCGTGACTTCGTCGGCGGTGTCGTCGATGCTGCCGGGCACGGCCGGCATGTCCGACAGCGCCAGCAACTGGCCGTAGGTGTCGGCGGGCTGCGCGCGCGTGCTGCGGCCGGTGACGTACACCGTGGCGCCGGCTGCGCCCAGCTCCATCGCAATGCCGCGCCCCGCGCCGCGGCTGGCCCCCGTGACCACGGCAATGCAGTCCTTCAGCGGGCGGTTCTTCGTGTTCTCGTTCTGCGTCATCCGGTGCTCCTTGGTTTGAACGCCCACGAAGATAGTGCGCCCTCAGCCGGGCGTCTTGGAAGAACCCGAAATCGCGTGCCCCATGAACTCGGTCGGCGTGACGCCGCAGAGCGCGCGGAATTCGTTGACCAGGTGCGACTGGTCGTAGAAGCCGCTCCCGACCGCGACATCGGCCCAGGCGGGCGCGGACTGCAGCCGCAGCGCGCGCAGGCAGTCGTGCAGGCGCGCAAGCCGCGCCCAGGCACGCGGCGACAGCCCGACGTGTGCGTGAAAAAGCTGCTGCAGGCGCCGCTCGCCGACACCGACGGCCGCAGCCACATCGCGCAACGGCCGCCGCCCGCCCGATTCGGCGATAAGGCGGGCTGCGTGCATCGCGGCGGCGTGAACGGCACCGCCGCCACCGCGCAGTCGGCGCTCCAGCGCGGACTGGAGCAGCACAGCGCGCGCAGCATCGTCGGGTGCCTCGGCCATGCGCGCCAGCAACTCGGCCGCATCGCCCTGCCAGAGTTCGTCCAGGTGAATGGCCTGGCCCGCAACCTCCCCGGCCGGCAGGCCCAGCAACGCAGCCGCCGCGCCGGGCCGCAGCGTGACGGAGATTCCCTCCACCGTGTCCCGCATGCGCACCACGACTGGCGCGGCGGAGGCGCCGATCGCCTCCACCGGCAGCCCCGCCCCATCGCCCGCGGAAGGCGCATCGCCGAGGTTGAAGACCAGGCGCACCGCGCCATCGGGCAGCACGCGTTCACGCACCTCGTGTCCCGCAGCAAAGGTCTCGCGGTACAGCAGGATGTGGGAGACATGCGCCTGCAACGCGGCGCTCACCGGCACCGCGCGCAGCGTGCCGGCGGGCACGCCCGATTCGGGGCCGTGTAGAGGGTCGTCGTCCAGGCGCAGGAAGAGGCGTTCGGCCATGGCCCATTGTGTTGAAAAACCCGGCCGGGCGCGAGTCGGTCGCGCTGGCGGAAAATCGCCCGCTCGCATGTCTTCCGCCACCGCCCTCCCCGTTCTCTATTCGTTCCGCCGCTGTCCCTATGCGATGCGGGCCCGGCTCGCGTTGATCGCGAGCAACACGCCGTGCGAGCTGCGCGAGATCGTGCTGCGCGACAAACCCACCGAGATGCTGACCGCATCGCCCAAGGGCACCGTGCCCGTGCTGGTGATGACCGATGGCACGGTGATCGAGCAGAGCCTGGACATCATGCGGTGGGCCCTGCGGCGCAACGATCCGCAGCGCTGGCTGCAACCCGATGCCGGCACGCTCGATGACCTGCTCGCGCTGGTGGCCGCGTGCGATGGCGATTTCAAGCCGCAGCTCGACCGCTACAAGTACCCCAACCGATTCGACGACGCAGAACATGCAGCGCGCGAGCGCGGCGCAGCGTTCCTGCGCGATCTCGAAGCGAGGCTCTCGGCGTCACCCCATCTGGCCGGCACGCACGCGACATTGGCCGACGCCGCCCTCATGCCCTTCGTGCGCCAGTTCGCGATGGTTGATGCCGCCTGGTTCGATGCCCAGCCATGGCCCCGACTGCACGCCTGGCTGCACGCGTGGACCGCTTCGGACCTGTTCGCCCGCGCCATGCCGAAATACGTGGCCTGGAAGCCGGGCGAAACCGGCATCGACTTCCCGCCGCCTTAGCCACCCATCACAGCCGCCGAAGCGCGCTGGATGCATTCGATGAAATGCTGCGCCGCCGGCGTCGACAGCTGCCCTCGCCGCCGCACCACGCACACGTTGAGCGTGGGGAGCGTTTCCACCACGTCGATGCGCCGGATGCCGTGCCGCTTGAACGTCAGCTTGACCAGCGGCTCGACAAAAAGGCCGATGAGGTCCATGTGACCCACCAGCCCCAGCGCCACCGTGACCGACTGCCCCTGGATGATGCGGGCCGGCGGCGGCAGGCCCAGCGGCGTGAAGAGCGGCGAGACGGCCTCGCGCCCGCGGTGGTCGTCGCCCGGCAGGATCCATTCGCCGGCATACAGGTCGTGCAGCGAACGCGCGTCCCGCAGCGGATGGCGCTCGCGCAGGCCCACCACCAGTTGCACCGGGAACAGCTCGACCGCCTCGAACTGCGCATCGAGCGTGCCGGGCACCACATGGGCCACCGCGAAATCCAGGAATCCGTCGCGCAGCCGCGCGAGCATCCAGGGCAGCACCGCCTCGTTGAACTGCACGTCGACTGCGGGGAGGCGCGTGTGGAAGTCCTTGAAGGCCGCGGGCAGCACAGTGAGCGCGAACGAGGCGCTCACCGCCATCGACACCGAGCCGGTCGCGCCATCGCGGATCTGCGCGATCTCGTCGCGTGCCCGCGCCATGTCGGCCAAGAGCAGCCGCGCGCGCGGCGCGAAGGCCTTGCCGAACTCGGTCAGCCGCACGCCCTTGACGCTGCGCTCCACCAGCGGCGCGCCGACCTCGCGCTCCAGCTCGCGCACGATCTTGGTCACAGCCGGCTGCGAGAGCCCCAGGACGCGCGCGGCGGCGCGGATGCTCATCTGCTCGACCACCGCCACGAAGGCGTGCAACTGATTGGGCTTCATCGCTCAAGGCACCGGGTTATGACAACCAAAAGTTATCGTTGTCGCCCAATTATTGTCTTTTCATGACAGCACCAAGTCTCTAGCATCCGCCGCGGTCGGTCGAACGACCTTGGCACCAGATCAGACACCCCAAGCACAACTGGAGAGACATGAGCATCCCAAGCACGCAGCCCTCGTCCGCCCGCCGGCGACAGACCATCGTCGCCACCACCATCGGCAACGGGCTCGAGTTCTTCGACTTCACGGTCTACGGGTTCCTCGCGCTCGTGATCGGCAAGCTCTTCTTTCCGACCTTCAATTCGTACGGCCAGCTGTTGCTGACGGTGGCGAGCTTCGGCGTCGGTTTCATCATGCGGCCGCTGGGCGGCATCGTGATCGGTGCGTATGCCGACCGCGCGGGCCGCAAGAAGGCCATGACGCTCACCATCTTTTTGATGGCACTGGGCTGCGCGCTCATCGCCTTCACGCCGACCTACGCGGCCATCGGCGTCGCGGCGCCCATCGTCATCGTGCTGGCGCGACTGATCCAGGGCTTCTCTGCTGGCGGCGAAGTTGGCGCATCCACCACGTTGCTGGTGGAGCACGCCACGCCCGCCAATCGCGGCTACATGGCGAGCTGGCAGTTCGCGAGCCAGGGCCTGGGCGTGATGCTCGGCGCCATCGTGGTGGGCGCACTCACCTTCTCGCTGACGCCCGAAGCGATGCAGAGCTGGGGTTGGCGCGTGCCCTTCGTCATCGGCATGCTGATCGCGCCAGTGGGCATGTACATCCGCCGCCATCTCGAAGAATCGCTGCACATCTCGCCCGAAGAAGCCGCCGCGCCGCGCGAGAGCAGCCTGAAGATCGTCTGCACGCAGCACGGCAAGACGGTGCTGGCCGCAATTTTGGCGATCGTCGGCGGCACCACCGCCGCGTATGTCGTCACCTTCTACATGCCCACGTATGCCGTACGCGAGCTTGGCCTCACGCCCTCGGTGGCGCTGTTCGGCGCCGCGCTCACGGGGTTGCTCTCGTTCGCGCTCGCGCCATTCGTTGGCAAGCTCTCGGACATCGTCGGCCGCAAGACGCTCATCTTCTGGAGCCGCATCGTGATGGCGATCCTGATCTACCCCGGCTTCCTCTGGCTCAACGCCTCGCCGACGCCGCTGGTGCTGTTCGTCGTGCTCGGCGTGTTCAGCGTCGGGCTCGTGGTGCAGACGGTGCCGGGCATCACGATGCTCCCGGAGATGTTTCCCAAGCGCGTGCGCGCGAGCGGCATGTCGCTGGTCTACAGCGTGGGCGTGGCGCTCTTCGGCGGCTTCGCGCCGTTCATCAGCACCTGGCTGGTCAATGCCACCGGCAGCAAGCTCGCGCCGGCGTGGTATCTCGTGGCGATGACGGTGATCTCGCTGCTCGGCCTGATCTGGCTGCGCGACCACACGGGCCGCGACATCGACGCCGCGGACGCGCACGCGCCGGCCTGAAAAAACATTCCCACGATTCCCACGTACACGCCCAGGAGCCCCACCCCATGCAAACACAACGCACCGCCGCCACGCGCCATTTCTCCGGCACGTATGTCGAAGCCCGTGCCAAGTTCCTCGACGCCGCCGCCCAACGCGGCGCGGCCATCGAATCCTTCGTGCATCCCGCGCACCGCGGCGCGCTCGGCGAAGAACTCGCCACCGACGTGGCGCTGATCGGCGCGAAGGACGCGAAGAAGGTTCTTCTCGTCACCTCGGGCACGCACGGCCCCGAGGGCTTCTGCGGCTCCGGCGCGCAGGTCGCGACGCTGCACGATGCCGACCTGCTCGCGCGGCTCGAGCAGGCCGGCGTGGCACTGCTGCTGGTGCATGCGGTCAACCCGCACGGGTTTTCGCACCTGCACCGCACGAACGAAGACAACATCGACCTGAACCGCAACCACATCGACTTCAACGCGCCGCTGCCGGTGAATGCCGGCTATGCCGAGGTCGAGCCGCTGGTGCTGCCCGCCAGCTGGCCGCCGACACCTGCCGACGACGCGGCCGTGGGCGCCTATATCGGCAAGCACGGCATGACCGCCTTTCGCGCGGCCGTCACCAAGGGCCAATACACCTCGCCCGACGGCCTGTTCTACGGCGGCACCGCGCCGTCCTGGAGCAACAAGACCATTCGCGCGATCTTGCGCAAGTACGCGGCATCGGCCACCCACCTCGGCTGGATCGACGTGCACACGGGCCTCGGCCCCTACGGCCACGGCGAGAAGATCTACCCGGGCCGCAACACGCCCGAAGACCTCGCGTTGGCGCATGCCTGGTGGGGCGCCGACGTGTTCGCGCCCTTTGCCGGCGACTCGGCATCGGCCGACGTGTCGGGCCCCGTCATCTCGACCGCGTACGACGAATGCCCGAACGCCCGCGTCGCGCCGATGGGCCTGGAGTTCGGCACGCTGCCCGATCTGGAAGTGCTGACCCGCCTGCGCGCCGACACCTGGCTGCGTCGCCATCCCGAGGCGCCTGAAGCGCAGAAGCGCGAGATCCGCCAGGGCCTGCGCGACGCGTTCTACTGCGACAACGACGAGTGGAAAGGCATGGTGCTCGGGCAGACGCGCGTCGTGCTGCTGCAGACGCTGCAGGGCCTGAAGAAGGCCTGATTCGGCAACCCGGACTTCAACCGAAGTTCGGCGCGCGCCGCTCGCGCAGCGACGCCACGCCTTCGCGCACGTCAGCACCCGCGAAGCCCATGAATTCGAGCGCCAGCGAGGCATCGAAGGTCGGCCCGGCCTGGCGCAGCCAGTTGTTGAGCGCGTACTTGGTGAAGCGGATCGCGCTCTGGCTGCCGGCCGCGAGCCGGTCGGCCACTTCGTAGGCGCGCGGCAGCAGGTCGGCCTCGTCCACCGCGAGCGACACCAGGCCGATGCGCTCGGCTTCCTCGCCGCTCACCGGCTCGCACAAGAGCAGGTGGTACTTCGCCTTGGCCATGCCGCACAAAAGCGGCCAGACGATGGCCGCATGGTCGCCTGCCGCCACGCCCAGACGCGTGTGGCCGTCGACGATCTTCGCGCTCTTCGTGGCGATGGAAATGTCGGCCAAGAGGCCCGCCACCAGCCCCGCGCCCACGGCCGGGCCGTGCATCGCGCTCACGATGGGCTTGTCGCAGTTGATGATGTTGTAGACGAGGTCGCGCGCCTCTTTCCACACGCGCTGGCGGATGGCGTCGTCGGTGGCCATATCCTGAACCAGCGAGAGGTCGCCGCCGCCCGAGAACCCCAGCCCCTCGCCCCGCAGTACCGCGCAGCGCACCGTGTCGTCGGCCGAGAGGTCGCGCCAGATCTCGGCGAGCTCGCGGTGCCCGTCATGGCCGGCGGTCGGCAGCTTGCCGTTGGCTGCGCGCATCTGGATGTCGAGCACGGTGCCGTTGGCGCCGCGGCGGGTGATGGCGAGGGTCTGGTAGCGGGTGTAGTCCATGGTGTCTCCGCCCTGCGCCCGAAGGCGAGGAGTGTTTTCGTCCTCCGGCCGAAAGGCGAGGACTTTTTTCTTCGTTGAAAGATCGGGCGGCTATTTTTGCGCCGCCAGCTCGCGGCACTGCTTCACATTGGCATCGAAACGTGGCGCCAGCCCGGGCTCGCAGACCTCGTCGCCGGGGGTCAGCTTGCACATGCCGACGACCACGTAGTCCATCACCGCCGAGGTGCACATCGGGTACGCCGCGAGGTCCGGATTGGCCTTCACCTTGAAGCCCCAGCGCTCGGTGAACTGCACCGTGCGGGTCATCGCACCATGGAAGAAGCTGCGGTCCCGGGCGGCGATGGCGGCCTCCATGCGCGGCAGTTCCTCGTTCAGGTAGCCGGCGGCGTCCAGGGGAAACGCCGAGGGCGGCTCCTGCTGCGCGACTGCGAGGGATGCGGCCAGCACGAGCGGCACGGCGACCAGGGTGCGCAGCAGCGCGGAAGGCGAAAAGCGGGTGGTCAGGCGGTGGAGTTGCATGGCTTGGGATTTTGCAACGTTTGGAAGCATCTTTGAATGGCGGGCGATGCGTGCGCGCTACGCCCGCACCTACTTGCCCTTCTTCTGCTTGTCGAACTTGCGCCAGTACTGGAACTCGTCCTCGTGCACTTCCAGATCGATTTCCGAGATGCGCGACTGCAACCGCTCCTGTACCTCCGCCACGGCCTTGTTGTAGACGATGGGGCCGACCTCCTCCAGGAAGAAGCCGAGCAGCGCGCCGGCCGCGATGTTGCCGATCTTCTCTTCCATGTTCTCGTTGAAATAGCGCTCGATCGAGGCGATCGCCTGCTGGCGCGCTTCCTTGGATATCTCGATGGTCATGCAGGCTGCTCGGGAGTATTGAGTCGAACGATTGTGCCGCTACGATGCGCAGCGGCCACCCGGCGCGCACAACAACGACACACAACAACGGAGACCGCACATGAAGTTCCACCCAGCTGCATTGGCTGCCCTTGCCCTGGCCGCCCTCTCGGGCTGCACCAACCTCACCCCCACCGTCCCGCAGCGGCAGCTGATGATCGTGGCCAACGACGAGAAGCAGTCGTGGAACGACGCAGGCGCCGTCATCCTCGGCCCGATGGGACGCGACACGGTGCAGGTGCTCGACATCGGCACCGACCCGCTCGCACCGAAAGTCGTCGGCACGCTGCAGTTGGACAACACCATCGCCGGCCCGCCGACCAACCTCGCGATCACGCCTGGCGAGACGCTCGCGCTGGTCGCGAACTCGCTCAACGTGGTCGAGGAAAACGGCGTGAGGAAGCAGGTGCCCGACAACCGCCTCTTCGTGATCGACCTCACCACCACGCCACCCAAGCTCATCGACACGCTCACGTTGGGCAAGCAGCCTTCGGGCCTGTCGATCAACCGCGCGGGCAACCTCGCGCTGGTGGCGAACCGCGCCGACAACTCGGTGAGCGTGCTGCGCATCGCGGGCAAGAAGGTGACGCTCATCGACACCGTGGCTATGAACGATTCGGTGGCGCATGTGCGCTTCACGCCCGACGGCAAGCGGGCCCTGGTCGCCAAGTTCCCGACCCACAAGATCGCACTGCTCGAAGTGAACGGCGAGAAGGTCAGCTACAACAAGGTCGACCTCGCGGCCGGCCTCTGGCCCTACAACGTGGACGTGACGCCCGACGGCAAGCTCGCGCTCACGGCGGACAACGGCAACTCCGGCGCATCGGACGGACAGGTCGACACGGTGAGCGTGATCGACATGGAAGCCGCGCCGCCGCGCGTGATCGACAAGGTCGTGGTCGGCGACGGCCCCGAAGGCCTCGCGGTGAGCCCGACCGGCAAGCATGCGGTCGCGGTGATCCTGCGCGGCAGCAACTCGGCGAAGAACGCCTACTTCTACAACCGCAACGGCTCGGTGGTGCTGCTGAAGATCGACGGCAAGAAGGTCACGCGTGCCAACGAAGTGGTGGTGCGCGGCCTGCCCGAAGGTGCGGTGTGGAGCGCGGACGGCAAGTACCTCTACGTGGGGAATTTCATCGACCAGGACATCACGATCCTGCGGGTCGATGGCGACACGTTGGTGCCGACGGGGAAGTCGTTTCCGTTGCAGGGGCATCCGGCGGCGATGCGCGGGACAATGACGCACTGACCCGCCTCATTGCCCCGACAGACTGAAACGACAAGCCATGGCCAAGCCCCAACGCACCCTCCGCACGCTCGAACGCGGCATCCTCTGCCTCGTCATCGGCGCCGCCGTTCTGCTGGCGCCGCGCTTCCTGCAGGGCACGCGGTGGTTCGACATGGTGGCGGGCGCGTACATCGTCGGATGGTTCGCGCTGGTGCTGGGCATCGCACTGGTCGGCGTCGGCCTGTTCCAGCGCAACAAGCAGCGCCCTTAAAAGAAGAAACCCGCCTCGCGGCGGGTTTCAGTGAGCGGGGGCGTGCTTGCCGCAGCAGGCTCAGCCCTTCTTGCCGCGCAGCTTGCCGACGAGCTCCACGACCGCCAGCACGATCGCACCGGCCACAAGACCCACGACGGCATTCACGCCCATCGAGCCCAGCGTGCCGAACACGCCGCCCGTGGCCTTGGCCCAGTCTTCGACCGCATGGCCGAACGCAGGCACGCCGTGCACCAGGATGCCGCCGCCCACGAGGAACATCGCGGCGGTGCCGGCGACCGACAGCGCCTTCATGAGCCAGGGCGCCGTGGCGAGGATGCCGCGGCCCAACGCACGGGAGGCGGCGCTCGCGCGCTGGCTCAGGTAGAGACCCGCGTCGTCGAGCTTCACGATGCCGGCCACGAGGCCGTACACGCCGATGGTCATGATCAGCGCGATGCCGACCAGCACGCTCAGCTGCGTGGTGAACGGCTGGCCCTGCACGGTGCCCAGCGTGATCGCGATGATTTCGGCCGAGAGGATGAAGTCGGTGCGCACCGCGCCCTTGATCTTGTCCTTCTCGATCGCAACCACGTCGACCGCCTCGTCGGCCACGGCTTTCTCGTGGCGTTGGGTGTCGGCTTCGTGTTCCTTCTTGTGCAGGAACTTGTGCGCGAGCTTTTCGGCGCCTTCGAAGCAGAGAAACGCACCGCCGATCATCAGGAGCGGCGTCACCAGCCAAGGCAGCCAGGTGCCGATGGCGAGCGCCGCGGGCACCAGGATGGCCTTGTTGATGAACGAGCCCTTGCAGACCGCCCACACCACCGGAATCTCGCGCTCGGCCCTGACGCCGGAGACCTGCTGCGCATTGAGCGCGAGGTCGTCGCCGAGCACGCCGGCCGTCTTCTTGGCGGCGACTTTGGTGAGGATCGACACGTCGTCCAGGACGGTTGCGATGTCGTCGAGCAGCAGGAGCAGGCTGGTGGCCATGTGAAAAGGTCAGTCTGAAAAAGAATCGGCGAGCTTAGCCGCAGCGGCTGCAGGCACTTGCAATAACCGTACGCGGCAGCCTCGGGGAGCCGGTCAGAGCGCGCTGAGCGCGATGGCCAGCATCGCGGCAAGCGATGCGCCGAACAGCGCGAGGCCGACGCGGCGGCGGCGGTGCGTGAGCATCCACAGCGCCACGCCCGAGACCGAGAGAAAGATCAGGCTGCCGGCCAGCGTGTCGACCAGGAGGATCCACGCGAGCGGCATGCCGCCGCCCTTGTGCATGCTGGTGAGCGTGGCGACGAAGCCGTTGTGCGTGGTGTTGACGCCGACCGAGCGGTTGCCCTGCCAGTAGTCGGCCTGCACGGTTTCGTTCGGGCCGCCGAAGTTGAAGACCCAATGCGCGGGCTGCGTCAGCGCGGGCGCCGACTTGTCGCTCTTGTCGGCCCAGGCCACCGGCTTGGCCGGCTCGATGCGCGATGAATTGGGCGGCCCGCTCATGCGCAATGCGCCCTGCAGCCACTGACTCATCGCCTCGGGGCTGTCGGGCACCGGGTCGGGCAGCGCCAGCTGGGCCCGCGTGCGCTCCTGGGCCTGCGGCAGCTTGAGCACGTTGCGGTGGTTGAGCCAGATGCCGCTGAAACCGAACAGGAGCCCCAGCACCGCACCCCAGAGGCCGAACCAGCCGTGGGTGCGGCGAATCCACTGCACCACGGTCGTGCGGCGCCGGTGCGCGAGCACCCGCGCCGCGTGGTTGCCGTTGTGGCCGGCGTCGGGCGTTGTCGGCAGCGGCGGCGTCATGGAATCAGGCGACGCTGCGCTTGAGTCGGATTTCTTCGATGCGCACGGTGCCCAGCAGCGTGGTCTTGGCCGTCTTCATCTCACGCTTGAAACCCGCGAGCTCGTGGAAACGCATGGCGCGGTCGTTGCGAATCGGCACCCAGATGGTGACCGTGGTGCAGCCCTCTTCCTCGAGGCCTTCGCGTGCGGCGTCCCAGAGGGCCACGCCCACGCCCTTGCCCCAGTGCTCGGGCTTGACGTAGATGGCCCAGATCTCGCCCGTGGTGGACGGCGTCTTGGGGTCGCGCGAGCGATCGAAGCCGACGAAGCCGACGATTTCGCCGTCGAGCGTGGCGACCTGCACCTGGGGTTCGCTGAATTCGATGGCTTCGCGCCACTTGGCTTCGCGGCTGGCCGGGGCCAGCGTGCGCAGATCTTCTTCGGGGAGGATGCCTTCGTAGGCGGCCTTGGCGGCCAGGGCATGGACTTCGGCGACGGCCTTGGCGTCGCGCATCGTGGCGGGGCGAACTTCGTAATCGGACATGAATGCGGGGAAATCGGATGGAACCGGCTATTGTCGCCGCACCGCTAAACTGCCCGCTGCATCCGTAGCATCAACTGGAGAAAAGTCATGGCCAAGAGTCAGCAACGCAGCACCAAGGAAGCCAAGAAACCGAAGAAGGACACCTCGCCGCCCAAGCCCGTGGGCACCGGCGGCATCGAGCCGGTCCGCACGATCACCACCGCGGTGATTCCGCGCGGCAAGCTCAAGAACAAGTGACCGACGAGGCACCGGCCGGGGCCCCACCGGCCCCGGCGCCTGCAGCCAAGCCGGCCCAGCCGCGCAATCCGCTGCACGGGCTCACGCTGGAGGCCATCGTCACCTCGCTGGCCGACTGGTACGGCTGGGAGCACCTCGGCGAGCTCGTTCCCATCCGCTGTTTCCAGATCGACCCGAGCGTGGGCTCCAGCCTCAAGTTCCTGCGCAAGACGCCGTGGGCGCGCGAGAAGGTCGAGAGCCTTTATCTCTTCATGCTGCGCGAACAACGCCGCGAGTGGCAGCAGCAACAACAACCTCCCCAGGAATGAAGGTCCGACTCGAGCCCTCGGGCCTCGACTTCGAGACCGATGCGGGCACCACGCTCCTGAAGGCGGCCGAAGCGGCGGGCATCGAACTGCCGAGCTCCTGCCGCAACGGCACCTGCCGCACCTGCATCTGCCAGCTTGTTTCGGGCCATGTGCGCCACGTCATCGAATGGCCCGGCCTGAGCTTCGACGAGAAGGACGAGGGCTGGATCCTCCCCTGCGTGGCGGAGGCGCTGGACGACCTCACGCTCGACGCACCGAAAGCCTTTTCGGTTTTCCAGGACTAGGAGGCCGGCCCAACCGGCCCCACTGACTTGAGGCCGGCAGGCATCGCAACCACGAGCCGATCGCGCTGCGCGAGCGACGGGAACAGCTTGAACCACGTCAGCGCCACCAGCATCGTTCCCACGCCGCCCACCACCACCGACCCCACGGGCCCGAGCAGCGCCGCCGTGGCGCCCGATTCGAATTCGCCGAGCTGGTTGCTCGCGCCGATGAAGATCGAATTGACTGCGCTCACCCGCCCGCGCATCGCATCGGGCGTCTCCAGCTGCACCAGCGTCTGGCGGATCACCACGTTGACCATGTCCGCCCCGCCCGACACCGCGAGCGCGATCAGCGAGACGATGAAGCTCCTGGAGATGCCGAACACCACCATGCACAGGCCGAAGAGACCGATGGCCAGCAGCAGCGTGCGCCCCACGTGCCGCTCGACCGGCCGCCGCGTGAGTGCGATCGACATCACCAGTGCCCCCACGGCGGGCGCGCCGCGCAAGAGGCCAAGGCCCCAGGGGCCGGTGTGCAGGATGTCCTTCGCATAGATCGGCAGCAGCGCCACCGCACCGCCCAGCAGCACCGCGAACAGGTCGAGCGAGACGGCGCCGAGCACGGGCTTGCGCTTCCAGATGAAGTCGACGCCCGCGAACACCGTGGCCAGCGTGACCGGCTCGCGCGCGGCCGGCGTGTAGGCATAGCGCAGCCGCAGCACCAGCACGCAGGCGACGACGAAGAACGTCACGCTCGCGCCGTACACCACCGACATGCCCGCCACGAACAGCAGCCCGCCGAGCGCCGGCCCGCCGATGATCGCGCCCTGCATGCCGGCCGAACTGAAGGCCATGGCCCGCGCGAGCATCGAGGGCGGCACCAGCAGCGGCGTGAGCGCCTGCTGCGCCGGCATCTGGAAGGCGCGCACCGCGCCCAGCACCAGCGAGAGCCCGAGCAAGAGGCCACGCGTGTCGTGCTTCTCCATCACGGCCAGCAGAAGCACGAGCCCGACCAGCCCCTGCACCGCGAAGCACGCCGCCACGATGCGGCCGCGGTGGTGGCGGTCGACGATATGGCCGGCCAGGAGCGCCAGCAGCAGTGCGGGAACGAATTGGTAAAGCCCGACGAGGCCCAGGTCCCAGGCGCTGTTGGTGAGCTCGTACATGTGCCAGCCGATGGCCACCAGCAGCATCTGCGAGGCGGCGGTGCCGAAGAGCCGCGCCGTCCACATGTGCATGAAGGGGCGCTCGCGCGTCAGGTCGGAAAAGCTGGGCTGGGGGGAGGAAGCGGAGGCGGGAGCGGGGCCGGACATTCGGTCGAGGATAGCCGAGCCTCCATGAGGCGCGCATGAGCAGGGTGCGACGCCCTTCCCTGCGCCTCTCCTCTCTACACTCTGCTTCCCCATGACCGCGCCGCCTCTCCAACCGATCCACGAAGACGTCCACCTGCTGGTGCTAGAGAAGCCCGCGGGCCTGCTCTGCGTGCCCGGGCGCGGCGACGACAAGCAGGACTGCCTGAGCGCACGTGCGATGCGCCAGTGGCCCGATGCGCTGATCGTCCACCGGCTCGACATGGCGACCAGCGGCCTCGTGGTGATGGCACGCAGCCTCGACATGCAGCGCGCATTGAGCGCCGCCTTCGCCGACCGGCAGGTGCACAAGCGCTACGAAGCCATCGTCGATGGCGCGATGCCCGTGCGCGAGGACTGGTCGATCATCGATGCGCCCTTGATGGCCGACTGGCCGCGCCGCCCGCTGCAGAAGACCGACCCCGCGGGCAAGCCCAGCCTCACGCGCTGGCGTGCGCTCGCGTCATCGATGCAGGGGGAGTTCAGCGCGACCCATGTGCTGCTCGAGCCGGAAACCGGTCGCTCGCACCAGCTGCGCGTGCACCTGCTGTCGATCGGTCATCCGATTCTTGGCGATGCGCTGTATGGCGATGCCGCGGTGCAGGCGCGTGCGCCGCGGCTGATGCTGCATGCGAGCGAGCTGGCCTTCGTGCATCCGGCGACGCAGCAGGCCCTTCGCTTCGAAAGCAAGTCCGGCTTTTCGCTCAGCCGCCCTTGACGACGAGCACCGGCATCGTCGCGTCCTGCAGCACGCGCTGCGTGACGCTGCCCAGCAGCAGCTTCTCGATGCCGCTGCGGCCGTGCGAGCCCATCACGATCAGGTCGGCCGCGATGGCGATGGCGGTATCGACGATGCCTTCGTGCACCACATGGCCGTCGATCACGCGCTGGTCGCTGTGCAGGCCTTCGGCCGCGAGCGCCGCGACGCCGCGTGCCAGTGCCGCATTCGCACTCGCGGTGGCGGCGGCGAGGTATTCGTTCTGGCCGAGCGCATAGTCCGCGCCCACGCCGATGAAGGGGTAGTTGTCGATCACGTGAATCAGCGTGATGCGGCTTCCGAAAGCCAGTGCGAGGCCGCTGGCCTTGCTGACGGCGAGCATGGAAGTTTCAGAACCGTCGATGGGAACCAGGATGTGATTGAACATGGCGGACCTCGCTTTCGTTCGCAGACAGACACGGCTCGAAGTCGAACCGGTCCCGAATTTAACCGCTACGCCGATGGGTGGCTGTAGGACTCGGGCCAGCGGTACCCAAAGTACCGCCAACGGACGTCAATCGCCCTGGAAACCCTGAGATCGGCAGGTGATCACGAGCGTATCGCGCCAACCTTCCCCGCCCTCTTCGAGCGGCTGGATCGGCGTCGATTCGTGAATGACGCGTGCATCGTCGAGCACGAGCAGCGTCCACGGCTCGGTCATGGTGAAGCGCTCGCCGCGACGGCCGTTGGCCTCGAACACGCGCGTCTCGCCGCCCTTGATGCCCTGACGGCCGACCAGCGCGACAGCCACCAGGTCGACACCATCACGGTGCGCGCCCTCGGGGGTCGGGCGGCCGATGCCGCCCGCGGTGTCGATGCGGAACTGATGCGCCTCGACGAACCATTTCCGTGGCGCACCCCGCATGTCGCTCGCGGCCGTGCCGAGGCGCTGCAGCAGGCGCTGCCACACCGGCTGCACGATGGTCTCGGCCAGCATCGGCGCGAACCAGCGCTGCATGCCGCCGTGCAGCGCGTTGTATTCGACCGGCTGCCAATGCGCGCGATGCGGCACCTGTTCGAGCGTGGCGTTGTCGTCGCCGGCCTCGACGGTGAAGCATGCATGGCGGCGCGTGCGGTAGCGGCCGCCGTCCTTCAGGTACTCGTCGGGTGGAAGGTCGTTCCAGTCCGCATGCAGTGCTTCGAGTTGCGAGAGCGGCGCGCCGAGCCAGTCGCTGACGCCTTGGGGGCTCAGCACCGCGTAGCCCTGTTCGCGCAGGGCGGCGGGCAGTTCGGCGGGATCGATGAAGGGCGGCGTGAAGGCGGCGGTGGTCACGCGGCGACCTTCACATCCTTCCAGAACGCAACGCGGTCGCGAATTTCCTCGGCTTCGGGCTTCGGGTCGGCGTAGTACCAGGCGGCGTCGGTGTGGAGCTCGCCGTTGACCAGCAGGGAGTAGTAGCTCGCGGTGCCCTTCCAGGGGCAGGTGGTCTTGTGGTTGCTGAAGGTGACGTGATCGCGGTTGAGCGAACTCATCGGGAAATAGTGGTTGCCTTCGACGAGCACTGTGTCGTCGCTTTCGGCGATGGTGACGCCGTTCCAGGTTGCTTTCATTTGTCTTGGTCTCCAAGGAGAGGGGTGGCGGGGGCGCGTTCCGTTGCGCTGCCGCACGGGGCTTGGCTATTGTGCCGTTGCTTGGCACGGTCGCTTTTTTATTGGGTCGTATGAACCTTATTTGGATGTTTGTTTTCCGAGGCCGGGTCTCGCCCCGGCGGGCGACCTACTTTTCTTTGCTTCGCCAAAGAAAGGTAGGCAAAAGAAAGGCGACCCTGCTGTCTGCGTCCCTCCGCTTCGCTGCGGGCAACCTGCG